>Ga0302284_1000951_pt1 | contig 13149 bp, 10 predicted proteins | sample III_Fen_E2_1_FD_198760 | JGI IMG/M metagenome (GOLD analysis project Ga0302284, IMG submission 198760) | Peat permafrost microbial communities from Stordalen Mire near Abisko, Sweden - III_Fen_E2_1 | ecosystem: Environmental > Terrestrial > Soil > Wetlands > Permafrost | place: Sweden: Abisko...
GTTCAACCTGTACCTACTCCACCTTCAATACAAGCAGAGAATACTAATAAAAGTAAACTAGGTGGTAATAATCAGAAACTAATATTATTTAATCTAGGGAAGGCCATATCAGGTCCACCTACCATTAAAGGCATTAAGAAATTACCAAATCCACCTATTAATGCAGGCATAACCATGAAGAATATCATTAAAATAGCGTGAGCTGTAATAATACTATTATATAATTGATTATTTGAAATATATTGTACACCAGGCCCACTAAGTTCTAATCTTATTAATACTGAAAAGGCTGTACCTAATAATCCTGAGAAAAGGGCAAATATTAAGTATAATGTTCCTATATCTTTAGCATTAGTTGAGTTAAATCATCTTTCAATTCCCATAGACATTTGAGATTTTAATGTTATGTAGGAGGTATAATCCTTATCTAAAGACAAAGTTAGGTAATTATTTAAGTACTTATAGTAGACAGAGTTTTTTACTTAAAAGTTATTAACAAATATTCTTAGTTAATAATTTTATATACTATATTATAATATAATAAAAAGATTTTCATTATGAACATAGTATATAATAAATTTAATATATATTTAATTAATGTAATAGCTGTTCTACGGTTATGATATATTATAATTGAAGTTATAATTAATAAATGTTTTAAGTATTTAACCACAAAAGTACTACTATATAATATTTTTAATACAAATATTAAGAGCTTTAGCTTTAACTTGTGCAGCAGTCTTATTATAATGTTTATATATTTTATTATAAAAAAAGAGTTTACTATTGTAAAAAAAGAGTAATCATTATAGTAAAATACTATAATAAATATATTCTATACTTATTTTTTCGTTCCATAGTAACTTATTTATATTAATAAATATTAGTTTATCTATCATTGATAAGGTACGGTATAGAAAACTATATTAAATTACTATATAGTAATTATATGTATAAATAAATAAGATTAAGGAGGAATTGAACCTCGTACAAATGATCTGCAATCACCGTGTAAAACCTTTTACAATCATAATCTTTATCTACTTTAATTATATAAGAGTAGATAATCTAAATTTAAAAGATTGATTATATATAAATTAAATATATAAATTATACATTTTTATTATTATGTAATTCTAAATCTAAAAGAGTATTTTCTAATATACTAACTGCGGGTAATATAAATAAGAAATGAGAGAAATATAAAACAGTACTTAATTGTCCTATTTCTATAAATGGACTCTCTACATGTTTTGCTCCTAATTGCATTAAAATTAAGAAATTAATTACGAATATATAGAACACTACTTTGCTTAATGGTCTAAATTGTAAACCTTTAGTTAAACCTAAATCTGTTGTAGGTAACAATAAAATAACTAATATAGCACTAATCATAGCAATAACCCCTAATAATTTATTAGGAATAGATCTTAATATAGCATAGAAAGGTAAAAGATATCATTCTGGCACTATAGCAGGTGGAGTTTGCATAGGATTGGCCATTATATAATTATCACTGTCTCCTAATGCATTAGGCATAAAGAATACAAATAAACCTAAAACAAAGATAAATACAAATATAGTAATTAAATCTTTAAATAAGTAATAAGGAGCCATAGGTACTCTATCATAATAAACTGGAAGACCTAAAGGGTCACTTGATCCAGCAGTATCATGTAATGCTATTAAATGCATTAATACTAATGCAGCTAATACAAATGGTAATACAAAATGTAAAGCAAAGAATCTATTTAAAGTAGCATTATTCACAGAAAAACCTCCTCAAATGAATTCAACTATATCTTGTCCAATTCATGGCACAGCACTAATTAAATTAGTAATAACTGTAGCACCTCATAATGACATTTGCCCATAAGGAAGTACGTATCCCAGGAATCCAGTAATTATCATAACTAAGAATATTACTGTACCTAAAACTCAAGTTAATGTTCTTGGAGCTCTATATGATCCATAGTATATACCTCTTCCCATGTGTAAGTACACTAAGAAAAAGAAGGCTGAAGCTGTGTTACTGTGTAAATAACGGATTAATCATCCATTGTTTACATCACGCATGATATGTTCTATAGAATTGAAGGCTTCTAAAACACTAGGGTTATAATGCATAGCTAATGTAACACCTGTTACAATTTGTATGATTAAACAAAATGCTAGTAAAGACCCAAAATTTCATAAGTAATTTATATTACTAGGTTGTGAGGCGTCTATAACGTACCCATTCACTAATTTTAATAAAGCATTATTTTTTAATGTTCTCATAATTATTGATTAAATATATATATTTGTATATACATATATCTATATATTATAAAGTTATTGTATATATTATAATATATAAATACATATACTTATTAATTATAATAGAATTTTTAATATATTCTATCACACTGCATAATTCGCATTTGAGAGTTATAAATATTTATACGATTAATTTAAATATTGATAAATATTTATACGATTAATTTAAATATTTATTAGATTTTAAAGTTATACTTGTAATCATTAATATAATAATACAAGACATTGTAATAGAATTAACAGTATCTGAAACTATTGAAACGAAACTAAATATTGATAAATAAAAACAAATACCTATTAAAATATAAAGAGCGTAATTAGTAACAACTCCATTACTTAAACTAGATATAATTTTACTTGATTTAGTTAAAACAATACCTAAACCATAAGGACCCACTGATTCTATACTACCTTTATCCAAAATTTTGGTAGTTTGACCTCCTATATCTAAAACAGAGTTAATAATAAATTTATTATAAAAGAATTCAACTAAGAAACGTTGATTAAAGAAACCAAAGATATAATATCCTAAATTAGATAATTTAAAGTTAGATATAACTTTAGGCATAAATTCAGAGTATATTATAGCTAAAGCTGAGAAAGAAACTGTAAATATAAAAGGTATTAATTTAAATATAGTAGGTACTCCAAATTCAGTATTTATCATTATTTCATGAACCGGATGAATAAATATACTATTATCTACAAAGAATCCTGAACCTAAACCTATAAATATGTCTTTAGTAATATACCCGAAATATATAGAAAATACTGCTAATATAACTAGAGGTAAACTAATAAATATATCACTTTCATGCGCATTTTTATAATAGTTCTTTGATCCATTAGGTGTAGATAAGAAAGTTAAGTATATAACTTTTACTGAATATAGAGTAGTAAATATAGCACCTATTACTGCTATAACGTAACATCTATACTACTAAAATGATATTGACCATAAGCAGATTCTAATATAAAATCTTTACTATAGAACCCAGTCATAAATGGGAAAGCTACTAAACTAAGACTAGCTATTAATATAACAGAATAAGTTAAAGGTAAGAATGATATTAATCCACCATATTTTCTTAAATCCTGATTATCAACTACAGCGTGGATAACAGCTCCAGCACCTAAGAATAATAATCCTTTATAGAATGCATGATTTATTAAATGGAATATTGCTACATTATAAGAAGATAAACCTATAGCTATAACCATCATACCTAATTGACTCATAGTTGAATAAGCAATAATTTTTTTTATGTCTTGCTGGAATAAACCTATAAGAGAACTAAATACAGTTGTAACAGCACCTAATCATAAACATATTAATAATACAGTTGAACTATATTCGATTAAAGGAGATGAACGTATTAATAAATACACACCAGCTGTAACCATAGTAGCCGCGTGTATTAATGCAGATACAGGTGTAGGACCTTCCATAGCCATAGGTAATCATATATGTAAACCTACTTGAGAACTTTTAGCCATAGCACCTATTAATAAACATATACCTATAATTGTTACTATGTTTTCATTAATATAAGGAGCTAATGAGAATACAGTACTATAATCTAAATTTCCTATAGATCATAATATAATAAACATTCCTATTGTTAAAAAGCAATCACCTACTCTATTAGTTAAAAAGGCAGACATAGAACTTTGGTTAGCTGCTATTCTAGTAAATCAGAAACTAACTAGTAAATATGAACAAACACCTACACCTTCTCATCCTACAAACATTACTAAATAATTATTCCCTGTTACTAGTATTATCATCATGAAAGTAAATAAACTTAAATAACTAAAAAATCTTTGATTGTGAGGATCATGACTCATATATCCTATTGAGTAAAAATGAACTAGAGAACTAATTATCAACACAGGTATTAACATTGATACTGTTAAACTATCAAATTGAAAATTTCATACCATATTAAATGATTCATTATCTACTCATTTAAATAAATTTATTGAAATAGGGTTATTATTAAACCCAACTTCAAAGAAACTAATAATGGCTAATACTGTTGTTGCCATTACACTTAAACAACCTAAAATACGGCTACCCGTAACACCAATTTTTCTACCAAAAAAACCAGACACTATTGATCCTAATAAAGGTAATATTATTATACTCAAATACATTATTTATATTCTATTGCAATACTTCCTCTTAGTCTATAAAAAGCTACTAAAATAGCTAAACCTATTGCAGATTCTGCTCCGGCTACTACTATTATATATATAGCATATGTTTGCCCTATAATATCGTCGATATTAACGGAGCTTACCAATATTAAGAATGTTATAGATAACAGCATTATTTCTATTGAAATAAGCATTAATATTATATTTTTTCTATTAAATACAAATCCTAAGATTCCTATTAAAAAAAGTACTAAAGTTAAATTCATGTTTTTATCTAAAACCACTAATTGTTCGGCAACCATAAATATATTATATAATATATTTATGTGTATAATTAACTATAACTTGTTAATAAAGTTTTTTAATTAGTATAATTAGTTATTGTATTATTAACTATACTAGAGATATTGTAGATTTGAACTACAATTATGATGGCCGTAACATCAAGTTTTACCTTTAAACTAATACCCCTTATTTAAAATTATAAATTTTAACCTTTTTATATTAAACTGAATAAAGTCAATGTACGAATTTATCAATATTTACAGATTCTATAACTATAGGCATTGAACTGTGAAGTATTCCACATATTTCTGAACATTGTCCGTAAAATACTCCTTCTCTATTGATGAAAACAGAAACTTGGTTAAGTCTACCTGGGTATGCATCACATTTTATTCCTAAAGAAGGGCAAGCAAAAGAATGAATTACGTCTCCAGATGTAATTACGAATCTAATATGTGTTAGTTCAGGAACTAAAACTCTATTATCTACTTCTAACATTCTTAATCCACCGTCTTCTAAATCAGAATCTGGTACTATATAAGAATCAAATTCTATAAATTCTTCGTTTGAATCTATGAAATCTGGATATTGATAACTTCAATATCATTGGTGACCTTCTGCTAAAATAGACATAGATGGGTCATTAACTTCATCCATTAAATATAATAATTTGAAAGAAGGAAATGCTATTAATATTAAGATAACAGCTGGTGTTATAGTTCATATTAATTCAATTAAAGTACCATGATTTAAGTATTTGTGTGATATTTGTGTTTTACTTGCTGCAAAGTTTTTTATTATAGAAAATAATATTCAACTTACACTAAATAAAATTAACACTAAATAATACATAATATTGTCATGAAGTTCTACTAATCCCTCCATTTGTGGAGTTGCACTATCTTGGAAATATATACCTCAAGGCATAGGAGCGTCAAAATTTACAAACATATTTAATAAGTATTTCATATATAAATTTTAAATTAAAAATTTCTAATTATATAAATATAATAGAATTGTGGTTCACTTTTAGTAGTTATTTATAATTTTTTGTATGCGCTGCAAAGCAGGCAAGTTACAAATCACCGCGAGGATAATTAAATATAATAATTAAACTACATATAGTAATAGTAAAGCCATCATTAAAGCAAATAAAGCTGTGGCTTCAGAAAAGGCGAAACCTAAAATAGCGTATGAGAATAATTGATTTTTTAATGAAGGATTTCTAGCTACTCCTATAATTAAACCTCCAAATACTATTCCTATACCTACTCCAGCTCCAGCTAGACCTACAGTGGCTAATCCTGCTCCAATAAGTTTTGATGATTCTAACATAATACTTTTTAATACATATTTATAAATTAAAATGGTCATTTTTATAAAACGAATTTTTTGTTAACGAACATATATAAAACTTAAAAATTGAATATTTTACAAAATATATAGTTATTTATAAACTTACTCTATTTATGTTCAGTAAACATATTTATAAACTTACTTTATTTATGTTCAGTAAACATATTTATAAATTTTCTAGATTTATAAAAGTAATTATTTGATTGTCTGCTGTCTATTTTTAATGCATTTTTACCTAATTCAAAGACAAATCCTGCTGTTATTATACCAATAAATATTAGTACAACTATTAATCCGTATACTCCATTATCATATACACTAAGTCCGTAAGGATATATCACTAAGATTTCTAAATCTAATAATAAATAAACTAATGCGAATATAAAAAATTTTACACCGAATTGAGTTCTATTTTGTCCAAGGAAACTGTGAAAACCACATTCAAAAATACTATATTTTTCTTGATAAGGGTTATGAGGGGCAAATACAAAATTAAGAAGTAAGAAAACTATAGTTAAAATAGTTACAAATACAAAAAGAAAAGTTATACTACTCATTTAATTATTAAATAAAATTTGTACCAATATGGTACCCATGCTTAGTCATTCGTTGTTCATAAATAAAAATAGTACGATAACAAGTGTAATAATAGAAATTACAAAAGAAATAGGGCTAGATATTACTATATTATTATAATTAAAGTTTAATTTTTTAATAATTTTTCTGTTTTTAGCATTAGCTTCTGCACCAGCTATTAATACATTACCTTTTAATACTAGGTTTTCTAGAACAGGGTTTATTTTATATTCTGGTAAACTAAAGAACATTTCTCTGATTATACTTAAATAATATACTGCTCCTATAACACTAGTTAGTATTGCAACTAAAGATAGGAAAATCAGACCGCTGTCTAAAGCTGCACTTAATACCATCTGTTTTCCAAAAAATCCTATTAAAGGAGGTATTCCTGCAAATGAGAAGATAGTTATTGCTAAACTTAAAGATAACACAGGGTTTATATAAAAATAACCTTTTAATTGGCTTACTAATTGAATAGGTGAATTACTTTTATCCATTAATTCTTCATGTTCTTTATTTTCACTCACATAGCAATATAAAGAAAAACCTATAGCTATAAGTATAACAAATGCGTTTAAATTACTTATAGAGTATTGTGTTAAATAAAAGATAAATGCTTGAGTAGATTCAACACTAGATATGCTTAATGCTAAAAGTAAAAATCCTACATGAGATATTGTACTATAAGCAAATAATCTTTTTATTCTAAATTGAGTTAAACCGACTACAGTTCCTATTATTAATGAAAATAATGAACTAATCAATAAAATAAATGTTCAGCTCATTTCTGAAAAACTATTATTAGTATAATATACTAATTGTAATAAAAGTATAAATATAGATATTTTAGCCACGATAGCCACAAATGCAGTAACTATTGTAGGTATAGCATCATAAACATCCGGTGATCAAAAATGAAATGGTGCTGCACTTACTTTAAATAAGAACCCTATAGTAAATATTACTAAAGATAAATTAATATAATAAGGTTTATATCACAAATCTATAGAACTCACATCACTTATACTTGTTATAATATATAAACCGTCTAAGTTAGTAGTACCTGAATTAGCATATAGTAAACTAGTACCTAATAAAATAAAACATGAACTTAGTCCTCCTAATAAAAAGTATATTAAACCACCTGTAGTAGATAATTCTGAATTTCTATATATAGTACTTAATATATAAAGACCATAACTTTGTAATTCAATAGAAAGAAAAATAGATACTAAATCGTTAGTAGACATTAATAAAACCGCACCTGTTATTATAAATAATAAAATTAAAGGGTATTCTATTATTTTTAAATGTTCTCCCATTTTATTTATTATTTTTGTATTGTAATATACAAATTTATATAATAATAAATCTTTAATAGAAGAATATTCTGACACTCAAACTTTTCTAGGATAAAAGCTAGTTAATTGTAATATTAATATACTAACTAAGAATACAAAAATATGGAATATCTGTGTAATATTTGTTACAAGTAATAATCCACCATGTAAACCTATACCCTTAGTTATAATAGTCAAAGATGACATATCATGTAAAATACAGTATATTAATACTAATATGGCTATTCTATTAAATAGTATAGACAAGTCTCGTCTTGTATTGACGGCATTACTTAGTAAAATTGAAAGTATAGATGCAATTATCATAAATAAATATTAATTAGCCTTAGGAGAAAATCGAATTCTCATCTTTAATGTATGAAATTAAGGTTTTAACCGTTTAAACTACTTAGGCGTTTATAAAAAGGATATCTCTGGTTAATTAGGTAACTTACAAATACATTTTTATATACGAATATACAACTATGCTTATTTTAGGTAAGGGTTCATGCTATTAATTCTATGAAAACACCCCTTTTATTAAAAGGCTTTATTATGAACTATATCAGCTGCTTTACAAAAACCCTTAAAGTCTAGTTATTTAGTACCTTGTATCTTATATATTTTAAAGGATCACTTTAAAATAGATATCCTCAAAGTTAGAAACTGGAAAGATACAAATTTAGAAGTATTTATTTCTATGAAATTACCACAATTTAATATGCTAATATGATTACATATAGGTAAATTATCTTTAGAATGTAGACCTAACTTTATTATTATTTTATAGTCAACGCATTCTAATTTAGGGTTAATATTTTTATTCTTCATTTGTTTTTATTTATTTTAGGAATTAAAGAGACACTATTCTCTAGGGTGAATACTTGGACTTGAACCAAGAACAAACTATACCACAAATAGCCACTCTACCGATTGAGTTACATTTACCTTATACTTTTTAAATTTTTACCCTTTAATTATCCTGGAGAGATTCGAACTCACAATATTAAACACCAAAAATTTATGACCTACCCATTGGTCTACAGGATATTTAAATAATAATTTTTTTATTAAAATCTATTCTAATAAGATATATACTATAGGTAGCAAGATTTGAACTTGCACGATATTTAAATCATCCTGGCCTAAACAGAATTTGTCTACCAATTCCAACACACCTATTTTACTTTATAGTATAATAAGTTTATATTATTTTATCTCTATATTACTATAGGACTTGCAGGATTCGAACCTACATTTTGATGATTAAAAGTCATATGCATTACCCTTATACTAAAGTCCCTTTTCCCTTAATAAATATTAAGGAAGGATATTTTAATAATAATTTTTTTATTAAAATCTATTCTAATAAGATATATACTGTAGGTAGCAAGATTTGAATCTATAATTAGTATAGTTAGGTTTAGATGCAAATTTTTTATGGAAATGACTTATTTCCTTTTTAGTAATTCTTCATGTGCCCGAGGTAAGATTCGAACTTACAACCAAAATAACTTCAATATTCTGCTCCACCAATTGAGCTTCACGAGCTTATATGGAGACATCGAGAGTTGAACTCGAGTTAACGATATGCAAAATCGCAGTTTTACCAATTAAACTATGTCCCCTCTTAATAATAAGAATATATTTATATCCGTTATATATAATATAAAGCATATACATTTTCACCTAATATAGAGGGACTGTTTTTATATCTTAGAGATATAATGTAATGAGCCTCTAAGATGAATCGAACATCTATCATAATATTAACAGTATTATGCTCTACCGTTGAGCTATAGAAGCGTTTTTAGGATATTATATAAATAATATATATTTCATTTCTAATAAATCTAAATCCTTATAAAAACTTTGGTTTTGATTACTACTTAATTTAGTTAAAATGTTATACTACATATATTATTATTTATTTTAATTAGCCTTAACAGGCTAATTTGTAGTATATATAACAATATTAACTTATTAAGTCTTATATTATAATACATATTATTATATGTATTTATTTAATTATAGCTTTTAATACTTATTATTAAACATAAATATTAAAAATTAATAAATAATAGTAGTTAATTATAATTTTATTGTTTAATTAATAGAAAGTAATTAAACTAAATAGCAAATCATGAAACTAGGGTATAGTTTATGCATCAAACTTATTTTTTATCAATTATATATAAATTTACCTGAAGAGTGATTCGAACACCCATGAGTATTACTCAGAAAAGCTTAAGTTTTCACTGTCTACCAATTCCAGCACTCAGGCTTAATATAATATATATAAATTATATATTCATTAACAACAATGGTATAGATATAATTTATAGTTTGATTAGGGCTAAAGTGACTTGAACACTTATAATTACTGTTATGAGCAGTACACTTTACCTATTAAGTTATAGCCCTATAGTTCTATGCGGATACAGGACTCGCACCTATAACTTTCGGGCATGAGCCGAATATGTTACTATTACAACAACCCACTTAGACTAGACAGGATTCGAACCTGCGATGGTAGCATTGAAAGAGCTATGTCTTACCACTTGACTACTAATCCTTAAAAATAGCCCGGTGCAAGTATCGCACTTGCTTCTATTGATTACAAAACAATTGCATTACTTTTATGCTAACTAGGCGATATTAGTCGTTGACAAATAAGAGATATATTTATAAATAGTTATTTATGAAATTAGTACTTTATTCTTAAAAATCTCAAGATTAGTACGGATAAAGCCTATAAAGAGCTTACGTCTTTTTCGTAATAATATTTTACGCATATTTAAGAAATATCTTAAGATAAGCTTCGTGCCTATATGCTTTCAGCACTTATCCTTAACCAACTTAGCTTTCCTGCCGTGCCTATGCTATATATTTATCTTAGTGAAAGAAACATCCCTATGTATAAAAATACATATATATATAATATTCTCATCTGTTTAGTTTATTGAATAATAATATATATTTAATATTTGGGCACATAGACAACAGGTAAACCATAGATTAGTAACCATTATTTAACCCTTTTACAAGTTAAATTCTTCTTGTTCCTTTCGTACAAAAGTTAGTTCTTATTATATTCTAATTCCCCCTAGAAGATAGAAACCATACTGTCTCACGACGTATTTAACCCAGCTCATGTAACTTTTTAATCGACGAACAGTCGCACCCTACATAGTTCCTGCATCCATGAGGATAAGTTAAGCCGACATCGAGGTGCCAAACCGCGCACTCATTTTGTACACTCTTGCGCAAATTAGCCTGTTCTGTATGTTATCATATTATTATATTTCCATTTTTTTCAAAATGGTTCAGACTATGTCTTCATTTTTATTTTGTATATATTTTAGTTTTTTAGCTTAAAGCCATAAACTGCGTACAGCAGTTTATTTACTTACCACCTATTCAACCTTTTACTGCAAAGGCTCCAATACGACGTTTTGATTTAGCCATTGAATAAGTAACATTTGATTTAGAATTACCTCTAAATAAAACTGAACTTAAACCTTTAAAAGATGAATCTATATTTTTCAATCCTCCTTTTCATTTTAATGAGTAAATAGATCTATCCGCTCTATAACGTTTAGTTAATCTACCTTTAACCTCTAATCTTATTCCTCCCATATTTTTGTATCCTACAGAATTATAAATTATATTATGTATTTTTTTATCACCATAACTATAATTTAGTTTTTGATTATGGATTTTAATATTAGTAGGATATATTCCCTCTAATAGTTTATCCAGATTATTAGTATTTAGATTAGATATTATTTTTAAATCTTTATATTCCTCATGAAAAGGATCCATTTTTTCATTACCTTTTATTAAAGATCTTTCTTTGATACTGTTAATATTAGGTAAATATGCTCTATTTAAAATACTAAACATAGAGTATATATAATTTATTCTTTTTTTTCTTAACTTTAATGCTAAAGCATTAGTGAAAAGATCTGTATTATATGCAATAGATTTTAAATTAATTATATTATATTCTATTTTTTTCCCTATAATTTTATTTAGTATATTACTCAATACAGGTAAAAATACTAGTTTATTAAATTTATATTGATTAAGTGAATACAATAAATCATATTTTCTTAAAAGTCTAAGATATTTTCTTGCATATTTATTAAGAATAACTCCTCAAACTTTTTTTAAATATAGATCTTTTAATTTTATAAATTTATTTAAATATTGTAATTTATATTGTACAAATTTTTTCTTTCTTATTATATCATTAATAAAAATATATTCATCTTTATACTTATTTAATATATTATAGATTTTTTGTATATTTTCTTTATATAATAAAAAATAACGTTTTGCTATTAATTTTTTACTTATTTTTTTATTTATTTTTAAGTATTTTTGTTTTAATACATTTTTTTCTCTATTTATAGTATATAAAGTTACTATTGCTTTATTATTAGTATGCTTAATTTCCGCATTACTTACGTGTATTCTTCTTAAAAAATTACGTCTTCTTTTAAGTAATATGAACTTAGATTGTGTATATTTATTATCTTTAAAATACAAATTAAAATAACCTTTAATAATTTTATTAATGTTTAAATCATTAGCCGGTATATTTTTTAATGTATTTTTATTAAAATAATATACAGTATTTTTTCATTCTTTAGCAAACGAAGGTAAATATTTTACTATCCCTACGTTATTTAAATTATTATTAAAAAGTATTGTTTTATTATTTTTTTTTAAATTATTATTAAATATTTTCATTTTTATGTTATTTACTATAATTATATTATTTCTTTTATTTTTTCTTTAAAATATATACAATAAAAATGTTGGGTGTTAAAAAGGATTATTGTTTATTGCATATAACTCACCTTATAGTCGTTGAACGTCTTTATCTTATAATTTATGCTAAGATAAATTTCGCTTCAAATTTACTACTAATAGTAATTTTTGAAATTTACCCAATATGTTATTAATTATTCTATGTAAAATAGAATATTAAAGGACAAACATCCCTAGCGTAGCTTTTCCAATAATCCAAGATCTTTCCTTATTGCATCTTGTGATCCTATGCCCTGCTTACGCAACTGTAAGATTTGTAGATAATCAAACA
>Ga0302284_1000952_pt1 | contig 13147 bp, 9 predicted proteins | sample III_Fen_E2_1_FD_198760 | JGI IMG/M metagenome (GOLD analysis project Ga0302284, IMG submission 198760) | Peat permafrost microbial communities from Stordalen Mire near Abisko, Sweden - III_Fen_E2_1 | ecosystem: Environmental > Terrestrial > Soil > Wetlands > Permafrost | place: Sweden: Abisko...
AACATAATACTAATTATACTTTTCAATACTTTTACAATTATACAAAAATAAAATGTCAGACAAACACGTAATCAATACAGAATGGAAAGGTGATATGGCCTTTGAAGCCGACATAAACGGTCATAAGTTAATCATGGATGCAAATTCAGACGGAGGGGGACATAATATAGGCCCTAGTCCTAAAAAGCTATTATTGGTAGCTTTGAGTGGATGTACAGGGATGGATGTAGTATCTATATTAAAGAAAATGCGTGTAGATATTGACAAATTTAACGTTGAAGTGCAGGGCGATGTGGCTGATGAACATCCAAAAAGATATACTAAAATGCATGTAATATATAAGTTTACCGGCAAGAACCTTCCTTTGGAGAAACTTGAAAAAGCTGTAAAAATGTCCGAAGAAACCTATTGTGGAGTTGAAGCTTTATATAGAATGGCAATAACAGTCACTTCAGAAATAAAAATAATAGAATCCTGATTTGTATGCATTCAGAATTCATGATGAAAGTAGACATTCATTTAAATGAGTTTCTGCTTTTTTATTTTCATAACCTAGTGAGTGCGTATCACCCTAATACTGAATTCGGATACATTAAGCTCAAATAGCCTGTTCTGTCATAAGACCCTACTTGACTATAATTCTTATGTAGAATCATTTAATAATGAATACAGAATAGATTCCTTCAGTATAAAAATGTATTTTTGTAATAACTAAATATTAAAATACAGCATATCAAATAAATACAATCCAAATGAAACTGATCATAATTTCAAACCGATTACCATTAAAAGCCAACAAATCGGATAATGGAAAATTTGAATTTTCACGTAGTGAAGGTGGTCTTACTACCGGTCTTGATTCACTTGAGATGGATCTTGAAAAGCATTGGGTTGGTTGGCCAGGAGCTTTTGCCGAAACAACAGACGAACAAGAAGAAATTACAAAACACCTGGATACTTTTAAATTTCATCCTGTTTTTTTAACAGCGGAACATATTCAAAATTATTATGAGGGTTACAGTAATAACACACTATGGCCTCTATGTCATTATTTTTATGCATTTGTAGAGTACGAAAACAAATATTGGGAAGCCTATAAAGAAGTGAACGAAATGTTTTGCAAGGCAGCCATCCCTTTTATTGAACCCGGTGATATCGTATGGGTTCAGGATTATCAGCTTATGTTACTTCCTCAATTGTTGCGAAAGGCAATACCGGGAATTAGTATCGGATATTTTCATCATATACCGTTTCCTTCGTATGAGCTCTTCCGTGTTTTACCTGAAAGAGATGAACTACTAAAAGGGTTACTGGGTGCCGATTTAATCGGATTTCACACATACGATTATATGAGACACTTTGTGAGTGCCTGCGAAAGGGTTATGGACCTTCATTTCAAACTTGATCAGGTATCTCTTGACAACAGGATTGCATTCGTTGATGCCTTTCCAATGGGTATAAATTACAAACTTTATTATGATACAGCCATACTGCCTCAGGTGCAACAAAAGGCACTTGAACTTAAAAAGAGTTTTGGTCCCCATAAACTGATACTTTCGGTTGACAGGCTGGATTATAGCAAAGGAATTATTCACAGACTTAAAGGGTTTGCTCTTTTTCTTGAAAAACACCCGGAATACAAAGAGAAGGTTTCTATGGCCATGATTATAGTTCCTTCTCGGGACAAAGTAGACCGGTATGCTGATTTGAAAACTAAAATTGACGAAATGATTGGACACATTAATGGCTTGTATTCTACCATTAACTGGACTCCTGTTTACTATTTCTATCATAGTTTTGATTTTGAGGAATTAGTAGCCATGTATCACATTGCAGATATTGCATTGATAACTCCCCTGCGTGATGGCATGAACCTTGTGGCAAAAGAATATATAGCTGCCAAAAGGGATACTCCCGGAGTATTGATTCTTAGTGAAATGGCTGGTGCAGCTATTGAGTTGACCGATGCTATTATTGTAAACCCGAATGACATTGAAGAAATAGAACGTGCAATTATGGAAGCACTCGAAATGCCTGAAGAAGAACAATTGAAGAAACTGGCATTGTTACAAAAAGTCGTATCAAAACATACCGTAAACAAATGGGCTAATGACTTTGTAACTGAATTGAAGGTTATCAAACAAAAAAATGAAGAATTAAATATCGAGCGACTTGATGATCAAACTTTCCTAAAGATTCAAAAAGCATATCAATCTGCCACCAAGCGCTTATTCATTTTAGATTATGATGGTACATTAGCTCCATTCAGAAGCCGCCCGGAAGAAGCAATCCCTACAAAGGAGCTAATGAATTTATTGGAGAAACTATCCAACAACCCAAAAAACAAAGTAGTAATAAGTAGTGGAAGAGATCAGCTTACCCTGGAAAAATGGTTTAAGAAGTTACCGATAACCCTGGCAGCAGAACACGGTGCATCGTACAAAGAAGATGGTGTCTGGCATAAAAACCTTCCTATAAATCAACCCTGGGATGATGAGATAATTTCTATACTTCAGTCATTTGTTGATAGAACCCCGCGGTCTAAAATGGAAATAAAAGACACTACATTGGTGTGGCATTACCGGAATGTTGACGGTTGGCTGGCATCATTACGCGAACAACAACTTTTGATGGCTCTAATTGCTCCCTGCACAAGACAAAACTTACAAATCATGCGGGGAAATAAAGTTGTGGAAATAAAATCACCCTATCACACCAAAGGTTCGGAAGCCAAACGAATATTGAAAAATGACACTTTCGATTTTATACTCGCAATGGGTGATGATACAACCGATGAAGATACTTTCCGTGAATTACCTAATGAAGCATATACTATCAAAATAGGTACTATTTCTGAAATTGCCCGTTACAATTTACGGAATCAAACAAGTGTAATACCATTCTTAAAACGGTTGGATAAAGAATAGATCCACCTGTTCATTTTCATCTATTTGCATCAAAGGATTACCATTTGAATATGAGATAAGATTTAGTAAAAACAGCAAAGAGTTCCACATAACCGGAAGTACTCTTTGTTATTTTGGAATAATCAGGGTTTAATAAACCGGGATATCTCTTCTGCATCTGCAAACAGGCGTGCAGTATTTATTAACGCTAAGTGCGAATAGGCTTGCGGGAAATTACCCAACTGGCTCTTTGTTTCAAAATCAAGGTCTTCACTAAACAATCCTAAGTTATTGGAATAGCTGACCATTTCATCAAACATAACACGGGCTTCTTCCTGGCGGTCAATTACAAATAATGCCCGGATCATCCAAAAGGTGCAAATCGTAAAGGCAGAGGTAGGAACTCCAAAATCATCAGAAGTATTATAACGGAACATTAATCCCTTATATCGTAATGAATTATAGACAGCTTCTACCGTCTTTCGGTAACGTTCATCTTCCGGAGTAATAAACCCATACGCCTCCATCAATAATAATGAAGAATCCAATTCTGTGTTTTCATAAGTCTGTGAAAAGCTTTGAATTTCGTCTTTCCATCCTTTCGCCAGTACATCTTCCTTAATCTCAGTAGCTACTTGTAACCATTGTAAAGCAACATCGTCTTTATACAATAGTTTGGCAATGCTGACAGCTCTATCCATAGCCACCCAGCACATTATTTTAGAAAAAACAAAATGTTTTTCAGGTCCACGAATTTCCCAGATACTTTTATCCGGTTTTTCCCAATCATCAATCACTGTTTTTACCATGTTCTTTACCACTTCAAACATATCTTCTATTTCATCCAGAGTTCCGGGGAAATAACGGTAATACTGATAAATGACATCCATCAAATACCCAAACGAATCGTTTTGTTTTTGGTGGTAAGCATCGTTACCCACCCTTACCGGAAGGGAATCTTTATATCCTCTTAAATGCGGTAATTCTTCTTCTGTCAGTATTCTCTCTCCACGAATACCGTACATAATTTGAAATGTATCTGATTTTTTCTTCAGGATATTCTTTATAAATGTCATAAATCGCTTTGCTGTTCCCTGATGGCCTACCAAGAGCAGTGTTTCTATCGACATGGACGCATCCCGCAGCCAGCAGAACCTGTAATCCCAGTTTCGAGTATCACCTATCGATTCGGGGATACTAGTGGTTAAAGCAGCCAGAACAGCCCCTGACCGCTGATAGGACATCAATTTAAGCACCAGTATGCTTCGTTCAATGATATCGTTGTAAAGTATGTGTTTTTTTGATCGGTTTGCCCAGTTCATCCAATAAACCCGGGTTCTTTGGAATTCCAACTCTACTCTGTTCTGATCAATCTTAATGAGCTTTTCATTATTTGACAATAATAAAAATTCATCATGTATCAACGTAAATTCATCACCCTTAAGTATCTTTTCATAATCCAACCCCGAATACAGGTAAATGGTGTCAATTTTATTCTGGACTGAAAAGGTTTTTACATATTTGGGTTCTGTCAGGTGAATCACTTCATCACGGGCATAATTTAATGCCGGTCTGTAATCTACTCTAAAACGTGGATTTCCGCGTTTTAACCTGATAAGTCTGTAAATTTCTGGAGGCTGGAAATATTCGTTTTGTTGGTCTATCCTGTATAATGGCATAAAATCTACCACCTCAAAGGCTCCTTCAATAGAGGAATAGGAGGTAGATAGGATATTGGTATGTTCTATATATTTTTGAGTAATTGTATAATGATCGTCTACCAAAATAGCAAAACATCCCCCTTTGTCCTCATCCAATATTTTAGCAAAGAGAGAAGGGGAATCAAAATCAGGAAAACAAAACCAGTCTATGCTGCCTTTATCGGATATTAACGCAGCTGAACGGCAATTCCCAACAACCCCGTAATTAAAATGATCCATTTGGTTGGTTTCTAAATTAAATTTATTTTATTCAACCGTAAAATTAATCAATTTCAACTAACTATGAGATTTATATGACCAAATTATAACAAACTTACTTCTTCATTCGTGAACTTAACTCTTTGTATACCTTTTCATATACCGGTGTTGCAATGCCATGCTTTTCACCCAGCTTTACAACAATTCCTGTTAGAGTATCCACTTCAGTATTCTTCCCGGCTATAAAATCGCTATGCATAGAAGCTGTAGTTTCAAAAGGGAGTTTTTCCAGTTGGTGAATAACTTTAGTAATAACGCTCCTGTCTATTTCAGCACCTTCGGCATTGGCTACCAAGAATAATTCTTCCAACAAATTAATCAAGGTTGACTTTCGGGTTTCATCGGTTAATAGCGCTCCAAAGCTCACATTGAAATAGGAAGTAAGTGATGCAGTAGCAGATATAAAGAAAAATTTCGTCCAGATTATCGGCAATATTTTCTCATAAAAAGTGGCATCTATACCGGCATCTTTCAGAAGTTTTTCGAATGCAATCAATCTTTCACTGGTTTTATTTTCATATCCGAAATTAAACCTATGTAGATTCCCTGAACTTTCCACTACACCGGGTTCATTTAGCCTTGCAACAATATACGCACAACCATTCCACACTTCAATACCGGGAAGTAAAGCACGAATCCGGGTAGAGTTATCAATTCCATTCAGTAATGGCAGAATGACGGTATTTGCACCGACACATGGCTTTATCTGTAAAACTGTAGCATCTAAATCATAACTCTTCGTAGTCAGAATCACATAATCCGCAATTCCAATTTCTGATACATTATCGGTAGCAAGGGTTGGTTTTGCTACAAACAACCCGGTCTCGGTAATTACTTTCAACCCGTTTTCCTGTACTTTTTTCAGGTGCGCTCCCCTGGCTACAAAATAGACTTCCATAGACGAATCATCCGCATACCGTTTTGCCAGCAATCCGCCATAATACCCTCCTACTCCACCGAGCCCTACAATTACAATCTTTGTTTTCATATCATTTTATCCTTAAAAAACTGAGTGCAAAGTTACCAATTTTCAGCAAAAAACTCTCAAAGAGTTTATAGAACCTTTGAGAGTTTTTTGCTTTCTAGCGGGGTATCAGTACCAAATAAAGACTGGATCTGAATCAAGTCAAGTCAAATGGATCATTTTGGGGATGTTTTTATTCTTTCAACTCAACTCTAAGAGGTTTACTCTTGTTGAAATCAATAAACTACCCGCCCTATTTTTTATAGATATGACCGCTTCCTGTCAGGTTTGAATTCACAACAGGCGATCCCGAATAAATAATATTACCCGATCCCGAAAGGAATGCTTCCAGTTTATCTTCGATATAAACATACGTACTTCCACTCCCCGACAAGGTACAACTGGCATGCTTTGCTTTCATGTTTGCAAAATAGATATTGCCACTGCCTGATATTTTAGTGTTTAAATCCTGAATTGAACCAATTCCATTCATAGTTCCACTCCCTGAAACCGTAGCTTCAAGTTTATCCAACTGGCAATTAGTTTTTAATTCAATATTTCCACTTCCTGTAAGTGACAAGAACTTCAGATCATTAAAGGCTGAGTTCACTTTCATGTTACCGCTTCCTGCAAGTTTAAGCGAGTAGAGCGGATCAGGCAGGGTAACTACTACTTTAGCTTTCGTATTTACCAGACTGATATTGGTTGGTTTCTTTTTAATAATCAAACGGTTGTCTACCACTTCAATGGCTAAGTATTGAATCAGATTTTCATAGTCAGAAACACTGACATGAAATGTATTTCCTTTTACTATTTCTACATCCGCTGCCGTTTGCAGTTCAATAGAAGTAAAATTGGTTACCTGGCGGTCTTGAGTAACCAAACTTCCGCTTCCGGAGATTGCGTTCAAATCCAGAAAACAGGATGTATTTAAGAATAACATAAATGTAAGGATTACCGGGAATGCGATTTTTTTTGTGTTCATAAGTTTATTTTTTAGTTACTGTATTTATTCATTTTGTTGATGATAGTATAGATTAAATTCATTTAGAACTTCGGTTATCCTCTTCACTTGAAGCAGTCGAACGTTGAACCTTTATTACGGTTTTATAATAAAGTTTCAGATCAGTTGTTTCGACGAATAATATCCGCACAATTTCATATTGATTTATAGGGCAAAGTGTGTTATTGTTCATGTTTCCCGAGCAGCAGTTTAAAGTAATAACTTTTAGGGGTTGCTTAAGTTATTGTTGTGGTAGGGTAATAATCAACCCCAGAAAATCATAAGGTTTTTCAGAGTGCAGAAACAATCACTAACAAGATTATTCCTGCATTCCGTAAAAATTTACATGCTGGCTGTTTTATTGGTTATTAATATCAATGGGGAAATTTGTCCGGACTGTTTAATTACACCCACGATATTGGATTTGTTATTCAATGTGCCAAGATATTCAATACCTGCTTTCGGAATTTCGAGCGTAATGATTGAATCGTTAAAAGTGACATACTTAACCGGTATTCCAAAGGCTTTTTGATCCGGGCTGTCCATGGTAGCCTTAAATCCTGATCTTGTACTATAAATATTAAATACAACATTCTGTTGCTTCCCTTGGAGATCAAATTTACCATACCATTTCCCTGAAATGTTTTGACCATACATGGATACTGATGCCAAAACGACTGCTAAAATCATAATTGTCTTTTTCATTGTTGTAACATTTAAATTGTAGTTTCTATTATTTTTATATACATGGAATCATTTAGATCTTTCTTTTTTATTGTATGCATTTATTAATTTTAATGACCCTAAAAACATGCTCTTCTTACATCTATTTTTATTTATTATATTTTAATAGCTATTTTTTTATTTTTAATTCAGATCAATCATACTTCAGAACAAAAGTAATTCTTCTGGGAAACAGGTACAAATAATAGATAATAAGCACTATTATTCAGTACTTTAAGATCACTAATTAAAGATCGAATTGTTTTTATAGTTAGACGAAACAAACCTGTTGTTTGGATTTAGGAAAGAGGAAAATAAATTAATTCTACACAAATACATTCTTCTAAACAAGGTGATAGAATAATGAGAGACAACTACTTGTGTCGTCTTAACTTAAAGTATAAATCGCATGGATTGAATGAAATAAAAAGTGGTCCATCTGATTTCAGGTTTAAATAACATGGCGGGAAAAAGGCCAATAACTATCCGTCTGGACATGAAACTGCAGCACTTAAACACTATGTAAAGGGTGATGAATTGCAGAAAACGGAACAAAATAGCGGTTAAGATTCAGAGTAAGTATTACCTTCCATGTACCTAAAATTCAACAGACTAATGGAAAGAAGTAACGGTAAAAAACAGATTGTCAATGTGTATAAAATAAAACATTTATTTATTCCACCTACTTAGGATTGAAATGAAGCAAATAAATTTTACAAACAGTGTAGAATGGAAGGATTGCATAAAAAAAAACAGAACTAATTGCAGGGATAGCCATCACCCGCTACTAATTCATGTCTGAATTAAGTTCTTGTCAAAAAACAAATGGGAAGTAAAACCCCGAATCACTTGAGGTAGTTGAAAAAGAAAGATTTATTTTTAACATCCTGGAATCCTTGAGTATTTAGTATTAATTGGATAATAAAAACATTCTATAGCATTAAGTTTGTGCCGTTCTGGCTTATTCTGCCAGCTTATTTTAATAGATTTGGATCAAGAATATACAAATATACCGGGAGTAAAAAGTATGGCTTTAAACCGACTTTAAATCATTCTAAAAAATACAGTTAATAATCCCAGGAGAAATATCGTTGTGAATATTTGTTTGTTATATCGGGCAATCAAAAGTGGGAGATAAATATCAAAGTTATCTTTAGTTGAGTTGGAATACTTTCTGGCTATAAGGGTCAGGGGGCATTTCATTTTAAATGCTGCAAGCACAAGCCCTTCGAGTATGACTATTGATACAGCCAGCCAGGTGACCACAGTTATATGGTTGCAAATTCCGCAGTACAAAACATAGAATATCACGGTGACCATGAATATCCAAATCAAGGTATGGATAAATTTTACAATGCATAGTTTTTGCAAATTGTTCATTGAAAATAGTTGCTTTCAATCATTAGATAGTAGAATTAATTGGCTTTCACAACAATAAAAAAGTTCTCTGAAATACTGTAATTCAGTCTGTAAATAAAAAAATCTCGATTAAAGTATTGGGGGGGCAATTATTTATCAGAATATCTCCTTATTCATTAATTCAATTAACTTTACAAAATCACTTTCTACTGATATATCCAAATCATTAACTCTTATTACTTTGGCAATGGCTTTTTTCTTTTCAGGGAATAATTTCAGGAAAGTTCTCCTACGAACTCTGTTAATCTTTAAGTAACGATTTGATGGTAGTCTAATGTAATATACCGGAGTTGCCTCTATTACTTCAAAATTTCTATAAGCATCATTTTTATACATTGTTTGGGTTTCTACTACACTAATCTTCCGTTGGATATATAACGAAATCTTATCTTCTACACCGATCTCAACAAAAATATCCGGACGATGGTCATTATCCGGCTCACTTACATTAATTTTCTTAAAATGAATGGTTGGACTTTGTTCATTTTTAAGCCAGAACTCCTGAATATATGATTTATCCAGTTTGAACTTACCATAGTTGGAGTTATTCAACCAGATAACTTCGTCAAAGAACCCATTGTACTTAAGTGACACGTTATTAATCATTTCACCTGTTGACAGCAAAATATCACTTTGTGCCCAGGTATCATTAAAATACTGTTGCCCAATATATTGCTTGTTCTCATAAAAGTATTCTCCTGTCAGTTTTGCCGAAAAAGTGGAATCCACGGCAGGAACTACTAAGCCTACATTAGTTTGTGCATGCAATGAAATACACATCACCAAAAATGAAAAGTATATAGAGTGTTTCATTTATTTATCAGTTACATTAGTTTGATTGTTGACCTGTATGCTGGAACTGGAGCTGAGAGGTGTACCATCATCCGAAACTCCTTCAATTTTAATAATGTATTTGGCCGCATAATCAGAAGTAAAAAATTCGATATTCGTGATATTGTTTCCGTTCAACTCTAAATTTGGATTCCAGTACAGCAGTTGTTTAAAAATGGGTAGATTCTTGTTCTGAATCTGATTTGAATTTATGGCAACCAACTTGCCACCAGCGTTAATAATATCATTCCTAAGTCGCAAAGAATGTGGAGCCGGCATTGTATTCATTATTTCATTCGATTTAGTAATAATGGAAATAACTCCTGAAAAAGCTAAGTCACCGAATTCTCTTTCAACTTCAAGCACCTCGATTTTTTTTATTTGTTCCGAACCTAGTTCGATTATCTTTTTCACATCATCAACAAATACACCATCAAGAAAAATGGCCGGGCTATTCTCGTTGAACATTTTAATTAAAGAATTATAAACCTTTATACTTGGTTTTCCTTTATCCCTGGTTATTTTTACCTGAGGCAATATTTCTACCACAATTTCCGGAAAATCATCCAATGAGACAAAATCTGAAGGCAATATAATGGTTCCGACGCAATGGTAAAAACGGGGACAAATAGGTTTAGAAACCAATAAAGGCTTATCAACGGTATCATTGTTCAATTGATAAGACTTATTTATGTATACGAGGTCTTGGCTTTTGACAATAAAATCTCTGAAATCAACACTGCTGGAAATGAGGGAAGGTTTCCATGGCTGATTTTGTGCAAACTCATCTTCAGTTTCTATTTTCAATTGTTGATTAGCCGGTACATCTTTAATAGTTAAAAATAACTCCTTCCCATCATAATAATTGCTTAATAACATCTGGAATCTCCCATCTGAATTCGTTACAGCGTACTGTAAATTTGGAACAGTGTCATTGCACGACAACAGCACAACTTTCTCACTGATATATTTCTTAGTCACGACATCAATTACTCTTCCTTTTAGTATTTTACCTTTGTTCTCAGGAGAATGATATATCAATACCTGCTTGTTGTCAGGAGCAACCGGCGCAACTTTCATGGTTCCAGCAATTGTTTTAGCGTTGGATAAAACCGGCGGTTCTTCATACACTGAAACGGCTACATTTGCCTTTGATGCAGTATTTTCAAGACTAGCAATAACTTTTTCGCGCAAGCCATAGACCGTCTTGTCAGTTTTAATGGCAGGCAAAATGTTGTGGAGCTTAGTTAAGTTACTGTCAGTTGAATTTGGATTCACGAATTTGAACTTTAATTCTTTATCAAACCGGTTAGCAATTACAATCTCCTGATAATAAAAACCTTGTTCATTAAAATTCCTCATGGCGCTTGTGAAGGCAACTAACTGATAAACCCCAGAGGTCAATGTATCGGGTAACAAAATACTCCCGGAGGCCATACCCGAATCAATTTTCACCCGAATCTTTAAGAAAGATCGTGAGTTGGCTGCCCGTAACAGGACATATCCGACTTTGCTGATTTCAGAACATTTTCTCGTATCTGCATCGAGCACATACAGTTTATAGTAAATCGACTCCCCGGCAATATAGTTGGTTCTGTCGGTGTGAAGATAGGCTATTTCCCGACAACTAGTCTTTGCACTAATAGTGCAACAGAATAGCATAATTAACTGTAATGCAAGTGTTGATAGTATTTTTCTTGAGAAAATTATTGTCATTTCGTTGTGTTTTAGTTATGAAACCACCAAGCCGGATATGGTATTGGGGTATAATCCGAACTTTTAGGTTGTTCTGTTTCACCATCCCATATTTTATATTGAAATTCATTATTATTTGGCACATCTATTGTCAAAACCTTTGTTAATACCACATTCTTATTTTGTACCAGCACAACAAAAGCATGTTGAAGAACCGATGAAACTTCGAATAATCCAAGCACTATCTTAGATGGGTTGCTTATACACTTCATATTTCCATAAAGTTGTGAAGTGATCGGATCAAATATCTTACCGGTTGCTGCCAATTGATTATTCGCTGCTTTGTAAAAACGATATGCATCATCAGTCATAGTATATTGATTAACCCGTAAGTAATAATAGATTTGTGGATACAGAGGAGTTATAAAATTGTAGCTGTCCGTGCCAAATGGCATAAAAGCTACTGAATGATTTAGTATTAATGCACTGGCTTTAGTCGACTTTTCTTCCGTAATATTTTCATTTTCATCCAGATCAAAACTCTTCCAGCCAAATACCAACCAATGCCAGTCGGTGATTGGAATTCCAGTTATAGGGTTATTCTCTGTATACGTATAAGTATATTGGAGAGTAACATTAGAAGTAAAACGGCAGGACGGCACATAATCAGTTGTTGAAACAGACTTAAAAAGGTCAACCAGTATTTCAGCTCCGGGTACCGTTGCAAGCTCTTTAGAAGAATTTAAATAAGATTGGGTGGTGTAAATCCCATGAATCTTATCATAGGACTGGGCAGGTAGAAGTTCTTGGGGATTTGATTCATAAATACTTCCGTCTTTTGTCTGAATATGCAGGGTATACTTATTTCCGGTTTTCGCGCTGAATGTGACTGGTGTATTGTAATTCCCGTTTCCCATATTAATCAGTTCGAAAGTCTTATTTTCATTGTCTTTGATGGTGAGTTTTGCATCATTCACTAGGTCATAGTTACCTACCGAATTGGAGTCTATCGGTAACGCTTTGGACAGTTTAATGGAAAACGGTCCGCTCCCATTCGTTATTAATCCTTCCACAATTAATGCTTCTGTATTCGTATTGACATCCGGAATGTAAATCTCGGAACAGCTAATGAAAGCAATCAACATCAGCAAAACAAGACATGTATTTTTAAATTGAATCATTTTTCTGAGGTTTAAAAAGAGAAGTTATAGGTTAAAGTGGGAATAGGCCTTGAAATGATATACAATTTGTATAAGTTGTACGATTGATAAAACCTCGATTCCAATTGTGAAGTCGATTTATAATAAACAGAATACGGATTTTTTTGTCCATAAAGATTTATGATAGCTAACGTCCAGCTTCCTCTCCATTTTTGTTTCAAACGTAGTGTTTCATCAAATGTAATGGCAATATCCAGGCGATGATAGTCAGGAAGCCGGTATTTATTCCGATCGGAGTAATAGACATACTGACGGCCATCATACTCATACTTTAACTCCGGCAATGTGATAGGTTTCCCTGTATTGAAGTTAAATGTGCCCGAGAGCCTCCATCTTCTGGTTAAATGGTAATTTCCGTTAATTACGATGTTGTGAGGTTTATCAAACGAAGATGGATAATACCGGTT
>Ga0302284_1000962_pt1 | contig 13071 bp, 7 predicted proteins | sample III_Fen_E2_1_FD_198760 | JGI IMG/M metagenome (GOLD analysis project Ga0302284, IMG submission 198760) | Peat permafrost microbial communities from Stordalen Mire near Abisko, Sweden - III_Fen_E2_1 | ecosystem: Environmental > Terrestrial > Soil > Wetlands > Permafrost | place: Sweden: Abisko...
CTAGTTTATGTATTTAAAAAAATACATTCCTTTTCATCTATTTCTACCATTATCCATATTCATCTCCTGAGAGAAAACACGAGAAGATTCGCACCTTTTATGACAAGCATAAAATATTCAGTTTTTAACGGATGAAGAAGTGTAGTTAATTTTGAGAGTATTAAAAGGGAAATAATTGGACAATAAATTATCTTACAATAGGGATAATGAATTTTGTTAAGCTATTTAAACTTCCATAAAAATTTAAAATTTTACTTCCAAATAAAATGATGGTCATTTAAATAGGATTCGAATGATCAATAATAGTGTTGTTGTTTGTTTTTGATTCCTTAGGGGATGAAGGGAAAAGTTGAACTTGATTTTGTCGGGAAAATAAGAAAACTCTAGGAAGTGTAGAATCTCCATTTAAGTTTGAGGAAACCCAAGAGTGAGTAGCTAATACCTGAGGGAACTCTTTGAGGAAATCAAAAATAGTTTTGTGTAGAAATACTGAGATTTTGGAAATTAAAAATAGATGGATTTTGCTTTAAGGGCATTTTTTGAAAAATGTTAAATGAAGTTCAAGAAGACTTAAGAGATAATAGGCTTGGATATTGAAAAGATAAATGAAAAAGACCTCACATACACACATTAACTAGAAGCACTCTTAATTGAAGCCCTTAATGACACTCTTAAGAAGCGATTAAAACGAGTAAATGATAAATACAAGAATAATTATTGATTTTATTTAATTTAAAATGATATTTTTGTGACATTTCTCACATTCCTTACTACCACATCTTCCATATATCACCTATTATTCCTCAATTGCTATGCTGATGTCTAAATCACATCTTCAAGCTCCTTATCGAAGAATATCTCTGCTGGCTATTTCAAATTCAGCACCGATGAATTATGCACTTTACTCAAGAATTTCTTAATCCCCAAGAATTCCCCAACAGATGTAGGATTGAGATTCACTGTTTCATGCTAGTTTATCAACACAATCATCTGATCAAGTGCTTTAGCTTTCAGCACTGATTATGTGCAATTCAGAGGATTCAATTAACCGATTGATTTGGTTTCATTATTGTGAGCTAATCTCTTTGCGGAAATCTTAATTATATCAGTCATACTCAGCTCCTTACAAGCCACTGAATTATTGTATGCTCGCTTTTTAGATTAAATCACTATTTCTTCATTTATGAGATCTCCTATGCTGCCGTGATCGTCTTCATCGTCAATCTCTGTGGATGTTTTTCGCTTTTGTTTTGAAGGTGATATCAGAAGTTCCTCGAAAATAAGGCTATTTAAAGATGGGTTTTCTTAAAGTTGCGCTCTAAGTAGCTTCATTTCTTCTTTCATCATGAGTTCTTCTTTTTTGATGGCTTACTAGATGACCTCCCGCTGGATATCTTCGTTTTAACTTAGGAGTTCATAGAATTTCTCCTTATCGATTCTCCATACTTCACATGTAGTCTCTGCATATGCACTTTAACGCCTTTCCCTCTTGAGGATCATATCAACTTCTCCGAAAAAGCTGCCCTCCACGTAAACGAGGGTTTTGAAATTCTAAAATGAAGATTGGATCTTGGTTACGACACGGCCTAATAAAAAAAAATTGAAGATTTGATGATGATGGTGATTGAGAAATGTTTACCTTTGACGAGGAAATATACATATTTTGAAACTGTCCCTTGATCGTAGAGAATATCTCCAGGGTTCATATGAATTGAAGTGACTTTTTAGATAAGTTTGGCTGCAAAAACAAGTGATTTAGATTAGAGAAAGGGTATTTTCTTGATGATAGACCCAAAGATATTTTCACAGACGATTCCCTTGGTTTCATCATTGAGATCTTAGAGAACATCGCTGTGTTAGAAGATATCAAGTTTACGGTTTGATGCTGAGCTAAACCCAACTTAGACAGTTTTAAGTAGTTTCTCTTAAAGATCTCTACTTAATTTATAATTTGAGACGATTTAGTTAAAATATATAAAGCGATCTTTGAGTATTGCACCTTTTTCGTTAATTTTATAGAAAGAATATGTCAAGACTCCGAGAATCCAGCTGTAGATTATGACAGCAAAGAACATGAATAAGATCGTAAAAGAATATTCACTCTTGTTAGTTGAAGCTATGTTACCATACCCAACTAAGAAAAGAAAAAACAAAATAAGATTTTTTAGAATATTAAACCTTCAAATTTTACCTGTGGTTAACACTGAGAGAACATAATACACAGCAGCTGTATATTTCTGTGAATCTGGGCCTTCATTTGTATCATAGAATGTCCGATACCAATTGATAGTTGGTTAAAGTGTTGCGATGAAATACCATATCGATCCTGTAATATGTACCAGGAAAATGATGATAATACTGAATCGAAAAATATCAGAATAATGACCGTTAGTCTTAAGGAACAAAATGCATCGCATGATTCGCCCTGAGTTTAGCATTTAGAATAATCTAGTCTCGGAAACTTATTTGTAGATCTTAGGGATACGAAACATTCGCATAATATTCTTAGATGTTGTTGAACTCACAATGAATACCATCACGCTAGAGAAGAAATCAATAGTAAACCAACCTATTAAAGAAGAAAATGAATAAGAAAAAGTTTATTAATATCATATTTATTGTATTGATTTTCTGAGAATGTTATTACCTTTAAGATAGTGAACAATAATAAACTTAAAATTTACTATCATTTTCCCTTCTTAGTTCTCATACGCGCAAAAGAAGGAATATAAGAATTCCAAGATAAACAAAGAATCAATCACAAGATCTACAATATAAAATTAACTCTAATCATCTCCATAGAACCCTAATCTCAATGGTACTAGTAGTGCATTGAATAGCATAACCATCAATAAGAATATATTCCAGACTATCCTAAATTTACTTAGAGGGTTCAAAATATACCAAGGAATAGTATCTTCTGTCTCAAAGGTAAACCCTTGCGATAATGAAAATGACGATGAATTACTCTCACTGTAGAGTAGATTCTCATAGTTCACTGGATTTTCCATGAGTGATTTCTTGCTAAGGGAGAATCTTCTTTTGTCATTGTTTTTAGGCGATTTTTTATTTTTCTCATTTTAACTCAGTAATTACCCAAATTTCCTAAAATAACCACTATCTTCGGAATCTTTCAAAGGCATAATTCGAAAAGGGTATCGTCCTGATTATTTGTAAGATGATGCTCCAGATGGCATTACTGGTTTTTAGTTATTACTGCCTTTCGCATCTTCTTTAGCTTATCCTGTTTGAGGAGTTTTTTCCATTTCAATTTCTAATAAATCGTTACTCATGCAAAGTCTGTTTTAAGTACCATCACGAAGCTATTCAGAATCGCTAGATAAGGGGACATTCGTTTATTAAACTCCATTGTGGTCTTCTTCACTTTTAGGAGGAGTTACTTTTTAAGAATCGATGTGTTTTAGAGAACTATTCCAGTAGTTGTGAAGTTAACCTAAACTTTATCCACGACGAGGATCTTCCCAAGGTATTTTCTTAAGGGGAACTTAATATGAGCTTATTTTATGAAGCTATTAGTATTAGTTTGATTGTTGTTGGAATAGTATATTGTCTTCTTTAGAGAGTCTATGATTTGAATCATCGATGTAGATTTCTCGTTCTCTAGTTGCAGCTGTTTTATGCAGGATATCATTGCAGCTACCAAGATTGAAGAATCCATTTCGTAGCGCTTCAATAGTTTATGGATGCTCCCCGAAGGAATAACCTTTTGTCGGTGGTGCAGGTTACGTTTATGTAGATTTGATTAAAGATGGAGAATCTTATTCTTAGGGTTAATTCTGTGAAGACAAGTTATTTTTATCTTTAGGTGAATTTGCTTCGATGCTAAGAAAGTTGTTATCTTGAAACATTGGATTACTGTTGAATCTAATGGAATTGTCACCGATTACACTGTTGTTGTTAATGGGATTGTCTTGGTTGTTGAGATTATTTGATTTCACAGGAGATTACTTCAATGGCGATTAAGACTCAAGTTTAGTGATAATTATTTAATTGTCAGGGTTTTTATGCTATGTGGCTGTTTGATTGTTGAGATTCTACTCTTCGAAGATATTACGGACACTTTCAACTTAGAGCCTTTATCTGCATGTTTCGGCAATATTATTCTAAGGGGATTGACATTAATCAGTATCATAGTGTGAGCCCATTATGAAATGTGGCATGTTAATTGAAACTTATTCTCCATCTTCAGATTGCTCATTCTGATTTTCTTATTAGATTTACTATCGCTCCGTGTAGCGCTCAGATGGTGGCATGTCATTTTCAATAGAAACTCTAGACATCTCAGAAAATCAAAAAAATATCTGATCTACCGCAGATCTATTCTGGAAATTTTAATATGACTGCTCTCCAAGCAAGCAAGTAGGCGGTATGGAAGACCGCCTTCTCGCCAGTGTAAGGAAAATTGTAGAGAAGGTTGCTTTGGATACAGCAGATAAAGAATTTGAAAGGGATGGAGAATTTGCGGATACTGTAGTGATGTATTTTCTAATATTAGTACGATTTCTAGTTGTTGTTGCTGTTTGAGATAATCTTCTGTCCTGTTTTCTTGTTTCGCTTAATTATTTTTAGATATGATGTGAATAATCTTCAATAATTATCTCTGTTTTTCTCACTCTTTTGAATATCTATTAATATCCACATTTCAAGAGAGAGAGAGCTGTGTGTGTGTGTTCTGGTTTTTTTTGATTTGATGCTGATATTTCCCTTGAATTGTTTGAAAGCTTTCTCCTTACTTGGATGCTTGCCTGGCTTGATTACAGATAAAGTTCTTCGTTTATCACTCATAGTTTTTCTTCAAATCGGTCAGTAATTTAACCAATTTGTATATTTTATCATACGATTATTTATTTCCTCATAAAGGGAAGAAAAAAAGAGTGATTAGCACATAAACAATCTATAATTTCTCAATTACAAGCTTTATTATTATTCATAGAATGTCTTTCACTTGAAAATTAGTTTATCTTACCATTTTTTCGAATCTTTTCTACTAATTTCTTTTGCTTTTATCTAAAAAAGGCATTTTAAACTGTACAAATTTCATGTTCTTTTTTGTTTTTTGGTATGAAAGTTTGAAGAATTTCTTAGAAATTATCAACTACAACTATTAAGCTAATCGCAACGTTTGAATCAGTTGGTGATAAACTCATGTTTTATCTGCAAAGATGATTACTTTTCTAAAGCCCTTTTGTGGTATCATTGTACTCAACCAATTGCTGAATTGAATATTTGAGAAGAATGGAATATTCTAGCTGTTGAGTAAGAGTTAATATTATGAGAGGTGGGTTTTGTGGGAGAGTTAATTTGAAACTATAGTTGTGGGCTAAAAATTCCCAAAGACAGTAAATTATCAATCGAAAAGTACAAAAAACAAAAACTCTATCTGTGTAAGCATGAGCTTGAATGGAATTAAAAGCAGTAGAGAGTAGCCATTGACTTGGAAAGATTTGAAAAGTAAAAAATATTTTTAAGTAACAGATATAGATTAAGACAAGAAAGGAAAAAAACAAACGAAGAAGAAGTAATCAGTAAATAATTGAAAAATAAAAGAACATACGAAGAAGAGGTAATCAGTGAATATTGAGACAAGATAGATTGGTCATAAAGATCCTTGAGTTTGCAAAAAGAAATATCTATTTTTGGTTTGTTTTTTAGAATACAACCATAATTGATTGTAATATGGAGAGTTAGTGGCCTCTTAATTCACTAAAATTGTCTTGAAATGTAAAGAATAAAAATTCATCTGGAATAAATCAATTTGTTTATCACATAGAGAGAGTGAATTTTGAAGAAAAAATGATTCGAAAAAGGAGAGGATTCGAAGTAATAATTAATACCAAAGCGTTACGAATTAAGAAAAGAGTGAGACTGAGAGAGATAATTTTTTTGTGAGAAGCATGAAAAGGAATCGGCTGGAATTTAATTATTTAATTTGCTTGTGAAATCATTAAGAACTTTTTTAGTTTGTTTAATAGATTAATCTTTGATTTATTATCTTGAGGGAGTGATTTCATTTAATTAAAAGTCTATTTGTGTGTTAGTTGCTGATTTATTAATAATCTTTGGAGAGAATCGAAGGAGTGTGAGCTAAGTTAACTAAGGTTGAAAGGAAAGAAAATGGATAGTATTGGTAGTAAAAAAAAGGTTTCAATCGAGAACGATGAAAACCCTGAAAAACTTGAAAAACAGCCAAAGAAAGAGTCATTCAATGACGAACATGATAGCCATCTAGATACAATACATAATAACAACGATAGTGAAGATAACTATGAAGAAGGGGAGAATCTAGATGATGACGAAGTTGATAATTTACGAGATATTGTTGATCCTGAGATCAAAGAGTTAATTAAAGAAAGAGGGCTCAAAATGGTAGCTTATGATGATCTCATTGCAGAAAAGAAAGAAAGAGGCAAAGAGTTGACAGAGAACAAACAGAAACTAGTAAGAAAAACGATATGAATATGATTCATTTTTGAGAAAATGAGTAGATTTTGGTGATGGTAATTTTAAATTTTACACTTTTTTTGCTATTATTGTTCATTAGAAAGAGAGCTAAACTCGTTAATGGCTGATAAAACATTAAAAGAGAGAATTTATCGATTTTGATGATAAAGAGAGATCTAAATTGAAGTAATATTTTCGATCTCTTGATGGTGATGGATCTGGCAGCATTGGTTTAAGAGAATTAGAAGATCCATTAATTTCACTTGGTATTGCAGAATCGAAGGAGGATGTTAAGAAAATCATGGATTAAGTAAGGAATGATAGAATAAATGGGAGAAAGATATCAATAGAAAGATGAAGAAAGAGCTTGCTACTATTGCTGCTGATATTATTATTATTAACATGACTGCTTGTAAAAACTCTAGGTTGACAAGGATCACTCGAATGAAATAGAATTTTAAGAATTCTTAGATATCATCAAGGCTAAAGAAAAGGGAAACGGAAGATCACAGAAAAACACAGCAATTATTAATTTCTTCAAGGACATGATTAATGGATAATTAGGTGATGGGAACATCCAAACAAAGAATCTACCGTTTTAACTTATTATCTCGACAATTAGAAGAAAAAAACTTCTTGGTAAGGATACGAAGATTTTATCATAAAAAGAACGTTAATAGTTAGGAAATTGAATATCTTCTGTGTTTATTGATTTGTTGATAGATGCAATCATGAGTGACAATCAAGAGAAGAAAAAGGAAGGAGAGAAGGTAATGAAGGCTTATGGAAAATTGCTAGCCATTAATAATGCACCGAAATAAGCGAACAGTAAAAATGGATAATTCCCATCTTCTTCTTCAAGGAGTATTGGATCTAATTCAAATAGCAAAAAATGAATAAGCAAATACATCTAAAAAAGCAATAACAAGAAGGAGTATCATTAATATCTTAAGGGGGGGGGGTTCAAATATCAGCAGTTATCTTTCTTTATGTTTTTAATTATTTTTCTTATGTTAGATTTCCATCTTGTGTCTGTAAATAGTTAAAGAAATATCTCTGTTTTTTTGGGATTTCTTTAACAAAGAATAAACTGTTGTACTATTAGAGAAATATCTGATGAATTTAGAGTGAATTGGATGGAGAATGGTACAAAAAGATGAAAAAAAAAGTGAAATAATATTGAGAGTAAATTGGTTTATTTTTCTAAGCAAGCGAAATAAGAGAAAATACTTATTTTAGAGGGAATAATACACAAAGGTAGATATTTAAGAACTAATAAACAACCTATTAGAATATATGGGAACAACATATTCATCTGATTCAGTTTAAATGAGCCCAGAGGAACTCACTAACTAGAAAGTAGAGAAATTTGGTCCAGGGATTTCATTTGAATACACTGTTATCAGCGAAAATGAGTTGCCTGCTATTCCACAAGAAGCATAGCATCGTTCTAACGAGAAAAAAGATAACGACTCAACAAAACTACCTTAGATATTTTTGCCTCCTATTCGATTTAAGACACACGATATTTACTATGGGAAATGGCAGCACAATAAGATGAATGGATTTGGATAGATGTTCTTTGCAAATGGGTCGTATTATTATGGTGAATGGAAAAATTCCAAACCAAATAAAGATGGGATACTTGTTTACCCTGATGGAGAAATATATGACGGATCATTCAAAGATGGAAAAGCAGATGGAGAAGGTAATTTTAAGTCAAGGATTGCTGTGCTTTTGTTGGTTTTTAAAATAAATAATTCTTGAATACTTTCAGATCTCATTTTAAAAATGTTGTGGTTATCGTGATTTAAGGCATTTACACTTATTCTAATGGCTGGAAATACGATGGATATTGGAAGAATGACAAGATGGAAGGTCAAGGCAAGATATTTTATATGGTTGACAAGAAGGAGGATGCTCAAGGCAAAATACTCCCAGAAAAAGAAGAAAGAATTGTATATGACGGGCAATTCAAAGATGGATTGAAACATGGATAAGGTAAACTTGAGATCAAAGGTAAGTTTAAGTATGAGGGTAATTTTGAGAGAGACTAAATGCACGGAAAAGGGACTCTCACCTTGCCGAATAGTAAAACATATGAAGGATAGTTTGAAAACAATAAAATGAATGGATTTGGAATCTTCAAATGGGGAGAGGCATGGGAGTATAAAGGTAACGAATAAGATATTATTATTATTATCATTATTTTTTGAGGATTGATTGAAATATAATAGTAAACTCTTTGATTCTTTTTTCTTCAAAGGAAACTACTTAAATTACTAAAAGAATGGAAGTGGATCTTATCGGTTAGGTGATACTGGGCTACAGTGTGATGATATTGTAAATGGCAAGCTGAATAAATGTGTGATCGTGAAAAATGTGAAAGAGAATACAATTTTAGAAATAATGTATTTCAATAATGGTGCTTTAAATTAGGAGGAGTATTAGAAGGAAAAGCAGCAAAACAAAGAAATTTAACAGTTCTTCGCTGGGGATTTGGAAAATATCTTCTAGTGAGAAAAATGAATTATTAGATTGCGATTGCGATAGCATGTTTGCTTTTATGTAGACTTTTCGTTTGAAGCCAGCTGGAAGAAATTGAATTTTTTGGATAAATCATTTTGGAAAAACGAAACAATTAAATATTGGAGAGGGGCTTTGTTAATTTTTTTTAGAAAGAAAAAATGGGCAATATTTGTCATCACAATCCCCATATTTTGCAAGGGGATACTGCTATTAGTGGTGATCCTGTGGTTGACTTAGTTGAAAACAAGATCATTGAATAGTTAGATCCATCATGGAGTCTTGAAAAGCAATTTCAGGAGGTTGCTCCAGAAGGAAGTACACTTCTGAAAACAAAACCTGCAATAGGTTCAGCTGCAGCCTAATTAACTAAAAATAACACTAAATTAAAAATAAACACTAACCCCATGGATATTTAAACGTTAGATCTCAAAGATGCCGCATTACAACTTCCATCAAGAGATGTCTGCGTTGGAAATTGGGCGAAAGATAAAAAAATGTACAAAAAAGCTGAAATCTTCTTATAAAGTGGAGGATATTTTAAAGGAGAAATAAAGAAAAGCGAGCCTGTTTTTGGATTGCTGATACATCCTAATGGAGACTATTATCATGGAAGTTTTAAAGATTTCAATGCATCTGGTAAGAATTGCTAATAATAAAATACATTTGTTTCAAACTCTGTCAAAATATTGAGAAAAAATGATTTTTTAAACATCTAAACAGGTTCAGGTCATTTTGTCACTAAAGATGGCTATGAATACGAAGGGAATTGGGAGAATGACAAAATGCATCATCCTCATTCTATCATAGATAAGAAGGCTTCCTACAAAAAAGAAAATGTGTTTCAATACAATGGGTGTTATGAAAACGGACAAAAATCGGGATGGGGCAGCCTTCAAGTCAATAATGTGTTTAAATATGAAGGAGAGTTCAAATGCGATGAGATCCATGGATACGGAAAACTAATGTTTCTTGATGGATCGGAACGCTTTTTTTCTGGTAACTTCTAGAATAATAAGAAAGAGGGAAAAGGGAAATTCTCATGGCCTAAGCTGAAAGCTGAGTATGAAGGTAAGAGATAATTTAATTACGAAAAAGATTCAGTTTGGTATGGCAAAAAAAATGAGGAAAATATGTAATGTCAAGCCAATATGAAAACATTTCTTTTTAAATTTGTTGTTTTAGGTGAATATAAAGCTGACATGAAACAGGGTAAAGGCAAAATGACTTTTTGGAATGGTGCAATTTACGAGGGTGATTTTTCATTAGATAAAATGCATGGTGAGGGGATACTGACCCTGCTTGGTGAGAGAAAAGGCTTGAAAGTGAAATTCAATTAAGGAAAATTCTACGAATCTAAAAAGGATGATAACAGTGAAAATTCAATATTATTATTAACTCAAGACGATCTTTTTTAACTTGAAATGGATGACTATGATGAATCACTTCCGTAAAACTTTTGAAGAGATCAGCATATTGTAAGTCTGTTGTGAAAAAAAGAAGTAGAATTACAATTAATGATTCGAGATTAAGACACTAACAGATTAACTGAAATAATATTGACCTAACAAGATCTCTCTCTCTCTTTTTTACTTAACTTTGAAAATAATTAATAGAAATAATTTGGAAATTTGTAAATGATTTATGTGCGAAAGATACTCTATTTGTTTGGTATTATTTATCCATTTACTTAAATTAATTGTAGCAAATGAACTAAAATATTAAAATAAGAAAATATCCCCCAATCTTTTTGAAACTTGCCAATCTGCTTTGCTGATTGGATATTAAATGCGGTAGGGAAGGAAGGAATGAAGGAAAAGATATGCAAATATGATTTAACGAATCGGGCCACAAAAAGAATAGGAAAAATATAAAATTAATAAAGCAAAATGCAATAGCAGTTGGTTCACACCTATCGAAAGATTCTTTAATAAATAATTCCTCTTTGTTTGCGGCTATGAGAAAGAGAGGGAGAGAGTCTTGAATATTACTAACTAATTATTAGTCTTTTTGACGTTTCGTATTGATAAAAATAATAATTGAAATACAAATAATTAAAAAACTTACTCTGTTTATTAAAGATCCAGCACACGTTCAAGGAGGAAATATATTGAAACAGCATAAATAAGATTTACAACAGTAAACCAAAGGAAGATTCAGTGGAAACACCATAAAATTCATAGAAACTGATCTGCTAAAATGAAGAAAAAAGTCAATCCTTAAGAAGAAATAAAGGTAGATTCAGGAATACATACATGCTAAAAAATTTGAAAACATTGCAAGAGGGTTTTGATAATGAGTATAAACTCATTGAATTATTTGCAGAACTACAGCTTGAAGTAAGGAGACTATAGCATCACAGTGAAGATCCTTGAAGCGAATGATCTAGTGCCAAAGTAATTCGAATATTTGGATCTTTAGAAGATTTTTGTTTTGTTTTTAAGTGTATTTTATGATTTTTTACAATGCTTATCAGAGGGAAAAGTTTATTTGGAGCATCTGCGTTGTGCAGTGGATAGGTTGAAGTGCAAGTGCACAAAAACAAAAAATTATCAAAGATCATTAAGAAATAAGCGAATCCTGTGTTTAATCAAGGATGGACATTTTACTTCAAAAACTTGAAACTTGAAGAACTTTAGGATATGGCTGTGAAACTACTTGTTTATGATAAGAGTAGCATGTTTAACGCTTCGATTATTGGTGTATATGAACTCGATTTAAGCTCGATTTATTTCTAGCACAACCATGAGTATTACCATACTTGGCTGACATTAACTGACCCATCGGATGAGATTGAAGGAGCAACAGGATACTTATTTGTAAATGTGAGTGTGCTTGGACCGAAAGATGAGCCAGTTATTCATGATATTGAAAGCGCTAAAAAAGCTGTAAAAAAGAGAGAAAATTGAATTTTTAATTGTTTTGAATTGTGAGAAATGAGTTGCTTTTTGTTGGTGTTTTATAGACTTCAGGAAAAGAGAAAGCATTAGTACCAACTAAGGTCGAACAAACAGGGCATTAAATAGAGGTAAACACCCAAAAAAATATTTAACTTCTTGCTTCACTTGGTTACATCTATTAATCTAATGGGGGGATTTGCTTATTTTTTGTCAGATTAACATCTATCGTGCTGAAAACCTTCCTTGTCTTGACTCTAATCTTGATGGGTAAAAATAATAATAATAATTAAACTTTCTTTTAACCTACAGTTACATTTAGATTTCTGTAGTTTCTAAATATTTTTCAGATTCATTTTGATTTGGGTTTTATTTTTAGTCTTTAATAGCTTATTTATCTCTTTAATTTTTGGAATATTTCTTCCATAGGATTGATGCCTTTGTAGTGGCTAAATTCGGTAGTGTAATCAAAAACACTAACGTTGTCTTATCTAGAAATCCAGAATGGAATCAATGTATTAAACTACAGTGTATGCTCCCTTGCTAATCGAAATAAATCACTCTTGCATTGTACGATTAGGATTTCGCAAGTGACGATGATTTAGTAGGCCAGATTAAAATCAACTTGGCTGATATTTAATATAAAAAGCATGTCCCAAAATGGGCTAATCTTTATGGAGCTCCCACATCGGCAAGTGGAAAAGAAGCTGATTTGATGAATTTCTACGGATCTACACTGGGATCACATTATCGAGGTAGACTTTTGTATTCTTGCTCAAGTTACAACAAAGCTGAACCAAAGACTGTTGTAAAGAATCTGCAGTTTTCATTCCCTAACAATCCATCACCATAAACGAAAATGAGATCGTATCTATTATGGGTGGATGTCTTAGAAGGGAATGAAATACCTGATAAGAACAGTGATATGATTGTTCATGCTAGCATTGGGCCTTATATGCTGGCAACATAACCAAAAATCAATATCAGTGGATAGGTTAATTGGTTTGAAAGTTTAGAAGAAAGAAAAGTTATTTTCCCAGATGATCCAGAGCAAATACCAGATTTGATATTCTATGTAACTGATCAAAATCGAGAGGATAGAAGGATGAGCTTCAATAGGATTGCGTAAGGATAGGATTTAAAGAGTTATTATTTTTTTAATTTTAGTTGTTGATTTTTATTAATT
>Ga0302284_1000963_pt1 | contig 13064 bp, 9 predicted proteins | sample III_Fen_E2_1_FD_198760 | JGI IMG/M metagenome (GOLD analysis project Ga0302284, IMG submission 198760) | Peat permafrost microbial communities from Stordalen Mire near Abisko, Sweden - III_Fen_E2_1 | ecosystem: Environmental > Terrestrial > Soil > Wetlands > Permafrost | place: Sweden: Abisko...
ATCAAAATACAGTAACTTTTTTTAATAATAAATTGTGAGAAGAGAAATATCATTCTTTCTTTTAAAGTCTTAATTGAAATAGGAAGCAGTGAAAATATATTCTCGTAATCAACCCAGGGATCTTATACTTTAAGTACATGAACAGCTTTAGTTTAAAAAAGTTAATATCCCCCTTAATATCTCCCAATCAATTAAGAGTAGTTTTAAATAATCCTCAATGAGAAACAGCTACCTATTTGAATTGGTACTTCATTATGGTAATTATTTTTAATAGTAAAGCAAAAGTTTCACTTATAAATTTTTCTTAAGAACTATAAATTGAAGTTCAAAAAAAAATCTAATTCTGGAGTCAATTTGATGTTTTAAATCATAAAACCCAACAATTAGTCTAATTCATTTTTTTATTTGATTTAATGTCTCAATATCATTAAAGATGCTTTTACAACATCGAACAAAAATAAATCATTTTGGAATAATCCTAAACCAGAGAAAGTTAAATCAGACATTTTTATTAAATAATGTGAGTTCTATCAGAATATATGTTTGTTGTTTAACGTATACATAGTACAGCTTTAAATATGAATATTTGTTTTACAAACGATAAATTTTTTAATTTTTTTTTGCATACCTATTTATTATTGATATGCCATAGTAGTCATGTATTGAATTGAATAGTAGGCATTTAATTGTGTCGAGGCTATTGATTTTTGTAATTTTATTTTTGTGTTGGTTTTGTAAAAACCTTCAAGTGTATTATTCATTCTTGCAAGGAGTTTTTCTCTTATAATTAGAAAAAGAATCATTTTTTCTTTTTGGTATTTCAATTCAACAAAAAAAAATAATTAAAATTATTGTTTCTTACTTCCTCTATTTCGCTTTCTATTAATTGGAACATATCTTTTTAATTTTTTGTAAATCTCTTTGTTAAAAAAGTTGTTTATTCCATTGTAAAAACCATTACTTTTTCGTTGTATTTTTGTTTGTATTGTAGAGTTATCTTCTTCTTCTATTTAGTATAAAACACTCATTATTTGTTGAGGATTGTTGTAGTTTTTATGATAGGTTAGGATTTCCTAGCTAATCTGTATAATTTATAATTCCTTCAACCAATTATGATTTCCTAATTATTTCATCTAATCCTCTAGCCTCTATTAGTGGAAAAGAACAGTGTGAAAGAATATTAATAGGTGATTATTTATCAGTTCTAAAAGTCCAAGTTAGCCTTCTTTCTTCTAAGTATTTTCTAGAAATAATTTTTGCTATTGTTTTGATGTTTCTCAAAAAGAGTAGGATTCTCATTAGTCTTGGATTGGTAAAGCCGAGAAGTATGACCATTATCAATTAATCTGTTTTTTTTTTAATAACAGCTAAGCAAAGGTTTAGAAGTTCTTTTATTGAGAATATTGTTAGATCTTATCTTTTATTTCCATAAATACACAAAATGGATCAATTCCCTTGGGGCAGAGCTGATAATGATGGAAAAAATAATTTAAATAATACTCTCTGCTCGAAGATAAATATTGTATTTAGTTTAAGAATTCACCAAACTTGATTGAAAAAAGGGAGACACTAAATTGAGGGAGTTAGAGATCAAGAGGAGAGACAATGCATACTTAGAAACATTTTAACATCTGCAAAATAGTTTTTTTAAGTTTGATCAAGGATATTTAATCGTATAGAATTCAAGAAATCAATAAGAAGAAAATAAGAATTACCTTTCCGAAATATTTGATGATAGATACTCAGCTGCACTGACTCACTCAAAGTTCTTTCTAGCGACAGATTAATTTAGACTCCAAAAATATTCGAAAAGCAAATACAAAATCGAGAACAAATCATTCCTTACAGCCCTGATTTTTTGAAAATCCATTGCTCTATTGAAACTTTTCAATGATTAATATGGTAAAAATATGCTTAAAAGTTAGAATTTTTTAATATCTTTTTACTGGATGAAAATCAATCATCTCTCAAGTATTTTCATTGGCACACAATCCCTTGCAATTTAGGTAAGTAAAACTGATGCATCCAAAATAGATTTCTATCATGCATTAGTATATACGCCCTAAATATTGATTTGTTAAATTAAATTAATTCAATGTTTGCCTTCTGGATTCAGTGTAATTTCGTTTTTGATTTCTTTGAACCTTACATTCCAATAATATTATTAAGCCTGCAAATAGTGTTTTTCTGTGGTAAAAATAAAGGGTGCAAAATTGATTAAAGATCAGATTTTTATTAACACCAAATGGAAAGCATTCCTTTGGATGTATGATTTTAGGTTGTGTAGTTCCAACGAAAATATGATGTTAAGCAAACGGTTATTAAATTGCTTATTCTGATACTCAATTTAAATAGTTACTTTCCAATATGATATTGTTCTCTTGTATAGATAATAAATACTCGTGCTCCTTTTATAAAAGTATCTCCTGAATCCGCAACTCTCTTTTTTATTTAGATTTACTTTCAAAAATAGCTTTGTGTGATTCTTCCTCAGTACGTTTCTGTTTGAGCATAATCTATCTCTTTAGTTTGACAGTTGCTAAACCTAGTTTTATCATTATTTTTATAGGCTACCAAAAGGAGATAGTTCTTATGACAATTCTTATCTATTCAAAAGTACGGAGTTTTTGTAGGAAAAAATAATTACTTGTAACAAGTAACAGTATTATTAAAAATATCAATTTTTTGTTTATTTGGCAGACAGACAACCCACAAAACGTAATTAAAAAGGAAAGAAAAAAGTGCAATAAACTGTTTAATAAGACAGGCAGATTAAAGGAATCTTGAAATTGTAGAGAAGAAAAGAAATAATTATTATCATAACAATATTTTGCAACTCAGAAAAAAAGGGAGGAGTAGGATTTTTTAAGAAAACTAAAGCAAACATTTTTACTAAGCATGGATAATCTTAAAAATGGCTAGAATGCTGATAAGAATGAAGAACATGCCTTGAAGGAGTTAGATTAACAGAAATAACTACAAATGGATAGTGAAGAATCATTTGATGAAAAGGGTAATAATCTCAATGAAGATGAAGAAGAAAAATCCTAGGAAGAAGATGATCTTTCAGAAGAAAGTGAATCTGAAGAAGAACAAGAGATATTGCTCTCAGAGAACCCTTATTAATAAGTTAACAAAAATAATCTCCTTGGATGCGCGACATACGTGAAATGGATGAGAAAATACCAATATTATTTTGGAATTGACATGCAATTAGGAAGATTACTTCTGTATAAAAAACCAAAATAGCACAAACCTTCAACATACTACAATCTAAGCAAAGGAAGGTTCGATGAGGAAGTTATCAAGGAAGATGGTGATGAAATAATCCGGATACGCAACAAAAAGGGAAGGAGATTCAAATTAGAATTGTTTTCGAACAAAGATCCTAAAAAAATCCGTGAGCTCATCGAGCTATGCTTTCATCTTCAAATCTAAAGTATGCATTCCAAGACCATTTTTCATTTTAAAATTGTAATAGAATAGCGCAGTAGTCTTTCTACTTTCCATTTACTTAAACGATTCTATTTTTAACATTACCTTTCAAAATACAGATTTGATTTAATTTAGGAGTCTTCGAAAGGCTATTAATAGCAAAACTATTTTGTTTATTTCTTAAAACTCCACATAAATATCTAAGTTTATTGCTACTTTTTGAAATGAATTTAATGAAAATGTCTATTTTATTCCTAATCTTTTCCCCTCTTAATCTAGAACCAAGCAAGGGATTTTATGCTACGCTAGGCAGGAGTGTCATGCAAGTCATTAATACTCCCTTCAATGTAGCTAGTGGGATTATCGTAGACATGAAAAAGGAATCACCTAAGCAAGATGCAGCAAAACAGAAATAAACAAAACTGGAAAAGGAAAAACTCAGCAAAGTCAAAGGATTCAAGTAACTAAGCAGTTTGTTTTTTTCATAAAGTGAATTACTTAAGGAAATTCTTGGAAGCATCAGTGGATTCATTTTAAATCCCTTCAACAGCACAGCACTTTCGGCATCTTTTTCAGGAGGTAAAATATCTTAATCCTTAATTATATTTTTCCTCTTTTTCATTTTGGTCCATTTCTTTCTTTTTATAGTCGGCCATTTTGCTATTGGACTTGTGTTTAAACCTATTTCTGGAACAATCGATCTAATTGGGAAGAGTTCGGAATTCAAAAAGGATCATGTGATCCACTAAAATGTGTTTAAAGTCTTCAAAGTAATCTAGAATAAAAAGAAAAACTCCAAGCGTAGATAAAAAGAGGAAAAAGAGAGATAAAAACGTGAAACAGCTTTGGAGATCCATGATGAATTCATGGAAAAAGTATTTGAATATGAAGATGAAGCACTGTATTTAAACAAAAAGAATTAGTTAGGAATTACAAAAAAAGATATTGTGTAACTTTCGAGTCTTGCAAAGGGCTTAAACTTAGAAGATGTCGATGGAACGTTGAAAGTCGATATTCAATATGAATAATAGAAAGTCACAATGAACAGACTTCTGGATTATTATATTAAAAACAGAAAAGAAAAAAGTGAAGAATATGAAGAAGACATGTGTGAGTTTATTGTTTTATAACCAATAATTGATAAATCCGTTAAGTCTGAAAGAATTCTCAAAGTTCTTGATTAGTAGCTATCTATTGTCTCACTTGGAGGTGAAGGTAAATAATGATACAAACAGACTACATATTATTGATTTATTTGATGATTTAAAAATCACATGTTTTTTTTGGTAAAATTTTCGCTGTTGTTGTAGAAATGATCGATGGAGATATCTAAGAGATCGAGGACGAAATTGGAGATGAGCGCATAGGACATTGTTAAAATAAGTAGGTCCCCTTAACAACAAATTACCATCAGATTGATAAAAAAGAAACATTCAACACAATTCTCCCTGAGTTCCTTATTAAAGATAGTCCTTTCAAAAACCTTTTTTCCGATAAACTATAAGATAGCTTTTATGACCATAAAATTACTAAAAAAAAGATTGTCGAAGAAGGATAACTCACTATTCCATTTTCTAATCTGCCTCATAATTCCTCAGATTAAAAGCTAGGAATTGAAGATGATGATGAAATGCAATTCCATTCATTCACAAATTAATCAAAATTTGATATTAACAGTTAAGAAGTTATCCCGATCAATAATGGAACAGTGGCTGAGTCACCTTATGTTAAAAGTAAATTTTAAGCAAATGAAGAAGCATCTAAGACTCATGATTTCAATGGGAATAATGATGCTGGATAACATGGAGATAATCAAGAAAACACTTAGATTGGGGGAATCTTGAAGGAAGATGCAATAGCTGTAGGTTTTGTGAAAAAATAAGATGAAAATTCTATGAACGTTGATAATCATATTACTAAGGAAATGAAGGAGAAAAAGGAAGAAAATACAGATTAACCATAAGAAAAAGTAAATTTAGTAAGGGAAGAAACTCGAATTTCTTCAGAAGTAGTTGAAGAATAAGAATAGTAAAGTGAGAGTGATGATGAAGATGAAGAAGAAGAGGAAGAGGAAGAAGAAGATGAGAAAGGAATAACCAAAGCGTAAGATAAGAATGTGTATTTTACAGGAACAAAAACTGATTTAGAAAAACTTGTCAAGAATTTCAATGAAGTCAATTTGAAAGATGAAAAGAGAGTATTCGATGCTCACGATAAAGGTGGGAAACAATGTCTGGATAAAGCTGTTACTAATGCTACTAGGAGTGTGGGGAAAAATATTATTTCCTAAATTGGCAGGAAGATTATTTCAGGTGATTTCAATCTCACAACTGTGTCATTTCCTATTAAGGCTATGATACCTAAGAGTGCACTCTAAACAGCTCTAGCGGGTACATGCCTATTCCCAATTTACATGGGGATGGCTTCGTAGACAACTGATTTAGTTGAGAGAATGAAATTATTGATCACAGCAACATTTGCAAATTTCCCTGTTGCCAATACATTCCTGAAGCCACTCAATCCAATCTTAGGAGAGACCTTCTAAGCATCGTACATTGATGGGACGAAGCTCTATGGAGAATAGATCTCACATCATCCGCCTGTATAAAATTTTTTGTTTTGAAATCAATTTCGTAACATAAAAAGATTTTTTTATGAAAATTCTTAAAAAAGGTATCATATTTCTTAGCTCAAGGACCACACAGATCATATTAGTATTCTGGATATTACCTTTACGAAGCCAAGGCTGGATGGAACTCGTTGACTTTGCGTAATAAAGGAAAAAGATCGATTACCTTCAAGGATGGACATAAAGTCAACTACAATTTTGGGTAAAATATTGTTTTTTAAGATGCTATTGTAGTAATATTTTTTTGTTTGCCTACCTCTGAACAGATATGAATACTACAGTGGGACATTCTTAGGCACTATGAGGCATGAAACCTTAGGTGAAGTCATATTCTCTGATCCTGTCAACAAAATCGAAGCCACTATTCTCACTGGAAAAATTAAGAAGAAACCCAGCGATTACATCCAAGGAGACATCAAAGTTAATGGAAAAGTCGTAGCTTCATGCTATGGAACATACTTAGGGTTTATCGAATTCGATGGGAAACGCTACTGGGATATCAGAGAAATTCTCCCAATGAAGATGAATGTAACTAATTCATCTCTGATGAGTGACCATGTTAAACGTACAGACAGAAAACTTCTTGCTTCAGGTTAACTCAAAAAAGCTCAAGATGAGAAAGAGCGTCTGGAGTTAATTTAAAGACAAGAGGCTACATTAAGAAAAAGGCATCAAGAAAAGGTAAATAAGGCTTTGAAAGCAAGCTAGAAGAACAAAAAATGAGTATTTTGTGATGCATCTCTGGTCATATTAGAGATGGTTTCAGGCTGTTTTTTCATTCTTTCTAGTAAAATGTTAGTGTATTTCTTGAATATTTATTTGTATCTAAGTAGTTCTCGAAGTAAAGAAAGCTGTTTTTGTTGAATGTTTCAAAGTACTTTTTGGTGATATCTGTTGTATTATTTAGGTGTTTTCAGTGGATTGTTGATAGCATTATTTAAAAGTGATTTGACAATATAAAAATGACATCTACTTTTGAATAGAATACAAATAAATAACTCAAACATCTAATAAAAATATCACAATATGTAGTCCGATATCTTCACAATACAAAGGAAGTTGATTTATTATAGTCAGCAAGGAATTCTTTGGAGTTCTCAGTGCCAACTATTCTTTCTAAAGCGAGTGCATCAAGTTTGTTAAATAACACAACAACCTTGCATTTAGAGTGGCGGAGTGTGTTTTAATCTAAATAAGATAGCATTTCTTCGTAAATATATTAATTCTTAGGCAAGGAGAAGAAAAGAATGTTTTTCATTCCACGTACTGACCCAACATCGAAGAAGAATGCACGCTCAGTTTGCATCAGAATGGGTAATGTACCGTTTTTAAAAAGACTAATGCGCTTTTGGACATCTCGTTTTTTCGTGTATTCACAGATACCGAACACAGGAGCGTTTTAGTTCACGAAAAGAGCTTTTAACTTGACGTACTCGAAATATGAGCTCACAAAGATGACACTCTTGTCCATTTCTTCTTTGTTCCAATCGTCCCAGATCTTGTTCTTGAAGAAATTTATTCTCTCTTCCATTTCTTTTTCCACTTGAGAAACTTCAAATTTCACGAATTCCTTGAAATAGCAAAGAAAGAATGAAAAAATAATGTTAAATCTCTTTTTTAATACTTTTGGAGATCACTTGTTGTTAATGAATTACTTAGTTAATCTTCGGATGAGGTGGCTAAGAGTAAAATGGACGGAGTTGCATTGATCCTTTATGGTTATTCATGAATCTAGCTTTTAAGGAATTCAGTTCAGGGAAGCTAAATTCAGAGTAAACTAGTGTTTGTCTGTAGAATTATGCCATGTTCTCAAAGAAATACTCTCTAATTTAATGGATACTATTCGTCATACTTTTGTGTTTGGGAATCTTATTCATCAAAGCCATAATTTCCTTCATGTGTTCCCAGTTCTGCATGTACAAGGCATGAGCTCGATCAATAACAAGAATCTCAATGCTGCTCAAGAATGAATAATCTCTTTCCGTAGATCCCTTTTCTCCAGTTGCCATTCTTAATCCCACCATACTTGCAATGATGATATCGCAGCTGCTAAAAGGTGTGAACATCCTTAAACCTTTGTTTGTGATACTGATTCCAAGACGAAAATCATCTTCTTCCGCTCTTTCTGGGTCATCATATTCTTCAATAAATCTTTCTTTTTTAGAGAATTTTTTTAGTTTTTTTTCACCATAAATTTGAAGCAATTCGTTAACAATCGCAGCTGCATCTCCCTAATTAGTTGATATCCAAGAACAAATTATTAGAACAAGTTAAACCAATCCCATCTTCAGCCAAAAAGGCTGTAGTATTTAATAATTTGATAAAGTACCTTAAACGGTGTGAGAATTAGAATTCTACAGTTAGTAAACCCTTTAGTCTTCTTCCCATCAAGATCGTTTTCCTCTTCAAGATTACCAGATTTTTTATTATTTTGTGGGTTAGTTTTCTCCTCTTTTGGTTTTTCTTCTGTGATATCTTTGGAAAGAGGTGCTTTAGTAATATGATTCATGATATGACTGAGATAAAGTTTTCTAAACTATTCATTGTTTTGTTCATCTTTATCAATAACTACTAAATCTAGGTAGTTATTCATAGCACCAAATTATACTTCCAAATGCTTATCTTAAAGTAAAGATTAAGGTTCAGAAGAGGACTCTGAAGAAGTTGAAGTTATAAGCTATTTTTAGATAGTATCTTCAATATTCGCAGTGCTGCAGTTCAATCCCAATAATAGACTCTTTTAAGCTGCTAATGCATCAACTACAAACTCATCTCTATTATCTACTGAATATCCTTTTTTGTTCTTCAATGAACTTGCAATTTAATAATCCTTTATATCCACTTTATTATTCAACGCTTCTTTCACAGGATCCTTGAATTCCTTCTCTAACTCTCTCTATCTCTGTTTCTCCGCTTCTTGTTTCTTGTAAGGATTGATAATGTTCTCTTCTGTCTACCCGATATTGAAGATTTCTTTCATTTTCTCACGAATCTATTCTTTCTCTGATTTTCTCTCCGCTTTTGTATGAACAACTTCTGCAATTACCCCATCAGCAATGAGCTCACTTGCTGGTTTATCGAAGAACTCTCCATGGGTATGCAAGATCGTTTGATGATTTGTTACTATTTGAATCTTGTTTGTAAATTTCGATAATCGTTTAGCATGATCAGTCTCCTCAACTTCGGTTGCTTCTTCAATCTTGAATTCTACAGGTTAAAATTCAGTTTTTCAAGTGATGCGATTACAATCAATTTAGTAAATAAATAAATCTCAAATCTACGCTCAAGAAATTTCTGTGCTTTAGTCTTTTCAGCATTTGCAGCTTCTTCTTCAGCACCAATCATCTCTTCAATCTAAGCGCTATCAAATGATTCCTCCTCACTGATCTCTATTTCTTCCTCTTCTTATTGCTGTAGCATTGATTTCTATGGAGCATGTTCATCTCCTTGTTTTTTGATTCGCTTTCGTTGTACAATGCGATCTTCATCCTAATTCTTATTCTTCCTTTTGCCCATTATTCCCTGTTGATAATTCTACTCTACTGAAAATCTATGATTCTTAATATATCCTACTCAAATTGTTATTGCAATTTACTGCATCTAATTTTGTCTTTTCCCGAAATATCATTTGTCAATTTCATTTGGAACAAATAGCGAATATTATATTGCAATTTTTGTGTGAAAAAAAGATTAAAGTAAAAAATTTTTGAACTATCTTTATTTTTCACAGCTTGTTTCATAATAATTTAAATCTATTTTTGAAAAATAATTACTTGTTAATTTCTTTTCTATAACAATAAAGATAATAAAACATTTTTAGATTTCCAAGTAAAGAACAATTACAATATCTATCTTTGTCTGTAAATGCAAGAACAAGGTGACTAAGGCTTTAAATAAAAAATTAATAACATAATGAAATTAAAATGACATCTCCACAGGATACAGAATAAAAGATTGGTTATTGCTTTGACAATATCTGATAATAAATAGCCTCTCTTCCCGAAATTAATCTCTTGGCGTAGTAGCAATATAAAAATCGAAGATTTAGCAGAAAAGAATTCAAAGCAAAGTCCTAAGAGTTGTTGCTGAAAATGAACGCAGCTCCGAACAGTAAAAAAACAATATGAATACCTTTTTTCTGTGATGTATGCTGGTTTCTTTTCATTTGAGTGATCTCACAATTTTACAGAAATCAGAGAGATCGAGAGCATCCAAGAAGAACAAAATGAACTTGATTCCGTTAATAGTTCATCCAGACGGTTTCAGCCAACAAATGAAAGCCAAAATGGGAAAACTAGTCCATTTCTGAGCTACAAATCAACTGGACAGCCACTAAAGATAGCAGTTTAGCAAGTATCGTTTTTACATAGCCAACTTTCACATACGGATTTTTTTCTTTTTTAAAGCTTACAATCTTATCCCTTTGTAGGCCAGCTTAGATAGAGCGAATACCCAAGAAAAATCAAATCAAAGCTAAACTCAAACTCGCAGCAACGGTCATACAGCTTCCGATGGATATGAATACTAAGAACTTCTCAACAACGAACCTTAAAGGTTCCAACCAGCAGGCTAGAATAGATAAAATTAATTGGAAAGATAATTGTATCTTCTGCATCATCAATTACAGCAAGATCAAGCTTAAACTAATGCATAACTTGAGTCGATACCTTCATCTGCTGTTCAAAGGAAAAAACAACCAAGTGATAATCTTAGAGTCCAATAATAATCAGATGACAGTGCAGATTTATTTCATGTTCCAAACAGTGGTAAAAATGCTAGTATGGGTTCGATTCCTTAGAGAAAGTCAGAGTAAATATATTGGCCATTATCACCAGAGTCAGCTACCAGTGAGGGAATAGCATTCAGTTTGTAATAATAGCTAGGAGAGTAGATTCAGCGAAAATAATAATAATAATCAATATAAAAAGGATAGTAAAATGTGTCTTCCTCTGTGAAGAATTCGATAGAAATAAAATAAGGGAACTACAATAAGAATATCAATAATAGTAGGAAATAGAGACACGGTGAATAAGCTATGAATTCTAGATCAAGAGATTCGGTAAGTAGCTTGGGTAAAAATAGCTAGCAAAAAGGGTAAAACAAAAAGGAAAGTGAGAACTACCGTGCTGATTAAAACGAAGACATTAATCTTGCTGTTATTCCTCCAAAGCATATTTATCTGAATCTTGATTTGATAACATCTTCATCTGCGAAGAAAGGAACTAAAGATCAAGATAAAGGTGTCGAAATGGAAATGTAATAAGTTCCTCACAATGAAAATAGTAATACTGCTTTGAATTCTTACTAGACTTAGATACCAGCTGCTGCAGCTGTTGCTGCTGAGGAAACACAATAGAATAATCTAGTTTAACCTGAAATTATTGATTTTAAGGCGAAGATTATTGCATCTCTCATGAAATCAAAGCAGACTTATGTTGACATTCGCTCTGGATAAACACAATAAAAAATGATTCAGAACTAAATCAAACTAGAAGAAGCTTAGAATCAAGCAGATAAGGTTCAAGAGAGAATTTTAGTAGAAGAGGAGGAGTATGAATAGATAAGAGAGCCAGAGAGAGATTATACGGGTGTTCAAAGTGATTAAACGAAATTGAGTAAAGGTAGACCAAATAGTGCGAAGAATTAAGGAAAAAGAAAGGATTAATAACAAAATGTTAATATTTATGCGAATAATTTTAATTCTTACAATGAGAATTAAGAAATTCGAGTGGATTAGCAGAATAATGCTGTTATTGCTCGCCCTAGTTCTGCAAGAGTTTCTGCTACAATTAACTAAGACGTTTATGAAACTTAAACAAGATCAGCAACGAAATAGCTATCAAATTAAGGATAAAATAGTAATATTAATATTGGAAACAACGTTTAAGTAGCAAAATATGGTTCTACGATATTCTCAGGCAGTTAAGTGGTGGTTGGGTCAGTAAATCTTCCTGCGAATAGAGAAGTCTTAGTAAGTAAGAATATCGTTCATGGGTTACCGTAATTTATAAGCTTTGATTCGTTGGTGAACTCAGCCAAAGAGCGGGCGACTTATGATTTTGTACCGAAAAGCAATCATACCCTTGAAATCAGAAGTAAAGAAAATAGCTTCGTTTCTAAATCGTAAAGGAATAATTCTGACCGTAAATCTGTCACGCCTCATTCACTGTCAGTCATGTCCAGCACGAACAAAACGCAATTCTAAAGCTAGTCTATGATGGCTCGCTAATAAGCAATCTAAGTTGCTTTGAATTCAGCACCTAAGACGAACTTAGCTGATGGGAATTTCTTCAATCAAGAAGATACGCTCATAAGAAACGATTTCTGGATTGAGCATACCAGATCTCACAAGAAATTGCTAGCGTAGCATTATGCTGAAGAAGAAATGAAAGAATGTACATTTTCTCCAACATTTTTGACCAACAACAATAACACTACCAGAAAATGCTACGTGACAGCACATAATGATAAGCATTCTGTGAGTCATTCCCTTAACCCGGAGTTCCACAAAGAAGCTGCGTGCTCAAAGAATTCATATTCATCGCTTTATGCTTTCAAGAAACAAATGGGATTTGTTTCTCCTCTCAAGTCAGCACATAATTGAAGTTACTTTGGTTTTCTTGATAGTAAACCTAGAAGTTATTTCTAAAACAAACAAAAATTTCAAGTTATTCTTTAATTTTTGAAGTTTTCCAACATTCCAGGGAACAAAATATGTAAATAAACGTATTAAAATAAATCAAAATCATTCATTTTTACCATCCTTGAGCTTAATTTTGAATAAACTAGCTCTATTTTTGGAATATTACATTCTTGAATGTTTTTATTTTGTGTATTCATCAACCTCTTGTTGAAATCTTGAAACAATCAACAAACTAATAATAATATTTTTCTCTGTTTAGTGGATATTTAAAATGATAAAAATAACCCTTTCATTCTATTCTCACAGTTACTTTGTTCAAGGGAATAAATATTGTTTTAGGATGTTGAAAGTGGTGTG
>Ga0302284_1000964_pt1 | contig 13062 bp, 9 predicted proteins | sample III_Fen_E2_1_FD_198760 | JGI IMG/M metagenome (GOLD analysis project Ga0302284, IMG submission 198760) | Peat permafrost microbial communities from Stordalen Mire near Abisko, Sweden - III_Fen_E2_1 | ecosystem: Environmental > Terrestrial > Soil > Wetlands > Permafrost | place: Sweden: Abisko...
TAAGTCTCCGATGGAGTTGCTGTCAAGGTTGAGTGAAATGCTTGACAAAAATATGAGATTAGATAGAGGTTGTAACAGATATTAAGCTCCTTTGTCACCTATGGAGTTATCATAAAGCTCTAATGAAATACTTGATAGGTTAATAAGACTAGAGAGAGGACGTAATAGAGTTTATGCTCCATCTGATCCAATCAAGCTACTGTCTAGGATGAGTGAGATATTCAATAAATTCGTGAGATCGGAGAGAGGGCTAAGAAGAGACGATGTTCTAATTTTTGAGCTGCTAAATAGGTCGAGATAAATACTAGATAAATTAGACAGACTTGCTATGCTGCATTAAAGAACTTACTCTTGGATGCTTTGACTTGGCTTGACATTTTAGCTGAGTGATATGCTTGAGAGACTAATGATATTCTATTACGGATATACCATTGAGGATAATTTGATAAATTCTACTCCTTAGTTATTACTAACATTCATATAAACTTACTAGAGATTTTTGTGAACTGGCAAAATAGAGGTATTAGAGTTTTAAACGCAGGATTAGGTGCACTTATCGATCAGATCTTTAATACACTTTCTTTCGTTTGGCTGATAGCTGAGTAGCTACTTCGCGGTACTGTAAATTTCTGTGGTTGAATTAACGAAGATATTCTTGTCTTTGAAAATGTCATCGCATGATGTAGTAAATGAAGAGAATTTTTCAGCTAATTGGTCTTCATATAGAACAAGGTAGTTGTCAAGAAGAATCAGACATAGACCAACAGAATAGCTGTCAGTTTGATATGCCGTAGGGTGTGGATTTTCCCATCTTTCTGGTGCAAAATGCAAGAGAGATTCGTTATTGTATGATCGGATAATGCAATTAAACGATGAACAATATTATCTCTCAAATATTTAGTTTTCTAGATCGTGGTTTTTCATAAAACATTCTTGCAACTAACCAGCGTGATTGAAATTATTCAGTTTGGCAATAGTTTATCCTTGTTCGTTTTCAGTGATTAAAAATCTATTTAAATTAATATCCCTGTGGAGAATACAATTTTTATGAAGGAAGCTTACTGAATCCATGATCTGAAGCATTAAGAGATGCTTCTATTATTGGGAATATTCCCCTAGGATTCTTTGCTGCTCCAGATGATGCTTAAGAGAATATTTACATCTCTCAAGCTCGTAGACTACGAATTGATTGTGGTTTGAATCTTCAAAGAACTTATGTCCGTAGAATTTCACGATGTTAGGAGTCTAACAAATCCGCATGATTCCGATTTATCTGATTGTTTCTGCTTTGTTCGTGCACAGAGAAAGCTTGAGAACAGATTTTCTTTGTTCTTTGAGATTTTCAATTCCAAAGACAACGGAAGTAGCTCCAACTCCCAATACATCAAACTGTCCTTAAAAGTCTTCCCAGGTAAGCATAATCTCCAAAGCACTCTTGAGTAAATTTACAGTTAGCTCCTTTCTCTCTTATCCTTTTGCGTTCTTAAACTAATTTATTATAGAATTAAGCTTGTCTTTAGTTTCTGATCCATTAACCTGTAGATATTACTACTTCTGATTAAATATCTTATGAATGTTCCACATGCAGACAGAGTTAATTGAGGTCTTAATAATCACTGAAAAAACTGGAATTTTGACATACTCTTTTGAACTCTCAAGAAGTCTTAGCAGCACAGTGCGTGCTATGTCTCTTCCGTTATTTGACTGAATCAATAGAGTGCAAGCTATACTGTAAAGCCACGAACTCCTGTTGAGCTGATGGTTTTCGAATATTTTACCATCACATAGATATTACTTTTCAGAATCAGAAATTGTCTAGGAATCAAAGGTCTCAACGTTATCCAACTCGAGTAGAAGTATCCCTAAGGAAATAAAATCTTATTCAATACAGTTTTTAGGAGTATCATCTACCTCTGAATGTATGTTACTTAGGTTATCCTATGTAGACAGCATTTACTTCGTTTAATTTCTGAGATTAGTAGGATACATCATTTTTAGTTTCAGTAGAATTGGACATTCCAAGCTGGAGGATACCAAGAAATTTTATGTTTTAATGTCTCCATGCGTAACATGCTTTTAATGCAGCAAATTCACAATATCGAGTACTTGAATAGCCAACGTTTCCTTGACACTTCCAGTTAGGCTTTTCTTATCTATCCTAAATTTCTAAAGAAATTCACTCAAACTCCTCTGATATAATTGCATTTCTTACACGAAAAAACTATTTCGTATGATATTTGAATTCTTCTTAGTATTTTATCTCTCATTATCACATTCATTTAAAACAAATTGATCATTCACTTCTACAAAGCAATCACTAAAACTTAAATCATTCATAGCAATTTATCTTCCCTTCATAGCCTCTATCTTCGGATATGTTTGCTCATTCTATTCGACTACTTTCAGAGCTACTTCATCGTTTCCGTTCTTCTTAGCTTTCAGCACTAGCGCAACAGATCCATTCCCTGAGTAACTGAAATCACTGTATTCTTTCTTGCAGCTCTCCATCAAATCTAGAAATTCTCTAATGGATGACAAACTTAAGCTGCAATTTCTAGTTTCTTTTGATATTGTCAATGCTAAATCACTACTCATTGTTCTTTTGTATCTCTTTTGTCTTTTGATTTTTGATAATCTTCTTAATGATTTAATAATAATGGAAGACAGCAATGCCTCTCAAGCATCTAAATACAAAATATTATTACCCGCAAACCAAGCACTGCTAAGTTTAAGAAATTCATAAAATACTATCAAACAAAATTAAATGCAATAAATGTGTCTATTTCCGATAAAAGCTGATGAGATTGCTCTAAAACAATTAAATTGGTAGGAAGGTGGAAGTTTCTAAAATATCTTGAATGCATTAGTTTATTGATCATCTCGAATTTAGAGGGGAATTAATAAGTTTCAAAGCATTCAGAATAATGTACAATAAAGAGGTAACAATAAAGAAATACAATAAGTATGTACACATTTTAACTGGCAGCTTTTTTTATCACTCAGCAATGATCCCTCTCCTCTCACTCTTTACTGTGATCTTATTCACTTCACACACACATTGCTTTAGTATAATCATATCTTTTTCCTTGTTTGATCTTCCAATCAATTCATATTCTTTGTTAAATTATCTATTTTCTGCGTATTTCGAATGACATAACAAGCTAAGAAAGAATCCTTTTGATTATTAGTGTATTGACCATTAAAAGATGTTCGATAATTTCCAAATAAACTTTTTCAATAGTTTTCCTCTTTTTTGAATTGTTGTGTGACTTTTTGGAATATAAATACTCTATCAATGTATTGGCAGGCTATTTCTTCAAAGTTGGCTTTATTCAAGTTGATCATAGATCTTCCTCATCTCGTTGAATTTAAACTGTTCTAGTTATTCCTTCTTGAAAACAAGGAATTTTCTGAATAGAATCACATGCAGAACTTCCATTGGCAACAGAATTACAATCAAGATCCTTCGTATGTTGAATATCACTCTCCACGATTCCACAAATCCATTGTATTGCTGGAGAGTTTAATCTTATCCTTCAGATGAACGCTGAGGATCTGTGCCGTCTTAACTATTATGGATATCAATGTAACTCTTCTCCATAGATTCATTGAAATCAATCGATCCATAGAGAAACAAATACGCGAATGCTATCCAGATCGTTGATAGAATGAAAACCAATGCGAGAAACAAACGAGATAGTTTTCCTTGAAATCGGCAATGTGAAAACATGCAACTTAGCAACGAGCATAACAAAGCAATGCATTCGAGGATGAATAAGATGTTGTTCGCTAAGGAGGGGAATATGATAAATAAAGAATGAGAAAAAGAGAAAATGGCTATGAGATAATTTAAAAAACGGATAAAAGTAATTTATACCTGTGAGTGTCTCTTGAACAGAAGTATCAATATCATTGTTTAGACCAGCAAAGTAAGCTACTGTAGATTGATTCCACTCGCTACCAAACTTAGCTGCGAATCCAAGTCCCGCTGAGATGACTATACTGAGAACCAAGACTGTGAATTGAATAAACTTCATAGAATTTGACTAAGTGTTTGTGATTCTTATGGCGATGCTAGGGTTTTTGTGTATGCGTTTTGTCAAAATGAGAGAGAGAGTGATTTGATAGGATTTCTTTTGAGATTCTCTAAGCAAAGCACGCACACACTCAACAAATCTGATTAATCGCTGATTCAAATAATCCAAATTTAAGAGTTAATTAATTCATTTAATTTGCAGGAATTCAGTGAGAGTCTTACAACAAACTAAGGGGGAAAGCACATACATGCACATGCAAGGCCAGACAACGAAAGAAGCTAATGTGATATATTATCTCTCCAGTTAATTGTTTGTTGTTGCAAGATCGTATGAATCTCCCAAGTGTTTTTTGAATTAAAAATATCTTGTATTCTTTGAACTAATTAGGAATGAAAAAATAAATATAAAAACGATGAAAAAGCTGCTCATCTCTCATACACAAATACACACATTTAACTAATTAATAACCTCCAAAATCACTTGAATAAAACTATTTTTAAGCTTCTCTGTTTTTCCTTCCAAAACAAGTAACTTTTTTAACATTTTATTCAATCAATCATCTTATTGGTACCTTAGACAATCACAACAAATTTCAATCTTTACTAATGTCTTCCCTACAGTCATCAACATCACCATCATCTTCTTCATTTTCTTCAGCTTCTTCACTTCTATCAATTTACCTCTTTTGTTCTTCTGATTCTTCTTTTTAAATCTCTCCATGTGACCATGTAAGCGATACACTCTCCCCCTTTGCATCTGTCAACCGTCCTTTACCTTATGTTAAATGGATTTAAGGATATATTTATTATAAACTCATATCTTTAAGCAAATATCTAAATTGGTTTTGCTTTTTTGTACCATGAATAAGTCCTTTTTTGAAGGTGCCTTCAATGGAATTGCCATTTTAATATATAATTTTGCCTTTCCCATTGTATTAGTCATCGGAGAAATAGCCTTCATATCTTAATTTCAAATATAAAAGTTTGTTTAGTTAGAGAAATAGTATTTGGCAGAATATATATTTTTGTTATGTTACTTCTCTGTGAGTGTAAGGAGCACTCCAAATCCTGTTTTTTTATTCGCTGTGAATCCTCCAAGGTATGCATAGCTTTGCAAAATATTGCAGTATTTTCCTTTACCATGCTTGAGTCCATCTTTAACATATCCTTCATAGAACTCACCTTGGGTATTGAAATAGAAAAGTCTACCATTTTTGAGACCATCTTGTAGCTGTGCTAACATGGTTTATTTAAGATGAAGATGACAGTTTGAGATGGTTTTCTCGAGGTATTCGAAGACATGGGAATCTACAGGATTCTCAAGATCTTCTAAATCGAAAGGAAATGGTTGAGATATTAATTATTGAATTTCTAGTTTAAAAGGAGAATTTGAAGATGTCTAAGAAGAAGGGAGAGAAGCATAGCAGCTATTGATAAGACTTTCAACAGATTTTTAAGAAAAATCAGTAGGTTTTGCTGAGATGAAGCTACTTGAAATGGCGGTAGCTTAGTTGTTTTTAGATAGAGAATCTAATAGTTTCTGCTCATTTGCACTGCTACTAGTGATTTATTGATTTATATTAGATACTTTGCTGTTATTATCTGAACAATACATATCATTATGGCTACTCTAACTATCCCTGGAGATTCTAATCTATTCTGGCTGCTACTACTTCTTATGAATCTCTTTGACAATATCTTCAACTTTACTAACAGACTCTTTCTTTTTCTTGAAATATTCCTCTGAGAAGTATCTCGAGAGATAAGCTTAATGTGTTTAGATAAACGCTAGGAGTTCTTACGTGAAAATAATTATGCCTTAGGTAATGGGTGCTAGTGCAGGTTGCGTGCTGAGTCTATACAGCTCATAGAGTGAATCGCCGTTTAGATTTACATTGCCTATACCTTCATAGCGATTCTCGAGATTTTCACATTTGCAAACAACTTAGATATACCAATCATCAAGCTCACGATTAATCAACGCGATGCTTTCCTTCGCACGTTGCTTTACTTCTTCCATACTCAGGGAAAGACTGAATTGCTGAAGTTCTTAGTAGATTTCTGTGAGTTCAGCGAATTTATGGTTGTTATGTTTGCCTGGGACGGTTGGATTGCTGTTGAAACATTATCTACAACCTCTGCGTTCTCCACTTTGGCAATCGTTCTCAAGGCATAAGAGTTCTAATGATCGTTTACCATGGTACTAGCATATCATCGGGGTATCGGAGAGCATAATAATAAGAAGAAGAGAATGGTTAGGATCGCAGACAACAGCAGGAATGGTACGATGACAAATACTTGTTTGTTAATGTATTTCTCCTAATAATTTTGCCTTGCGAGGATTGATCTGTATTTGTTTGATGTTAGTAGCAGTTTGCGTTAAGATTTAGATTTCAAAAAAAGATCATCTAAGCGATATCATAGAAAGGAAAGGATAACCCGAAAGATCAATAATCTAGCAGGAATTAAACAGAATCAAAAAACATATTGATAATGGTTGTTTTTTATCATTGTTGGGCTTAATTTCACTGGATTTATCAAAAAAGAAGAAAATAGCTCATATAATCCAAAAATGATATTGTTCTTGATATGTTATGTTGTTGTTTGAATTATCCTTATATCCCCCACCAAATGGAAGATCATTCAAATCATCAGAATCTTTCATGTTAATGCAGATAGGAATACCAACAACCATTAGAGATTATATCAATGAATATTCTAACACTGTTAACAATATTGGATTCTTTTTTTATCAAATCCATTAAATGTTTGCTTTTTTCATATGTAATTGCGAGAGAAACAAGCAAAATCAAGAATAATAAGTGTTCGATAACAGCACTCTATTTTTTCCGTTTGAGCTTCTTGCTTGTCATGGTCTGTAGCTATTCATGTCAATTATCGTATCATTTTTGTTTTGAAGATAACAAATTATTTTTTTGGAAGTGAAAAGAAAGGGGGATATTAAGGCTGTGTTTGCTATCCAGACAAACTGAATATATTAATTAATAAATCTCTCGATGAATAATTTGATTGGCGCATATTTAGAATCAGCAGTGCAGCAAGATTAGAAGGACACTGATAAAATTTGCAACTAATGGAATAATTCGGTGAGCAAAGAGGATTGTGTTTCATATGTGAGAGTCGATAAATCCCTAGTTAGATTCATTAACTCTGCTGCGGAAAAGCTGTATGTGACAGCTGTGTACGATCGAGATCACGTAAGCTATTATTAGAAAGAGAGAGAGAATACTTATGAAAAGAATTGTTAAAAATGGTTATTACTATGATAATTTGTAATGTTTATTCTATGTGTTTTATGTGATTTAAAGGAAATATGGGGATAGTATGTCCAAAGTGCAATCGATTACATGATCCTTAGAGACTGCTTGCGCTATGCTCGTTGATGAGAAGAGCATAAAATACATTTATTAAACATGATTAGCAGCAGTAGTAATCGATGAGTCAACAATAGAATTAGATTAGTACAATTAACAGTAGTAATAACAATTAGGAGATGGCATTGTTGAGAACACAATAATAAAAAGATTAATAAATCCAGATGGTGGCTGTTGGTTAGCAATAAGAGACTGATTCTAATAATCCGAATAATCCAAATCATTCTTAGAATGCACAGCAATAGTCACAGTTAGAATAGTAATAATAGCAACAACAGCAATAAAGAAACATGAATGACAGAATGGAAACTGAAGTGAGAAAGATAGAATAATAATAGCAGTAACTCAATTAGTAATTCCCAGGAGCAGCACTTAAAAAGAGTAAAAGCTGGAGGAGACTTACTCCCTCGACGAGTGCAGCTTCAACTTCTCCTCTAAGGGGCGATGGATTTCGCAGTGAGAAGAAATATCATGGAAGAGCTGCAGCAGGAAGTAGACTCAAACAAGGTTATCTAAGTTAATCAACTCGATTAAAAGATGGTGATGTGTATGATGAAGGTAATATGATGTTTTTCTCTTAAAGACTAAATAATAATTAAGCTCAGCAGATACATTCGCCATTTCAAGGTTAAGGGTATTAGTAGTAGTCAGCATAATAATACGCTTAGCAATAATATCAGTAGTAGCAGTAGTAATTCTCTTAATCATAGTAGCAGCACTCTCAGTGGCCTTAATCTCTGTCTTAGCAACATTAGCAAGTTCTCCTCTAGCAACAAAATTAACTATTAAATCAGCAGCTTCTTTCATAGCAATAACAACAACTACAACAATATCAACTACCTCCTAATAATAGTACAGCTAATACTACTATCTCTCCTAATCCATTTTACTAATCCTAACAACCGTTGCTTTTCTAAAACTAATTCTAATCACAGTAACAGTAGCAATAATAATACGCTTTTCAACTTCGCAACAACAATAATCTAGATGCCTATGTCAATGATGGTTTCTTTGTGAATAACAATCCACTGCAAAGCTAATAACTTCTTCTGAACATGCGAAATAAAACATTCTTTTCATAACCAGCTATTCCAGCAATTATTGATGTTGGGCATGCTTATGAATCTTCTTATCCTGGAGTAGTAGCAGCTTCATAATAATAGATTTAATCATTTTCTTAGCCACAATAAGTAGTGTATTATCTTTTACCTGAGTAACAGCCTTCAATTCCTTCGTCTTCTTTTGGTATATCCTAGCAAACAACCTTCAATAATGATGCATAACAACAACAACAACAGCACTTCTAGCAGCAAAATTAGCTGAGTAATAACAACATGTTCTACAGTTACCTTAATTAATCCAATAGATTGAATTAAAAGTAGCTAGATATGAACAGGAACATATTCTCTCCGTAATACGGACAACAAATAAACTAATAACATTAATAACCTTAATAACCCTTTATGATATCTTAGCCATCTCAATATTAATAGGATACATATAGCAATGATATTTCGCTGTTAAGCAGTGAAACAAGCAGAACTAGCTAGCGATCAACTGCAATGAGTTCTTCTCAAGGGAATTGGCAGTTGAATTTAAGCTAGAAAGCTGATTTTGAGGGTATCAAAGCTAGACATTAGATAAATCATCGTGAAGGTGATGGAAGTCCAGTATGGCCAAGTAATAATAATACCTAGGAGAACCAGTGGGGTGGGCAGTAGTAATAGAAACAATCGATATCATTCAATATGTAAGAAAAATAAGAGAAATTGTTTGAGGATCTAAAGAAATAGATTCAATAGATGAATATGAAAAGAAGAGAAGAATAGTTGTAACAAACTGCAGGAGGAGAAGGAGGAGGAGGGATGTAATAAATAGATGGAACTTAGTTAGATGGATAGGAAGGGAGAAATACAGTTTAAGTTCCAGGATTAGCTTAGGAAATTTAGTAGCAGTAGTATTAGCAACAATAGCCTGAAGATAAGACAATTCAAATAAATAACAGCGATATGTTAGAAAGCTAGTTGACTGTGCTTATGGGAAATATAGAGCTTTGAAGAATAAAACTAAGACAAAAAGGATGAAATATAAACAGACATAAGATTCTCAAAGGAATAGACAACTAGCATCTTTCTTGGATCTCAAAAATATATTGAGAATAACAAAAAAAAGAATAGAAATAAATTGTAGATATTGTATTTCCATTATTGATCAAGAGCTATTTTGAAAAGATATTTACAACTGCAGAAAAGCTTTTGAAAAATTTTGTGGACTTTTTTCTTCTTAGTTTTGAGTAGAAATTTTTTTAATTAATCCATAATAGGATGAGATAAGCATACAAAACATTTTACATGCAGATTCTTTGAGTTATTTGCGGGAAATCAATCAAACCATATCAACTATATCTACTCAGCAGAATAATAACCTCAAAAGATTCATTTATCTAAATCTAATGGAGCTCATTGAGTAGCGTAAACTCATTTAGAGAAAGTTAGATAAGCTATCTCTAGGAAACAGTCCAAAAAGGAAAAAAAGCAGTGGAATAGCAGGTGAAAATGAAGATGAGGCAATGGTTGCAGCATAAATTTCTAGGATTATTAGAGGTCCAAGAATTTTCATTAACATTCTAACAATCGTTTCATCTGTGTTAGGCATATTAACATCGATTTGTCTGTTAATCTAGCGATGTTTGGATCTTTCGTTCTTGTTTCTCTTGATGTTCTTCACATTAGCATCGCTTCCTCCTGCGTTCTTCATGGCTAAAAAGAGATTTCCTGATCATGTCATAACAATCACATATTTTCTTTTGGCTGTGTTCTACACTGGTGGAATATCGTTAATAGCGATTACCATTGCGGAGAGTGCTGAAGCATTACTTTGTGGGTATCAAGTGTGTCATTCGGGATATGGATCCACTTGGATTAAAGATAATTATAGGGAAAGTAGTGAATTGTGCTAGGAATCAAATGGATCAAAGGCAAATTTGCTGAAAAGGATTTAGGAGATGCTAACGGAGTTTTAGAAATCAGATGAAGTCACACATTATGATGTAAGGGGAAAGAGTAGATTGGGAGGGAAAGAAAGAGAGAGAGAGAGTGGGTTGTAACAGGAAGAAGAAGGAGGAATATGTAATGACTTTGGACACTAATTAATTGATTTGTTTTTTTGTTCTCAACTCTTTATGCAGCTAAGCTCAGTTGTTCTGATGAATTTTACGACTTTCTTCATCGTGTTTAGTGCTTTAATCTTAACGAATCTAGCATAAGTCATATATCTTAGTATTTACTTCTTGGAGGCATTGAAGCTCAAAAAGAAGTACAAACAGCTTTTCAAGAGACTCTGCAAGGAGGAGGAAGAATAAGAATAATAAGAATAAGATACTCTGATGGCTACTGAAAGAGTTGCTGCAGCATCGCAAGAGATGACAGATAGTCTGAATATTTGAAGGAAAAGGATCAAGTAACCAAGGGATACGTCTTTTCTTGGTGGCGGATTGAAGTAGATAGTTTGATTTAAGAGTTTGAAGATCAAAGAGATCAAATGAAAAAGTTAAAAAAAGATGATGGATAAGTTAGTTAGAAAGAAAAGACTTAACTCTTTGGGTAGTAATTGATTGTTTTGAAGAGGGAAGATAAGAGAAAAGAGGAAATGAAAATGATTTTGTAATGGTAATGATGAAGGAGTGTGTGTTTTTGCTTTATTTATGTAAACTAGGGAAATAAATAATTGCATGGAGACTGTTAAATCATTCTTGAAGAAAATAAGAAAAATAATAGGATAAAGTGTATTATTTGTTAAAAAGAAGTAAGTAACCAATTAAAGACATTTTTTTCAATCAATTTTACTCTTGAGTTTATTATCTTGTTTAGTGAAGAGCAGAAAATTTATTTATTATTGAATATTCACTTTTGGAGCTTTTTTAACATCCCATTGAGCACAGCTTAACTTTAAGATATTTTGAAATCAAATCGAATCTAGATACCCAAGCAAGAATAGATAGTAATCTCAGAGAATCATTATTGGAGACTATCTTTGATTAGCAATTTATCAAAAATTACTTGGATGTGTATGTAATGTGTGTCTTAATTGCTGATCTCTCTACAATTAGAAAGTTAAGGGGAGAGTAGGGTGATGAGTCTTAAGAGGGGGGAGGTATACATGCTTAGAATCTCAGTAGGCCTCAAGAAAAGAAGTAAAAGATTAATTGTTGGAAACAATAAAAAAAAGGAAAGAAAAAAGGAAAGAAACAAATAAAGAAAGTAACACACTCAAACACATAGCAAAAGAAGCAGATCAGGCTCACAATAAACTTAAGCAAATTGTTAGGTACCACAAGAGAGAGATATTGACAGGAATTATATTAGCTTTAAAACAACACTAAGGAGATAGGAATGCAGCCAGGTAGCGATATGCTCTTGTTGCTAGATAGGCCCAAGAAAACAAGTTATGAAGCCATCATAGAAGGCGATGCTAATGCTGGGACTAGCAACTCAGTAAATACTCTTAACAAGAAAGTTGTAAATGGTGCAATTAGTAATTCTGGAGGGTTAGAAAAAACCATTGGAGAATAGTATCAAGCAACCAACACTGCTGTTGATGATCTATCTGTAGCTTAGCAAGCCGACTCCAAGAACAGCAGCAACAACAGTCTAGATCTCAAAGGGAATAATAATAATACTCCAAAACTGCCATAAGTACCCTCATCTGAAAGCGGCTTAGATTTCATCATCGAGAAGCGTGACATAATCCTCGAGAACGATATCAACAACCAGCAATACTGCATGCCGAGCATCGAAGTGAAGTTTCTCCGCAACGAAGGTAGTCTCTTCTTCTCCGATCTCATCGAGCGACTCAAGAACATGAACTTTCCATTACATAACTGCATGCTTTTCTGCTGGGATGAGAAACGAGGTATGCATGTGTTCGTAGCTAATGATCCCATACCACAGTCACATTTTCTACCAGCACATTTATGCGGGATAGCTAACAGTATTTATATTAAGTTTAGATCGTATTAGCAGCAGGCAATATCATAACCTGCATAGCGAGTCACATCATATTCCTAATAAGGATACAGCTAAAGTAATACTAATAATAGCGTTAATAAGCAGATAAATAACAATAGCACACCTAATAACAACAATAACATATTAAATACAAGTATCTAGAGTAATTAAAGTTAGATGATCAAAGAAGAAGATCTTATGCTTTCCGAAGAGAACATTAACAACAGTATGCAAGGTGATTTCTCAGGAAGAAGGAACAAAAAGATGTCATTGCTTATGGGCGGTGGAGGGAATAGCAGTAGTAATCTCATTAGGGGAGGTAATAACAACAACAATAATATTAACAATTCTAATAATCTCTCTGACAAGCGTGTGAAGGAGAGATACATTGAAAAAGTTCGTGAGAAGGTATCTGAATGGCGTGCTATGCATGAAACAGGTTTCCGCGATAAAGATGGGAATATCTAGAAGTTGAATTTAGATCATGCAGCGAATTACATTGGGATATCGAGGAAGACATTAGATGATTATTATCTGCAGTTACGACGAGCTGAATAGCTTGGATTTGATTTTGACAGGAATAAAAGTGAGAAAATGGGTGCATTGAGGAAGTTTGTTAAGGAAG
>Ga0302284_1000967_pt1 | contig 13047 bp, 16 predicted proteins | sample III_Fen_E2_1_FD_198760 | JGI IMG/M metagenome (GOLD analysis project Ga0302284, IMG submission 198760) | Peat permafrost microbial communities from Stordalen Mire near Abisko, Sweden - III_Fen_E2_1 | ecosystem: Environmental > Terrestrial > Soil > Wetlands > Permafrost | place: Sweden: Abisko...
TTTAAATATTTCATACCTTTGTAGAAAAAAAACTATGTCACTTGTATATCTGGGATTGGGGACTAATTTGGGGGATAAGAATCAAAACCTGAATGATGCTGTCATGGAGTTGTCACTTGAAGTCGGGAGTGTTGTAAGTCTGTCGGCTTTTTATACTTCCGAACCGTGGGGATTCAATTCGGAACATGTATTTCTGAATGCAGTTGTACTGATGGAAACAAGTTTGTCACCTGTACAAGTCCTTTTAAAGACCCAGATGATTGAAAAAAAACTGGGGCGCACAGGAAAATCGGTCACGGATTATGAGGACCGGTTGATAGATATCGATATTCTGTTATACGATATGCTGATCATTGAGAACCCGTCTTTGAAAATCCCACACCCCTTAATTACAAAGAGAAATTTTGTACTTATTCCGTTAGTTGAAATTGCACCTGATTTAGTGGATCCGGTTTCCGGTAAAAAGTATAGAGAATATATTCAGAAATAATTACAGTAATTTGAAAATTATTAATTACTAATTATTAATTGAATTATAGTATTCTTTGAGCAAACTTAATGCGTTTTCGAAATCTTTTTCAAATACCAATATCCTTAGCCCTTCATTGAGATCTCCGAACATCGGCAATATTTCCACCGATTCCTCATTGTTTAAAAAGGTTTCGATATTCCTTTCGCGTAGTAATTCCTGATCAAACATGGCTTCAACCATTGTTTCGTAGTTCTTTAGTGTAATTAGTTTGTCTTCCATGGAAATGGTTGTTTAAGGTGTGTTTATTTTTAATACCAAAGCTGTTGCATGGTTATAACAGATTTATTTTTAAATTTGTTCTACAGTGTCGCCGGTAAGTTGTTTTATACTCCTTTTTCAGTATTCTTATGTCAATTGTTTACAGTTTCTTAAATGAAAAGTGTATAACAAAAATGGATATTTTTTCTTACTTTTGCAACAGATTAAAAATTTTTATCTCAAGGATGGATACCGACCAATTACCAGATCATATCGTTTATAGCAAAAAAGTCATTGAATTTGTTACTGTTGCTGCCGAAACCTGTTTGTTTCTGGAGCATACCAGTGAGTTCACTAAAACTGATTTTGTAGAAAAGATAGTTAAAATACTACCTCTCCTGTATCTAAATGCGTCTTTGACTGACATTCCCGATTCTGTATATGAAGATATTCCCGAACGGTTTGTAAATGAAGACGATTACCAGTATGTCCGTCAACAAGTGGAACAATTGTTAGGCCCGGATGATTCGTATCTGGAAGTGTTTCATCCCGATATGGCGCTAAGTGATACCCCTATTGCTGCCTTTGTGTCTGAAAATATGGCAGATATTTATCAGGAACTAAAAGATTTTGCGGCTAATTATCAACTGGGGGATATCGATATTATGAATGATGCACTGGTAGCCTGTCTTGATGCTTTTGGCGAGCATTGGGGGCAAAAACTACTGAATGCTTTACGGGCATTACACGCCGTGCGGTTCAGTGATGGATTCGGTTCTGACGAAACAGAAAAAGCAACTCCCGAGAGAAAACCAATAGACAGAAATACCTTTCTCAATTTTCAACATGATGACGATGAAGAGTTGACAAATTTATTGTAAAAATAGCTATGTTTAAAACCAAAATAACAAAAGACGAAGTGAATTTATTGCCGGTAGTTATCTTCGAAGGAAAAATAACTGTAGTGGATGAATTGTCTAAAATAGAGCCTGCTATCGAGGAACTCCGAAGAAGTTCTATTGTTGGACTCGATACGGAAACAAAGCCTTCATTTACCCGCGGTACCCATCATAAAGTCTCTTTGGTTCAAATATCCACGCTCGATCATTGCTTTCTTTTCAGACTGAATAAAACAAATTTCCCCCCTGCTTTAGCCGACTTTCTGTCCGATGAAAGTGTTCGTAAAATAGGACTGTCACTTCGTGATGACTTTAGCGGTTTAAATAAGCATCAGATATTTAAACCGGCGAATTCAATTGACATTCAAACGATTGCTCAGAGTTATGGTATCATGGAGCTAAGTCTGCAAAAGATTTATGCCATATTATTTGAGAAGAAAATATCCAAATCACAACGTCTGAGCAACTGGGAAAGCCCTGAGTTGTCCGAACAGCAACAACGGTATGCCGCCACGGATGCCTGGGCCAGTCTACAGATTTATCTGAAACTGATGACTGAGAAAAAACTATCCAAAACTGAAATTGAGAAAATGGTGTTTGATAACTTTCTTGAACAGAAAGCACTCAGAGAACAACCGGAAACTCCCCTTTTATAAACATTACTAACTACAATTTTTCGATGATTTCTATACAGCTTAAACCAAAAAAAGAAGAAAGTTTACAACGTTTTCACCCCTGGCTCTTTTCAGGTGCCATTCAACGCATAGAAGGAAATCCGGCCGAAGGTGACCTGGTAGAAGTCCTCGATACAAATCGTAATTTTCTGGCCATTGGTCATTACCAGATCGGAAGTATTGCCGTAAGAGTCGTCTCGTTTGAAAACATTCCGGTAGATAATGATTTCTGGAGCAATAAAATTAAACATGCCTATTCCATGCGTGTATCCCTTGGCCTTGTCGCCGGAGAGCGTAATAATACCTTTCGTCTTGTTCATGGCGAAGGAGACTCATTACCCGGCCTGATCGTCGATGTGTATGATGATACGGCTGTTATGCAGGCCCATTCGGTCGGTATGCACGAGATTCGTCAGACTCTGGCGGAGTGTATCGTGAATAATGTTCCCCAGGTTAAGAATGTCTATTATAAATCGGAAACAACACTTCCCTTTAATGCCCCCATTACACCCGAAGATGGCTATTTAATCGGTCAGGAAACCACGGATTTAAGTGCCATTGAAAATGGACTTAAGTTTCATGTCGACTGGCTACGCGGACAAAAGACAGGATTCTTTATTGACCAACGCGAAAACAGATCGTTGTTGGAAAGATATTCAGCCGGAAAATCAGTGTTGAATATGTTCTGTTATACGGGCGGATTCTCAGTCTATGCATTGAGAGGTGGCGCTACACTGGTCCATTCGGTTGACAGTTCAGCAAAAGCCATTGATCTCACGGATAAGAATGTAGAAGCAAACTTCCCGAATGATCCACGGCATAAATCGTTTGATGAAGATGCCTTTAAATTCCTGAATAATCTGGAGCATAACGAACAGAAATACGATCTGATCATTCTTGATCCACCGGCATTTGCAAAACATCGTGATGCTATACGAAATGCTTTAAAAGGATACAAGCGCCTGAATGCAAAAGCTTTTGAACAAATTAAGCCGGGTGGTATTTTATTTACTTTTTCATGCTCACAGGTCATTACCAAAGATCAGTTCCGGTTGGCTGTCTTCAGTGCTGCAGCTGAAAGCAAACGAAATGTCAGGATATTGCATCAATTATCACAACCTGCAGATCATCCCATCAATATCTACCATCCTGAGGGTGAATATTTGAAGGGTCTTGTCTTGTGGGTGGAATAAAAGAATAGAAAACTGACAAAAATGGTGTAATACTGATACTTTTTTGCAAAATAGTTGCAGAATAATTTGTTCTATTAAATAGTATTATTATATTTGCAGTCTCAACATCCAGTACTAACCCCTAAATTTTCATTGCCTATTGCCTACAGTTACTTTAAAACCTCAAAATTAAAAGTAATGATAAATCTGAATCAATTAACCGATGACGAATTGGTAAAATTGTATGAGATAGGCAATAATTCAGCGTTTGAAATATTATTGTTGCGGTATAAGTCAAAGGTATACACCTATGTATATCTGATTGTACGCAACCGGGAACTCACCGAAGATATTTTTCAAGACACTTTTATAAAGGCTATTGCTACTATCCAACAAGGTCGCTATACCGAATCCGGTAAATTTCTGGCATGGATTAACCGTATAGCACACAATTTGATTATCGACCATTTCCGTCGTGTCAAAAACGAAAATACATTTTCGGCTGACGCTGTGGATTATGATATAGTAAATAATGCAAAGCTCTCGGAAAAGAGTGTGGACGTCACCTTATCCAATGAACAAGTACTGGCTGATGTGGTCCGTTTAATCGACTTTTTGCCCGAAACTCAGCAAAAGGTCATTCGTATGCGTTTCTTCGAAGATTTAAGTTTCAAAGAAATTGCCGAAAATACCGATGTCAGCATTAATACTGCCCTGGGACGTATGCGTTATGCGCTGCTGAACATGCGTAGAATTGCTGCCGAAAAAGATGTCTCGCTTGAAATAAAATAAAACGAATAGCTCCTTTTTACATAGAATAAATCCCCTGCAGGTATCACAACTTGCAGGGGATTTTTTTTGATGTGTTCTTGATGAAATATCTAATTAATTATTAGTTGGCAATTTCTCTTATTTCAATAGCTTTAATCCGTCTTGCAAATTGTTATTATAATTACGGCATTTCGAAAATCTTTCCTCTTTGTAAATTCTTTTATTGAATAGGATATTTCCATAATTAAATGAGTAAAGTTTGTCACTTTAGGATGTGGTTTCGTTTAATCTCACTTTTGTTCTATGAATATTTTTAATTTGATAATTAAATAGTTATTAAAGAATGAATCTCAGATCCTAAGCATATTAAAATTGTAATTAGTAATAATTTTCAATTACGGTGCACAACTGTATACATCTAAAATATATCCGGTGCGACGGGATATAAACGGCTATACCTATTATTTTAAATTGAAAGTCATTTTCCAAATATTCCATGTGCCTTTTTCGGTTCCACGTTGTGAAATAAAATAGATAGATTTGCCGTCTTTGCTCCAAATTGGTGAAACATAATTGCCTGGATGATAGGTTAATTGTGTGAGGTTTGTTCCATCCGTACGTACTACATACAGATCTAAATTCTGTCTAGAAAAGCTATTTCGCGAACTTTTATTAAAATTATCCACATTGTTTTTTTTTCTGATAATAAGAATTAGAAAGACTACTTCCCATACATAATATCCACTTTCCATCAGGTGAAAGTTGAGGAGTTGAAAAGCTTTTTTCGTTATCAGACAGGATCAAAGTTTCAACTCCAGTTTCATAATTAATCTTCCATATTTCACCTCTGTTGTTTGTAGAATTACGAGTGCATAGCAAGGTGCACATTTCTCCCTTAATAGGGAATGGAGTGTACCCTAATGAATACTGTGTGAAAAGGTTGTTTTGTGTATTATATGACCAAATACTGTTGCCGTAGGTGTCTTTTCTAGAAAAATATATTAATTTACCATCCAATGAATACACAGGGTTGAAATCATCAGACGGTCCGTTTGATAATTGTTGTAATATTGAACCTTCTTCGGCTTTGATTACATAAATTGAACTCCGGTTGTTTTTTGATTCACTAAAAACAATACTTTCTCCATTGGGATGCCATGACAAGTCCATAACATTATTTCTAAAAGTCCGCTGAATAGAAGATCCTGCTTTATCCGTTTTTTTAAGCATGATATTTCTTGTATTATTCTTCTCGGAGATATATGCAATCTGAGTTCCATCACTAGATAATGCTATTTGTGGACTTGCCCACCAGGTAATTACTGATCTCATAGTGTAGACTTTGTTCCCAACTACATTATCCATGTCTTGGGTTAATTTAACAAAGTTTACTCCTCCCTCTTCGGGAACACTTGTTTGTAGATAACTCATAGTCCCACAAGATATGTTGATAATTGCACTTAATAGTAGTAATATAATCTGATAAATTGTGAGCTGTTTCATTTTTTGAGTGTTAAATTGTTTGTTTGTGAATAGTACTTTCTCAATATGTTCGTTTTTAAGTTGCTAAAGAGCTATCTCTTGAATAGTTTAGACAGCACAGTTCCATCCAGTGTCACTGAAATACTCCTGTTACACTGGATGTTCAAATTCTTTTAATTAAAAAATGGTAAGTATATCTCCGATTTGACATTAGTTCATTACTAAATAATTTAATATATAAGATATGATGTTTATGAATCTTTTCTTTTCATACTATTCCTTTATTGAATATTTGCCTTCTCTCAAGATTTTCGTCTTACACTTCCAACTTACATTCAAATTTTCAGGCTGTTCCTTGTTTTATTTTAAACAAATTATTTATATCCTTTCCCTTTGCAATTTTGGCATACATGTGTCCCTCCACAATCTTTACACCTGTGGTTCTTTGCTATACAATATGAATCAGAGCAAGTAACTCCAAATCGATTTTGAACACATGCTTTTGATTGCCCTGAACTATTGCACAAGTAGCATTCACCCGTACCATTACAATAGATACATTTCCTTTGATTTTGAATAGGTTGACTAAAATTTCTGTTCTCGTTAAAAGAATTATTTGATTGATTGCTAATCGTCACTACATGATCAAATTTATATGTAACAAAAGTCTTTTTGGTTGTTGAGTTTATAACTATCTCTTTTGTATCAAGTGTCATGAATACAGTACCTAAAAATTGATCTGAATAGAAAATGTAATTTTCATTATAACCCGTAAAAACATATAATCCTGGAACTTTATCATCAATTACTGTAAGAATATTGCCATTTAAAGTGCTATATACTTCATGCCCATCTTCACTCTTGTATACACCAAATATAGTTTGTGCACTTACAGCACTAACAGTAAGCAATAATAAGATCATTGTTGCTATATGAATCGACAATTTCATAATGTTGAGTTAATTGCTTTTTCTTACTTCTATTTTTTTTCTCCATCTCACAAAAATGATTTGATTTTTATAATTGTCCCGTTGAAAAATGCAATATTCTAAGTGATTAAAAATAATTATTTTCCACTTAAATCCCTAATCCTTCACACAACGAACATAGAATCCATATTTTTTAGTGTAGGAATCATCTCTGAATACATAACTGCTGTTGTTCTCAAGGTGTCTGCAAAAAGGATTTGTTCCATCAGAGCTCCACCAATAACATCTGTTACCTATGTAGTCGAATGTAGATGGATATGTCCCCGTACGATAGCCCCCCGGTAAGGCAGTAAAGCCGGTTGTATTGTTTTTTGTTAAGTCATTACCAATGCTGCCCGGTCCATTAGATGTCACCCATTCAGTTGTGGATGCTAAAGATTTTGCTGCCCTGTTGTCATCTTTGGTTCCATCATAATTGTATCCATTGGCTATAAGGTAGTTTACAAGCGTTGTCCATTCGGCATCGGTTGCCACGTGCCAGCCGGCTGGTGCTAACTTCCGGTTATCGGTTATAGCATACCAGTTATACAATCTGCCATATTTTAGACCATTAGCCTCATCGTCATTATAATTGCAGTATGCACCGTCTGTAGTAAAAAACCAAGTGTAATTATCTGAAACATTCGGAATAGTTCCACCATTTCCATCTCTGTATTTAGTAGTTTTTAAATTTTCCACCATCCATGTTTGTGTCCCGATTTTCACTGTATGATACACATTACCATCAATATCAGTTACAGTTTCCTGGACGGTTTTTTTATTCTTAAAAGTAACACTGTCAATATTACTAACTATCTGTTTGTATAATACAGTACCTGATTTGTAAATGTATAATGTGTCCTGTGCAACTATGAAATTGCAACTAAATAAGAAAGTTAGTATGAGTATTCCTATTGTTTTCATAGTCAATTTGGTTTAGTATTTAATAAATTTTGTAGTCTCAATCTTGGTTGCGTTCATTAAACGGCAGAAGTATACACCAAAATCAAATCCTGCCACATGAATATAAATGTCGTTTGTTCCATATAAGCTCCTATGAGTTTGTTGGTAAATGATTTTTCCTTGAACATTCATAATCTGAAATTGCACATCCCCGGTAGTTTCCGATTTATATTGAATGTGTAATTGATCTTTTACAGGATTTGGGAAAAGTAGCAGTTCATTGTTTCTGAGATCTAAAACACCATGAATACCAGTTGTGTATCCAAAATTCAAATACCGAATGTTATTCAGTGCATAAACGCCAGTGCTGCCGTCTTTCTTATTTACAGTCATGCTCCCGGCTGTAAAAGTTAGTTTGTCAATGTTGGTAAAGGCTAACGAAGTCTGAGCACCTGATTTTTCATTTATAAACATTGTGTTTTGTGCCTGCAATCCAGACAATACAAGACATAAACAAATGATTGAACACCATTTTATACTTTTTTGTCGCATAATTGTCCTCCAATTCTTTTAGTGTTTTTACTTTTATGAAAAATGATCATATTGTTAACAAATTTCGAAATTCTTAATCGGCAGTTTTATACTGGAGATTTATTTAAAGAGATATACTTTCGAATTTGATAAGTCAATTCAACTCGTCTGAAATAGTGAAAAATAATTATGGGAAGGTGTTTCGATTCGTTATTGTTTATTTATAAGGCACCTTGAAAATAACTTCCGAACAGAATCAATGATAAGTTGAATTTATTGGTTCTCGTAATACAATAAACTTTAATAAATACGAGTCAAATGTAAATAAAGATATTATGAAGCGCAAATTATGTTTTTTATAATGGGGGGCTATTTGTTTAAATACGAGGATAAATAGCAAATAACGATACTAAATTGGTGATATTAGTGATTATTTGTAATTTAATTTTGGTGAGTTCCTTCATTGTGGACGAACCATCATGTTGATTAGAAGTTAATCACTAATCGTTAAATACTAATCCCCTGTAGGTTTCACAACTTGCAGGGGATTTTTTTGATTAACTAACAAAATGTGCTAAAATAAATGAGGTTTAAAATGTTTGTTATTTTTGTTGGAATTCAATAAATTCTTAACGAAGTAAATACTAGAACACTTATCCGAATGGTCGAACCCGGTTTTTACTCTTCCAATAAATTATTTTCATACTACCGCGATTACTTTAGCGGAAAAGAAAAATAAGATTTATCAATCACAACACTCATATCATGTCCAGTTTGATTTACAGTTATTCCACCGGTGGCACTTAAGGTGGAATTATTCAAGGTGATGGATAAGTTGGTCCCATTCTGGATATAGTTGTTTCCATAAAGAGTATTTAATTTATCAATGGAATTTAAAGTGTTATTGTCTCCTATCTGAGTAATGTTATCGCTTTCGCCCTTGATATTATTCTGTACGAAATTTTCCACCCTGTTGTTGTTTCCGACTTGTTGTACAACCAGATTATTATAATTACCGATTTGATCGGCTTGTATGTAATTGTTGCTTCCCTGTTGTATCGAGAGGAACTTGTTGGATATGCCTTCTTGTGAACTAATCAGGGTATTGTTATTCCCGTTGCTGAAGATACCGGTGGAGCCGGCATTCAGATTCAATAGTGTTGGAAGTATAGTGCCACTAAGGGTATTGTCTGTGCTTTCGGTCGAGGGAATGGAGGCTAAGAATCCAACCTGAAAACTATATAATATATTCTGATTTCCCTTTTGGGTCAGGTCGACAAGGTTGTAATCCCCCTGCTGGAATGAGTTGGACGAATTGGGTGAAGATATTAAATCGCTACCCTCGGTTTGACTCAGTTTCGCCGTGTTGTAAATCCCTAATTGGGTGATGCTTGAAATGTTTAATTGCTCTGCATTCGGTTGCAAGGTGCCTGAGCTTTCAACTTCAGACGTTGATATCTGCGGGATATTTACTTGCCCTTGTGCAGTGAATACCTGAAACAAACATATAAATGCAATCACAATAGTTAGCTTTTCCATTTTATAACTATAAAAAGAAGTTCTTTGAATTTACCATAAAAAGAAAATATACCGTTAACTTTGGTTTGTAAGTTTACCTATAATAGTTTCTTTTTATTCAAAACATGATTTTGAAAAGAGTCACCGGATAATTTTATCCGGTGACTTAATCCTAAATTTATTTAATAATGTTGTGTTACAGTAAGAATATCATAATTCCCTTGTTCAATTGCATCAACTTTTTGTACATCACGACTTATTTGTTCAATTGTAGTATTATTCGAAGTGCCATCTTGTTTAGAATATGCATATTGATCCGTACTTCCTAGTGGAACACCAATAGTAATAGTTTGTAATACATCTACCTTATTATTGTTTCCCAATTGCCATGAATAACTCTTATCACTACCTCCTGTAACTGGATTAGTCTGATCTAAATCAGCAGTGTTATAACTCCCACCTTTCTGATTAATTTCACTGTAATTTGTTTTTCCAAACTGATTAAGGTCTCCAGTGTTACCGATACCCGATTGTGTCAGATATGAGTCATTTATTGGTTTATATGCGCTATTCGGACCTTGAGTTAACTTAAAACTGCCATAATTGCCTGTTTGGTATGCCTCTGATCTGTTATTGCTCAAATCTGCAGTTAAACCAGGTATTGTAGCTTCTTTTTGAGTTAATTCGGCTTTGTTTGATGTCCCACCTTGATTTACTAATGATGAATTCTTACCAGAACTCCCAGATAATAATGTTGTAGTTTGCGTCATTACTGCACTATTATTGTTATCACCTTGTAAAAGTTCGACATAATTATCGTTGCCCAACTGGTCTGTTGTCAGCTTGTTATAGCTACCATATTGTGTGGCGTAAATTTTTGTTGCATCACCACTAATGCTTGCATCCTGCGTTACTGTTGCCGTATTTCCTATACCACCCTGTGTTACATAAGTAGTCTTTTGTGCCATGGCAAAACCTGTTGCCAATACCATAACGATAATAAAACTTAGCTTTTTCATAATTTGTTTTTTTTAATTGTTTGTAAATTATTGTTTTAAAACTATTTATTTGTTTGAGATATTTTAATTTGATTGTTTTTCCCTTTCTGGGTGACTGTCACTTCGGATGTCTGATCGGTCTGATGAATGGTAACTGTATTCCCTTCGCCTGTAACCCGTATGTTAGTTGGTTTTTTGGTAGAGTCAGGGGTTGATACCAGTACCTTCCCATTCAGGATGATTGTATTCGACTTGCCAGTCATTTTTATTGAGCACCGTGTGGTATCACCCGGGGATGCTCTCGGTGCGGGGGATGCCCTGGCAGGCTTGGATGCGGTGGTTTTATTCCTGGTAGCACCTTGCCCGTTCTGCCTTCCGGATGCTGAAAAATAAGTTGATGTGTACAGGCTGATCAGTAGAACCAGAAAACCCCTGTATAGATTATTCTTCATTATGATGTGTTGTTTTATTTAAGTTTAAATTTTATCGATTCAGTAATTTTGACCCCACTTTTTTCAACATGCATTCAGTTTTATTCACCAATCACAAGATCGATCTGATAGCTGTCAACAGGAAAAATCATCAGGTTGTAAAGCAAAGAATGAAAATTTGATAAACTTTAAAAACAATAATATTTCGCTGTTCAAATATAAATACTGTTATTTGAACGTGCAAATTGAATATTTTAAAATGGGAGTGTATGTACTTAAAATCGAGACTGAATCGCATATAATGTTACTAAATGACATATTTATATGGTTATTTGTCATTCATAGTAATAATTTGCTTTCTTTAGACCGTAAACATGATGGCGGGATGTTTAATGAAAATTCACTAATCATTAATTCGTTAATCACTAACCGTTAATCACTTATCGTTAATTACTAATCGTTATAGTCAGATCATTTTGAACTTTTCCTGTAACTCTTTAAAAAAAGTACGGGTAATGTTGAGTGGATTTTCTTTGTTGAAGGGAGGGAGTAGCTGGCAGGTTTTGCCATCGATATTCCACAGGTAATCGAAATTAATAATGTGGCTTTGATTAATCTGGATAAATGCTGATGAGTAATTTATAATGTCTTCAGCCGTCGTGTTGTGTTTTAGATGCAACCGGCTGTGATCGTTAAGGATAACGGTCCATTGTTTTTCATCTTTGTGGTATTCGAAATAGCCTATCTGATCCGTACATAATTTGTGGTACCCTTTGATTGTAGCAATCAGATACGTCTGTTCCGAACGGTTACCTGGTGTTCTGGAATAGTTAATGATACCCGGCTTTTTTTCCCTCGAAACATGATTAAAAAAACGTCTCAATACCGACTTTATTTCGTCCTGTTCAAACGGCTTCATCAGATAATCAAAGGCAGATATGCGCAATGCATCCAGTAAATATTTTTCGAATGCCGTATAAAAGATGACATGCATGTGCCATGTTATCTCAGGACTGATCTCTTTCAGGAGCTCCACTCCGTTTTGGCTGGGTAATTCAACATCCAGAAACAACAGGTCGGGACGTTGTTCCAGTATCAGTTTTTTACCTTTTATTGAATTTTGGGCATTACCTACAATAAGCAGTTCGGTATATTCGGCGAGTGATTGGCGGAGAATATCAATATAAAGTGCATTTACATCAATAATGGCTACCGTGTATTTGTTGTTTTTCATATTTTGTTTCTAATTAAAGATACTCTTAACAGTATGATGTACATACAATTTATTAGTTCAAATCTTATACTCCAAAGAAATTTCGAGAAACTCCAAAAAACTTTATAACACGCTCTGTTGAATAAACAGACCTATGAAAAATATGCCTGCAGAAAACTTTAAATCACATACACATATCGTTTTATGTTTTGTATTTGTGTGATTTTAAGTTTTGAATGAATTGTCTGTACTGTGATAATTATTGTTTTAACCGGTCAAAACAAGACAGAAATAATAACATAAATCCATTCAAATTGTTTAACTATAGACAGGTTAAATAAATAGTTATTCATAATAATTACATCTTGATTGTATATATTATGTTAACCTGACTTATGAAGTCGTGGGGAATAGATTTTCGTTTAATAATCCATGAAAGTAAATAGAGCCGGACAAATAGTAAATAGAAAATGAATATATAGTAAATGAATTTATAGTAATTGAATAAATAGTAAATGTTTTTTATTAAAGTATTCCTGTTCTTCTCGTGTTTTGTAGAGTCCAGGGAGTAATAGTTTCCCTTATTTCCACGCTCGTCCCTTCGTTTTGCAAAATAGGGCATTTCTTCGCCAGGTGCTCAGCATCGTCTAAATCCTTTGCCAGAATAATGATAAAGCCTGTCACTGATTCATTTTTTTCTGTATAGGGTTCATTCGAAATATTATTATACGGTCGGATAACTTTGCCTTTGAAGGCT
>Ga0302284_1000972_pt1 | contig 13031 bp, 9 predicted proteins | sample III_Fen_E2_1_FD_198760 | JGI IMG/M metagenome (GOLD analysis project Ga0302284, IMG submission 198760) | Peat permafrost microbial communities from Stordalen Mire near Abisko, Sweden - III_Fen_E2_1 | ecosystem: Environmental > Terrestrial > Soil > Wetlands > Permafrost | place: Sweden: Abisko...
TTAGGGAGAAAAAAATATTTAAAATAAAATCACTCTAAATAACATGAAATTTTGCATAATAACTCTTTTATTTTACCTATGATTCTTAATCTGAGATGAAAAGTGAGCTTTTAAGGTGATACGATAGATTGGCAATGTCTTAGTTACTTGACGAAAGATCTCTGTGCTCTCTGTGCTACGGGAAAGGTTAAAAATCTGAGAGCACTCGTGGGTTTAGAATTTCAAGTGTTGAGAATCGTTTTGGAGTAAGAAAATCAAGCATTGTAAGGTCAATGGTGGGTGATTTAGTTTTAACCAAAGCACCACTCGAAGGATTGCTGATTAATGAAGAAGGATTTGCTGGTTGGATAACAAGAATATTTGATGGAATAAATGAAAAAGTATTTGAAGGCAAAACAGCAAATGTTGTATTATCCGTAGGAAATGAAGTTAATTATTTTATGTCATTGCTAGAGAAGTTCTAAGGGTGTAGAATTGCAACTGTTGACACTGGCTAAATGGGTTTAGTTATTGTTCCTTCTCCTCTTCGTTTATTAAAGTTAGTTATATTTTATTATGGATATTTGTCTTTTAGATTAGGAGAATCATCTTCAGGGATGTCTTCGAAGAACGAAGAACTAGTGATTTAGATGACAGGTCGCTGCTAATTTGTTGAAATAGTTGCAGATAAAGATTAAGATTAAGATTAAGAAGGTTAAAGGTAGTTTTAGGAAATTGATGGGATTCCTTTTTTAGTAGGGTTTTCATCGATAGTCTGTTGGTCTTTTTAGGATTTTAAATTTTCTTCTTAAGCTGATTTCTTAGAGTCTACTTGCATAAAAACCTAATCAGATTCATCGTGTAAAGAAGAAGTTAATTGTGTCATCGACATTTGAAATGTTGTTGGGCCTAGCATTTACTAAGACGAATTACCAAGAGATTTCCCATTTTCAACTTGACTAGATCCTTCGTATGCACTTTTTTGATATTCTTAGATTTAATTTAAAACTGGTTATTGTGGAGCAGACGCTGTTGTGAAATCAGGAAAGTTATCAATACTGCTGTAGAATAAATACGATTAGCGATAGTCGATGGCATTAATTTTCTTTTAAATCAATGGAAGATCGTAGAGATCTTTGAAGGATACCCTGTTAATTGGGTTAAATACAATTACACTAGAGAAGAATTCACAGAGATCTTCGGTTATTATTGAAATTTTTGATTAATCAAGAAATTTTAAGACATCAAAGAAAGGATTTGTCCATTTTTCGAGGGTTGCTAGGAGATTGTTTTTACTGTAGAAAGGTAAATGACGAAAAAGCATAAAAAACATGATGATTCCAAGACTCCACAAATCACTTTTGTAAGTAACTTAACGGCGCTACAAGACCTCTGGAGCCATATAGAAACTTGTCCCGCAATAGCTAATGAAAAAAGCAAAAACAAATAGTCTCAAAAAGTGAAAATATTTAAGAAATCCAAATATAAAAATATTTCAAATTCAAGCAGAAAAGTAGATTGTAGATAAAAACAGTAATTTACACCTAAATTACAAATACTTACACAAATTCATCATTAGCGAATTAAGCCAGACCAAAATCAGCGATTTTCAGCACTCCCTCGTGAAGAAATATATTCTCAGGTTTAAGATCCCTGTGCAATATTTTATGCTGATGAATATGCTTAACTCCAGCGAGAATTTAAATAAACAAATCGACACACTAATTCGCATCTGGTTTTTTCTTAGCTACATACGAAAGGAGAGTGCCTTGATTGCAGTATTCCAAGACAAGGAAAATCACACTAGTGGTTTAGAATACATCATAAATCTTTACAATATTGTCGTGCTTGAGTCTTCGCATGAGGTTGATTTCGTTGGAGACAAACTTTTCGATTTTTTTCTCTCTAATCATGTGCAAATCTAGAAGCTTAATGGCATAAACTATTCCATTCTTTTTCGCTTTAAACACCTGTCCAAATGATCCTTTTCCTAGGATTTCGTAGATTTCATATCCATTGATAATAGTTGATAATTGATCTGTTTTTTCGGATTGCTAATAAGTTGAAGACTAAGAATTGGTATCTGACTACTTTTCAGCATCTATTGTAGATCTTGTTATTCCTTATTTCATCACACTATATTCTTGTAAAAAAAATTCTTCAACTTCACTTTATTATCTCCCAAAAGCTAAGAAACTTTTGACTACCAGATTGACTTTGTAATTTAACAAAAACAAACAAGCAATCAAGTTCATAATTGCACAACTGATAGCCAAATACTATTGTTTTATACCTTTAACTTGCTAGTAATCTGCAATAATATTTTGCAGTAGTATTTTAGAGAGACAGATAATTTTTATATTTTCAATTTAAAAAAGCTCTGGTTTCTTTCAAGCTTAACCCTTAAGAGCTCATAAAAATCGAAACAAAAATTATAATCAATAAACAGAGCTTATCTCTCAATCAAAGCAATAATAATAAGAATACCCAAATCTCAAAAAAAAAAAGAGATTAAAATCGATGAGTGTCTCTCTAAAAATATTCAAAACTGATTTGAGTTAAAATGTTGTACTCGAAATTCTGAGTTCATTAAGAATAAGAAATAACTATATTGGCGGAGAGCATTTAATTAAGGAAATAATTGATTTGATAAAAAGATAAAGAGAGAGAGATATTGATATTAGTTTGCTGCTAAAAAGAAAATAATATCTTGTTAAAAAGATCAAAGATAGTTATCTTTACAACAACATCTATTACAACAAAACACAACAATAAGATACAAATGGAAATATCCAGACAGAATCTTAACGAAGGTTTAGAGAAATTTGAAACCATGGTAGAAGACTAAGTTAACCTACTTAAGTAAGGTGAGAAACTTGATAAAGCCTTCCCCGAGCCAGATGGATATTAAGCGTTGCGAACGGAACTTGAAAAAGTTGTTGAGGATATTTCCAAAACAGGTGATGCATCTGCGTACACTTGGAAATCACTTAGAAGTTTCATTATTATCATGGCAAGGGATATGCTGAATTAGATGTATGGTGCGTTTCCGGATATGAAATAGAATCTAGGAGAATCTTTCGATGAAGAACTTGATGTGATTCTTCGATTTATTAGCGATTTCGAACAGAAGTAATAGTTTTATTCTTTTTAAAAGTGCTTGATACTTCCATATCATCAAATACAACAACAATAAACTAAGATTAAATGTTTTATTCTTCTTTTTTTGATGAAACAATCTGTAGACCGCCATTCACTCTACAGCGAATTTGCGAATTACTGATCAATCCGAAGAAGAACTATTAGAGCTCCAAGAAGATTTTATTTGCTCTTGAAAAGGTAAATATCTTTGTTTGCATGAGTAAGTAGAGGAATAATTACATGCTTTAGTGATTATAATTGTAAGTATTTTTGATGTTTTTTTTTCTTTCTTTGCTCAGTTGGTGAACGTTACGACAATTTGAGATTAGATTGCTTTGTTTTAGAGTAAACTTTTGACATAATTTCAAGTATTTTCTGTGTTTCGTGTATTTGTAGAAGCTAAAATATGGTTTATTATGATTAGTTTGGAGTGTGTTTCATTCACTAATGAATTGACCTAAGTTCTTTCAAGAAAAATAACCAAATATGTCTTAAAAAACACTCTGTCTTTTTCTCAAAAATTTGGAAGGTTATATTAGAATCAAAATGAAGAACTCAATGTGGAATTAATAGAGAAATGCAAAAGAAAAAAATGAAGAAATATTTGAAATACTTATTGATATTTTTTGCAAGATTGACTGACATACAAAACTCTTAAATAGTAAGGATGTTATGAAAATATGAGTTACAGATCATGCTTTTAAGATGATTATTATACTCAAATCTCTTCAACAGTTTTTTCTTTTTAAGCAGCAGTTTTGTTGTTTTCTTCTTCTTTAGCATTTTTGTTGTTTTCTTTTTCTTCTTACTTCTTCTTTCTGTCTTCAAGGTAATGAGGAGCGACAGTGGAATTAACTTCCAAGACAATAGAAGGATGGTTAAGATACTTAAGCTCGAGTTTATCAGAAACTCCTTAGGTGATTGCTGTATTGAGGAACTAGAAATTAATCTATGGGATGATTTTACCTGCTTTGTCTAATTCAACGAAAATTTCAGTTATCTCATCATCGTTGATTTCATTATTGCCGACATCTAATGTCAATGTCTTCAAGTTTTTCAGCTTTTAAACACCCTTGAGGATCTGAGCAATGCCGTACTCTCCAAGATTGTTGAAATTGAAGTTTAAATCAAGTTCTTCAGTTTTGACTAAAGCTTCAAGCATTTAGTTGACTCTAGCTCCGTTTTGATCACCAGTGGAGTTTTCGATGTAGTCCAAACCAACTCTTTTGAGTTTTGTTAACTTAGCATAAACTAGCTTCAATTCTTCGATTCCTAGTCCTCCTATTTTGTTAACACCGCATTTAATATTGAGATCTTCTAAGTTGACAAGACGTTAAAGGCCATCGGTGATATGCTAAAATCCAGCAGGTCCGAAATTCTTTGTTGCAACGTTGATATCTAAGTGAGTCAATCCTGTGAGGTTCTTGAGGGCATTTCCAATGTGTTCAGCACCTTCAACTTCGATGTAGTTGAACTCCAGATTGAGGTTGAGTTTCTCGAGTTAAGTCATTTTACCAATACCGTTTGCAACTGATTCAGCACCAACTGCAGTAATATTGTTGAAGAAAAGATCTAGATGAAGATTCTTCAGTTGATTGCCTGCTTTTTCGAGACCTCTTCCGAGATGGAGACCACCTTCAGCTCCTGTAATAAACAAATCAAAAAGACAATTAATCGACTAGACACCTTAATTAAAAATCTTTATTTTTTTAAATATTTTTCTGAAATATTTTTTTAATCTTGTTAATAAAATCTGCAACTCTTACCAATCTTATTTGCGTAAAGGGAAATATAAAGGGAAGTTGCCTTCTCGATAGTTGGGATGAATTCCTCAAGTATCTTGCCAGTTTCGGCAGTGAAATCATTGGAGAATAGAATGAGATTCAAAGTCAGGAGGTTCTTCTTGAGAGATACTAATCCATCGACTAATGCTTTTGCTCCTTCATCTTGAATCTTGTTATGAATAATAGAGAATGTGAAATGTTTCAGTGATTTGGATTCACCAATAGCAATTAATGATTCGGTCAAGACTTCATTGGAGAATTTCATCGCATCAACTGAAAGAGATAGTGTATGCAGAGAAGGTAGACTTCCAAAGATTTATGAAAGGGTGTAAAGTCCATGATCGCCTATTTCATTATGGGAAAGGGTTATCTTAATGTCCTAAACTGAATCGAGATAGACTAGTCCCACTGATAGGAAATCAATGTTCTCCGCAGTGATCCCATTTATGCCTAGCTGTAAGTCAAGTGATGTGATTCTTGATCTGTGGCTTCTTAACTCACTGGCAATATCATTACAAGCCTTTGCAGGGTTTTTAAGTCCACTTTGATACTCTGCAACGAATTTACCGTTTCCAGCATCTCTTAGAGGATATTGGATCTAAATGTAGCTAGTATAAATGATATATGCATTTACGAGCACACCTAAACCGATAAGTCCCCAAATCAACATTGTCTTATTGCTCTCAGACTATTTCTTTTTCTTAAGTACCTCCTTGACATCCACTTTTGGAGTTGAATTCTTGCCTGGTGTAGCCATTTTGTTCACTTTTTGTTTTGAAACTTTAAGATATGTTTTGATATTTTTTTGTTTATTTAATTTATTTCTTTTCTGTGTTATTTCAAGCTGTCTGCTCATTTCCGATTTCAAGGAAACGTGTATTGATAACAGAGCGATGCTCCTTTTGATTGAGTAATTTCCACGGAATATTGTTTGGGATTGCTTTTTGTAATAAAAGAAATATCTAATGCTTGAGGTTATGAAATTTTATTTCTTTCATAATTTTTATTAATCTTTTTGTGACATTTTTTTTTTGATTAAAATAAATAAAAAAAATGATGTAAAATTTGTAAGACACAATCGATCTGTGTGTATTTAGTTCTATTCAAATAATCACTATTTGTAAATCCAATTTAGTATTATTAATAAAAAAAATTACATTTAAAAAAACTTTAGAAAACTGTTTAGAAAATGAGACATGAGATTATATTACAATTAATTATTTTATAATAGAATCAGCTATCTTCTTGAGCAACATCTTGCTCTTAATTATTGTTGATTTCATTATTATTCATATTGAGAGATAAGGGATAAGGAGAATTTTCAATTTGTTTTTATTCTTCTTATCCTTGAGATTCTTAAGAATCTTCCTCTTCTTGATCTTCCTCTTTTTCGTTATCATCGTCTAAACTAATAACTAAATACGCCTTCACTGTACTTTTAGCTGCCGCAACGTAGACTTCTAACTCTCTTTCAAATTCAAAAACTCCTTGGGAAGATTCTAGAATTAGATTAAGAGTTGCTTCACTTATCATTACTCTGCCACTCTCACCGTTACTTTCCATTTTATTTGCTATTACAACATCAGGGCCATAAATATCATAGCGAACTACACCAGTTCCGACTACACCACCGATAATCGATCCCTTCAAGAGTTGAAAAAATAACAAAAATTTTTAGTATTTTTTCTAACCTAAAAAAATATGAAAATAATGTGTAAAGATTACTGTGTGTATTCCAATGCGCATCTCGAGCTCTTCAAAATTCACAATCGATCGAACTTACTTAATGATTTCGATCATTTCTAGTCCAAGATGAATAACTATTTGAGAGAAAAATATCAATAAATCTATGAAAATAATTCATATTTTTTTAGGTATTTTTTTTTGTTTTTACCATTCATTGCTTCTTTTACAATGTTGCGGTCTTTGACATTGAGTAATCCCATCACAACATAGCAATCCCCGATTGTATACAGCTTATACGCTTCATACTCTTAACATTTCTGATCGAATTTCGTGAAAAGCTCACTTAACATAAAGAACACCTATTCCGGTTTCACGCTCGCGGAATATTTCGTGAATCCTGCAATATCTGCATAGAGAATCGTCACAGATTCAAAGTTATCAGCAAGATTGATTTGCTTTTAATCATTCTACAAAAACTAATCTCTGATATGATTTGGCAAGAGATACTCAAGGAGTCTATGCTACTCATTCATTTTCGAGTCGAGATTTCTCGTGCTCAAGAACGCTGAGAAGTTAATTTCAAGTTCTTAATATGAGCGATAAAGATAATGGACTTAAAGAATAACAGAGAAGAAAAAGCTTTCTAATGCAAGTAAACCATTTAACAATCCGAAAATTGAGTGAACAACAATGCAACTAGATGCAATTATGGATTTTTCCTTTAAGCTAAAAATAACAACAACAAAAAATGGGTTAATTTTATGTAAAATTTTTTTGTATTTAAAATACTCTGTTTTAAACAAGTATTATTGATGTTACTTGAAGAATTGAAAGGAGAATAAGAGCTAGAGGACGCAATGTCCAAATAGTATTGATATGAAAAACAGATTCTCAACTAAAAGCTGCTGGAGAATTATCAGCTGAGTTTCTACGGTTAAAGAAAGCAAGCTAAATGAATAACACAGTAAAATCACTAATTTATTCAGCATTAGACCTCGTCTTGAGAGTGATTTCAAGAAAAAAATGCTACTCAACAAAAGCAACACACTAATAAGATGCAAAACAAGAGTTATCTGCACTCCCGTAGCCCCAAGATACTTCTACAATAGATTCACAACCAGCATCTTGAATACTTCACTCACACACAAAAAAGCACTCTTCCTTTTGATCTATTTTGAACTCTTCCTGAACTCCTGCTCATAGAACATATTCAAATCCTCATTTAGTTTGCCAGTAAGTAGATCGCGGATTGAAAAATTAATATCGGTTTTTTTATTTTCTTGATTAAAATGCGAAGTCTATTCAATTTTCATATCCTAAAAATGGCAGATGATTCGCTCGTAATTCATTTCAGTATCCCTCAAAGGGCAAGGTTACTCTATAAATGGCATCATTCCTAGTTCTTAAGCGAGTTCGTTCAATTAACCTGCTACTCCTCCACCTCGCTGAAAGGAATAAAATCAAAAATTGATAAAACAAATTTTTGAGATATAGATCCAAGAATAAAGTTACCAAATTTGAATCCTGCTTGGATTCTAAGTTTGAAGTCATAGAATTGGAGTGGACTTCACAGATATCTTGAAGATCTTTGCCAGGTTGGTGTTAAACCATCGAAGCTTTTTTAAGAGGAACACGATATGCGTTCGCTTAAATTATCAGAGTTTGCTTCTTTTTAGAAGGAGAAGAAGGTCTCTCAAATTTGCTTGCCATTTTTGGGGAATTTTCATGGATATTTTCTGTAGAATGAGAAATCGAGTTATTAGGATTACTGAATTTGCTACTTCGTTTTTTAGGAGATGATAGCTATGAAGAGAATAGTGAATTTGCCTCATTATTCGAAGGAGGAAATAGAGGACTTTCAGCGATTACTGTTGGTTAGATTTCAAGACTGAATGGAGAAGGAAGAGGTTTTTTATCTTAGTTTCTATTGGCTTAGTGGATTATTTATTTATGTTAGAGCTTTTTAAATGCGACTTAGTGAGTCTTTATCATTCCTTTTCCCTTTGCATTCACATTTTTTTCCAGAAGATGAATGATAAATTCACTTTCATATCTAAATTTTGTTTCATTCAGTCTTTCCAACTATTCCAACAACAATTAACAAAGTTAGAAGGAATTGAAGAAGAAAAATGTCCCTCAATAATCCAATGATTTTTTACCTCACTGCTGCAACTTTGTTTAGCTTCATCTGATATTGTTGTGAAGTTCGTCTCCCCTGTGCTGCACACACGTGAAGCCATATTGACAGTGTCGCCAATCAGGCTAAATTATGGTTTGTGCCCTCCAATCACACCTGCAAGAACCTCCCCATAATGAATTCCGATTTTGATTTTTAGTTTCTCTTGTTTTTTCCCGTAAGTGATTTTAGCAGAAGCTTCCATGATTTATTGAGCCATGAGAATGCATTTAATAACGGGATGAAAGTTCTTGTTTTGCTTAGTTTTTTTGAGTTCCCCTTCTTTGATACCCTTCAACCCTTTTGAAAATAATAAAAAAAATTTCTTAGAGAAAACCACAATTTCATTTCCTTACCTCCAGCTGCCATGTAAGTCTTCCCTACAGTCTCAATTTTCTGAAGTCCATTAACTGCACATGCTGAATCGTAAATCCTAAAGAGTTTATCAAGAAGTTTGAGGATATTTGCATGTTCTTCTTAGATAATGAGGTCGAAATCTGCAATATCACAAAAAAGTATCGCCACGACCCCTTAGTCTTCCTAAAAATGCCTTCCCTTGAGATTGATGTTGTCGAGGATAAATTTTGGTAGCAGAATTGCAAGAACATTGTTGATTTTTCTAGTTTCAAGTGATATCCTGTTGACTCGTTAAAAATTTAGACGATATTGAAGATCATACTGGTATTTCGAGACGAATGTAAGGATGTTGATGGAGATTAAGCTCATGGAAATACAGAAGAATTAGTAAATTGCTGCATGCTAAATGATATTTTGATCATACAATAGTCTCAAGCAGAGAATAAATGTTGGAGAAATCAGTAAAAAACCAATAGTTATTGGATGGAGAAGCATGGAATATTATGTTAAACCACAATAAAATACAGTAATTAATGCCTCATCTATCCCTATGGAGTTACCTGCTATGAGATACATAATCCTTGCGATCGCTCTCAAAACTTATTGGGATGTGATCATTCCTTGCATATGCTAAATCGAATACTTAGTGAACGAGAATCCCCATAGAATAAGCTAAATTATAAAAGCTGAGCTATATAGATTTAATGCATAGGTATCTTGCTTGTGAATCCCTATTATTAGCACCAAGGAAAACTCTAGAACAACACTCTAAACTAACGACGCTATCCTTTAATAGCGCCACTATAGCCTTGCATTTGCTTCAAACTTAGATTCAATCTCATGCGAGGAGAATTTTAAACTAAGCCTGTCAATCACCGAAGAAGCAGCACCTTATTCTTCTCTAGACAATTCCTGCAGTGAACTGTCAACCTCTCCATTCTTGAAACACAATTTAAATGCCTCACTGATGGTAATTCCTCGAAATCCCGTTTAGAGGGAGAAAAATTTGTTGAACATCAGAAGGTAGTAGCTGCTTAATCGAGTGAACTGGTGCGCTAAGTTCATTTACACTTTCGTTTATCGTCTTTCAACGCTAGGGGAATCTTGTTTATTAGAAGAGTTATTTCTCTAATATTCCATTGATAGAACTCCCTTTGGATTTGAATCTTTTGAAGATAATGGATCTTTTTAGTTATCTTCATTTTGTTGTTTTCCATTAATGGTTTTGTTAAAAAATATCTGATTTTCTTAATAAATACCTATTTCACTCGAAGTCTAGTTTAATAGCTGCTATGATTGGCTGTTAAGACTCGAGCCATTATTCAATAAATTTGTAGGTTATTTCTGCAAAATAGACTGGACATTAGTAATGAAATCCCTTTAATTATTATTATTATTATTATTATTTTCTTGCAGCTGAAGTTTAAGCTAAACCTTTTATTCTGGGCTGTTTCTTCCTCCTTGATCAGCTTTTTCTCCTAAAGTTTCAGCTTAATTAAATGAATATAAGTGAATTGGCATATTTGATTAAAGAGAAATTTGATCCATCAAGGCTTCGGAGTAGTTTATGCCGAAAAAATTTTTATTTTAAGGTTCTGACGGCGAAGAAGGATTAGGTTCGGAGTTATTTAAACTTGATTTTTAAAGCTCCTCTACTGGATCAGATGTTTATTCAAGAACAAGGCCGTGTTTTGCAGTTATTCTACTGTGATCGATGCTGCTCGTATTTGGAGTGTCTTCCAATAATTGAGACGGTATTAACAAAGGAGACTCTTAAGGTCTAATTAATTACTATTGTTAGAATTTAGATGTGTTTTGAGGTGATTTCAAAGTTAACTCAGGATACTTAGGGGAATTTGGAGAAGCTAGTTTAGAGGGATCTGATTTTAAGCTAGCATTACCACTATTAGCAAGATTATTTGAATTTTACTGAGATTCCTAAGGAGATTACTAATCAGAGGAAGGTAAAGCTTAAACCCCGTGATCTGCTAGACTAAGTTATTTCTGTGAATGCTAGATACCTTCAAGGATCTCCGACAAAAGAAAATGATATTGTCCAAGGACTCCCATGAAGATTCTTGTAAATCTACCAGTGTTTCTCATCAAAGGCTATTTTATTAGCGGCGAGAAAGTCCGTATGATGAAGCTTAAGAGAATGAAGTTCGCAAAAAGTCCTAAGAAAGTGACGAATGATGGGAGCTGAAACTAAAGTACAAAATTCTAGTGATCTTAATAATAACCAATGATAGCAAAGAAGATAGTGAAACATAATGGAATGAGCACATTAGCTAAGAGCGTGAATTTAGACTGATTGAGGATTATTATGACCTTCAAATGAGATAGAAAATAGAACATTTAGAGTGTCCATTTATGCAAGTCAGATTCCTCCATAATCTTTCCACTGTCAACACCGCAAATATCGTGCAGGCTGTAGATGTGAACGAAGAGAATTATGGCGTCACTCAATGCCTGAGGGATTATCTGAAACAGGAATTTACTTAGGATATCGCCTTGAAATACTTTCTTGTTGTTAAACTACTCGACTAACACCCATAAATTGAATTTGTTTTTATAAGCCTTCCCTTCTTTGCGATAGAAATAGAGGAACACCTACATTAAGTAGCTGACTACGTTGATAGAGATGATGCCTTCTAAGGAAAATATCATTTCACCATAAACGCCGCCAATGAAATTCCAAAAAAATGCAACTAAGCAGATGAACGTAGATCGATAGAATGTAAACAGAATAGTTTCTTCGTGCAATTCAGCTGAGTAACAGCTTCTCGAGAAAAGAAGCTCAGCAACACCCTTCAAGGATCGGACACTTGCATCACTTGCGTTCATTACGATTAATGAAATATACTTATCTGCCGATTCCTTGGAGATTTCTGTTTTATCATCATGTTTACTAAGCTACTTCCAGTGATCAATTTATATGGAATAATCGGCTTTTGAGAGCATTTAAAGATCATTTAAACCATCGCCAATCGCTAATGTAAACACACTGTCATGCTTCATATTATTCACAAGTTCAACTAATTTCCCTTTTATACTGCCACTTGATTCGTAGCACACAATGCTTTCACTGAAAACTGTCAAAAACAAAAAGTGTTCCCTGAGATATTCATTGTCTAAAATCAATTCGAGGGCCTTCCCACTGGCTATTACACTTAGCTGCACCGGGAAACCTTGTTGTTCCTAGTTTTTAGAAGAACCTTAACCTAGAAATTTATTTAGGTTTGTCTTTTCAAATGAAGAACTTAGATTATTTTTACTATTACTTGCCATCATTAGCCGCTCGTAAACACGCTGGATTGTCGCTTTTGACAGGAAAAGAAATGAGAAAAAAAAGAAAACAGATGAAGAAAAAAAAACCAACTTTTTCATGAAAAATCATATTTTTCAATATTTGTAATAAGCAAGAATGTGGTACTGTTTTAGAATCTATTAAAGAGGGAATTTTTGTCTTTCGATTCCTTCTTTTGAGGCTGAATATCTAACAGATCTTTGATATTTTTCAAATGTGCTTTCATTTCTCTTGTCAGATCTTCTACTGTGTTTGCGGATAGATGAAGTAGCTACACAGGGGTTGATTTGAGAATCAATGACGATGAATAAGAAGCAGTGATAGCTCGGATATATGAATCCCCTGTGAGCATCCAAGGACTGATGTTTGCTTTTTTTATATTATAGATTAAACTCGCTGCATTATTGCACAAAACTTCTTTTAACGATACCAATCCCAGCATATCCATATCGATAAGATATTCGCGGTATAATTCTGCGATTTTTACATCGATTTCTTCAGATTTAAGATTTTTCACTATGCTATCATACTTCTGTTCGAACTGAGCTGCTTCAGATTCACTGAGATTTCGTTTTGAAAACAGAACTCCCACTTAGCCATT
>Ga0302284_1000977_pt1 | contig 12956 bp, 14 predicted proteins | sample III_Fen_E2_1_FD_198760 | JGI IMG/M metagenome (GOLD analysis project Ga0302284, IMG submission 198760) | Peat permafrost microbial communities from Stordalen Mire near Abisko, Sweden - III_Fen_E2_1 | ecosystem: Environmental > Terrestrial > Soil > Wetlands > Permafrost | place: Sweden: Abisko...
GCAGGAATTGTACTGGCCGGTAATGTTATTGTGAAACAATAATTTCTTCATTATACCGAAAAGAGCGTAATCTGATATTTAAACGGATTACGCTCTTTTACATTTAACGTCTATATACTACTGGTTTGTTGAAGTGTGAATAATGTAACTTATTACAGGAATTATGTAAAAGTTTCTTGGTAGGAAAATATCACCTTTGTACAGCAAAAAATATGGAAATAAATTTAGACTATGAATGCTATTGATTGTACATCAATTCATATACTTTTATAAATGACTCATCAAATGAAAAGGGAAGCTATTATCATAATGTTTCTAAGTCTGTCAATTACCATAATTACAGCACTTACATACTTTTCAAAAAGGAATCAGTTTATCATGGATAAATTTGTAATCGTAATTATCAAATCATTTCATTTTAACAGCACCCCAATCATTAGTATTTCTTTTATGGCAGTAGGGGAGTACCTGTTATGGGAAACTCAGAATAATTCGGATGTTATGGCCGTAAAAAGCAAAATGATTGAAAGATTGAAATTGATAGTAAATACTGCACAGCTTCACTTAATGACTTTGTCGAAACAAAATCTGATAACAATCAAGGAATTAATGGGCAATGTACAGCTCGTACACGTCAGGGAACTGAGATTTAAATAATTCAGCCCGATCATATCGAAATAAATAATTGAACCAGTATAAATTAGTTGGATCTTAGACTGTTGGAATTTACGATGTTAAGCTTTATCTTTCGATAAAGCTTTTTTTTGTGCCATTCATAAAAAGATAAATTAATTCAACCTTAATAACATCATTAAAAGAAATGAAATTTGTTTGCAGAAAGAGAGCTGTTGATTTAATTTATGCCGTAGAGTCCATTAATTTTAACTTGAAATCGTCCAAGTGTTAATATAAGTGGGAATTATGCTACTCTTTGCAGTAATCATGTAACATTTTAGTGGTTGGAAAGTATCACCTTTGCATAGTGATAATTTATAAAAGAGAAGCAATTATTACGTAGTTTTATTCTCAGAACAATATCAACTAAAAAATATAAATAAAATGAAAAAGGACGGTATATCAATCATGTTGGTTGGACTCGTAATCACCATCATTACAGCAATTCTTTATTTCTCAAAATTGAATGAACCACTCATGAATAAATTTGTATTCGAAGCAGGTAATTCATTCCATTTCAATTTTGCACCAATGATAGGCATTCTGGTTATGGCATTTGGCGAATTCCTTTTATGGGAGTCTCAGTATAATGACGATTTGAATGAAGTAAAAACAAAATTAGTCGCTAAATTCAAGTCAAGAATATCAACTGTAAAATTGGATCTGATTTATGTATCCACCATGCATTTAATAAACTTCAGAGTATTGAGGGTTTTGATCATGTTCTTTAAAATTTAGAACAAACAGATATGAAATAATTTGACTCAATATTTTTAAAAGCCATACCATTCGAATCTGACACAACTTTAGTAATTTAAAATTTTGCAATTTGTAAAAGAAGCTCTATCTTTTGGTAGAGCTTCTTTTGTCTTCTTCAATAATCAGAGATATAGGAATGATATTCTTGCTATAATCATTCTTTTCAGTGAATCATGTAACTTTTTTCTATTATTATGTAACTTGTAATGTCGTTAAATGTCGCAACTTTGCATCGTTGAGTATCAGATTCAATAAAAATAAAATTATGAACACTAAAAAACTTTTAACAGCAATTGCAATCGCATCATTTGTATTCTTTACGGGATGTAAGTCAGATATTACGACGAATGTCGATAATCCAAAACCTATTCCTATTCAAAATACGCCACAGGCTTCAGTTCCATTGACAGGTGTGTCTAATTTTGCCATAATTGCAGGTTCAGCCATTACAAATACCGGTGCAACATCTATCACCGGTGATATGGGATTATGCCCTGGTACATCGTGTGGAGGATTTCCTCCCGGGATATTGGTGGGAACAATCCAAATCAATACCAATTTGTCAATACAAGGTAAACTTGATTTAACTGCTGCTTTCAACGATGCTGCCGGACGAACCAGTACCGATATTGTTACGCTTTCCGGAAATATAGGCGGTCTGACACTTACACCGGGATTGTATAAATCAACTTCCTCACTGGCTATATCCTCCGGTGATCTGACTTTTGATGCCAAAGGAAACAGCAATGCAGTTTTTATTATCCAGATAGCCTCTTCACTTACTACTACCTCCGGGCGTAAAGTGTTTCTGAAAGGAAGTGCATCTGCATCCAATATTTACTGGCAGGTGGGCAGTTCTGCTACTTTTGGAACTACATCGGTTATGAAAGGAACCATTATGGCTATGCAATCCATTACATTGAATACAGGGGCATCCATTAATGGCAGACTCCTGACACAAATTGGTGGAGTGACAATGGCTGGTAACACCATCGTGAAAGAATAGGCATACATATCCATCTTATAAGAGCGTAATTCCGAGTATTGGGATTGCGCTCTTTTTTTATTTGAAAACATAGAACCTATATGTTAAATTATGTGTGAATAATGATATTCTTTTTCTAAATTATGTAATAGAATCTCTGATAAATAATATCACCTTTGTCAAGCAATAATCCTCTCCATTTTTAAAGTATTATTGTATCTGAAATAATTATCAATTCAACATTATAATTTAAAAATCAAATGAAAAAAGACGGTTTAAATATTATGATCTTTGGTCTGGGACTGACTATCATATCGGCGGTTTTTTACTTTTTCAACCTGAATGAATATGTCACAGATAAATTTGTAATAACCATAGGTAATTCATTTCATTTCCATTGGGCGCCAATGATTGGTATTTCAACTATGGCAATTGGTGAATTCCTGTTGTGGCAATCCCAACATAATAAAAATTTAAAAGAAGTAGGTATTAAGTTTTTAAACAAATTTAAAATGAATTCTTCTAATTTTAGACTGGAAGCAATTTATGTTTCACATTTGAAATTTGTAAATATGAAAGTAATCAGATTTATTGTATCTATATTCCATATATAATGACTTCTGTATTGAAACAAATTACTCATCAGGTTATTTTAATACTTCAAATTTTATTCAACAAGGCTTTTTCTGTTATATTAATAAGTTGCAATATGAAAGAGAAGATTTCAAATAAACGATATTCTCTGAGTATCACTTTTGTCGTCTTATACGACAGGTGCACCAAGCTGAAATTTAATTAATTTACATACTTAACATTCTGACATTCAATGTTTAATATTTTAAATAGCTATTTGTAAATTTCCTTTAATATTGTGAGTGAATTTTGTAATTCTTATCCTAAATTGTATAACAGAACCATAATCCAAATGTATCATCTTTGCATCAGTGAAATGCTTTCACACTAAATAATCAATTATCATGAAAAGAGAAAAAAAAATGGTGTTAACTACACTCGGAACAATTTTAATTTTAATCATCTCAGGTTTTACAAGTCTTGAATTAGTAAAACCTAAACTAATAACTATACCGGTTCAAAAAATACTTCTCGAACCGGTTGCTCTTGCCAGTGCTTCCAATTTTGCTGTTCTTGCAGGTTCGTCTATAAACAATACCGGAAAAACAACTATCTATGGTGAAATGGGACTTAGTCCGGGGTTGTGGGTAGGAGGTTTTCCAAAAGATATATTTGTATCGACACAACATACCAATTCCATTAAATCCACTCAGGCTAAACTTGATTTAACAGCGGCATATAATGATGCAGAATCACGTAGAAGTATCGATATGGTAAATTTGCATGGAAATATAGGGGGACTGACTTTAACACCGGGGCTCTATAATTCAACCTCCTCGCTTTTTATATCAACAGGGGACCTTACTTTTGACGCTAAGGGGAAAATAGATGCTGTATTTATTATTCAGATTGCAACTGTACTCACCACCCGTCCTGAAACGAAAGTGATTCTTAAAGGAGGAGCATTAGCCTCCAATATCTTTTGGCAAGTAGGCGAATCTGCAACTTTTGGTTCTAATTCTAATTTTAAAGGAACTGTTATGGCTCTGAAATCCATTAAGTTTTATAATGGTGCAACTCTTGAAGGCCGTGGATTATCAAGAGGTGGAGAAGTTAACCTGGCGAGTAATATGATTAAATATTAGAAAATAAAATACTCTCAAACCAATAACGGTAACCAGTTACCTGACTACTTCCTTTCCAATAAAAAGTCCTGCAGAATAATTTGCAGGATTTTTTTTGCTTATATGATATGAAGTAAAATTGGGTTTGTTATAATTAATCCCATACATGCTCTTTAATTAGCCGGTAAAACAAGGTGTGTAGTGGAGGATATATTAATCAACCCGGCATTTTTTCCATGACTTATCAGCTATAGCCGATTATTTAATAAGTCGATTTTTAGACTCTTTTGAACAATTAATGCACATTAAATTAATTAATAGGTTGTAAATTTGCAAATTAAATGATGATACGTCAATACCCATAATACTATTTTATTTAGTATTGTATAATTTCATTCAATGTCTACACTCTAACTTTTTTGTTTTAACTTCTTAAAAACAAATCATTACTAAAAACTGTTATTAATTATTCAAGACGAAAAATAAATATTAAATATTTCGAAATGAATATATTGTACAGCCACTGTACTTGATAGTAATAATCAGTACGTTTATATTTCATAAAAATTTAAATATATGGGACTTAAAATAATTGAATCACATAATATTTACAATGATATGCAACTAATTGAAAATTAATTTATAATTTAACCGCCACAATTTTATAAAAAATAATTTAATAATAGAATTTTATAGTAGAAAATAATAATTTATTAATTTAGTTCAGATGAAAAGAATAATAGATGACATAACAATACTCAAAACAAAAGAATGCAATAAAAGCTTTGAATGTTTAAAGAGTGAAAACCAAACCTGTTTAAATAAGAAAGTAGAGAGGTATTTGTCTGGAAAAGTTCTTTTTATCAATTGCAATGATAAACTATGTCACTATAATATGAGTTTTGGAAATGCAGTTATTTGTAATTGTCCAATAAGAAAAGAGATATTCAACAGATATCATCTCTGATTACGAATACACAAGTTAATTTATTCTATGATTTAATTTCTGTGTTTTGATTCTTCTTTTTTGTACTTGCTTTATGATATTTTACCCTTAGATTATTTATACTCGATGTTAAGAAGGCTTTATATATAAATAACGCATATACGACTATGAGAAACAAACATGGAACAACAGCTACAAACCTCCGCCAACAAGCAGAAATACATTTGGCAACCTATCCGTTAACCTCCGATTTCACCTTTTCTGAATATGATAATTTGAAACTCATTCATGAATTACAAGTCCATCAGGTAGAATTGGAAATGCAAAATGATGAACTTCAGATAGCTAAAGGTAAGATTGACGAAATAGCCGAAAAATATATTGAATTATACAATTTTGCTCCATTGGGTTATTTTACTCTTACAAAAGAAGGTAAAGTCATTGAACTAAACTCCTTTGGTTCACAAATGCTGGGTAAAGAACACAAAATATCCGTAGACAGTCAATTCGGTTTTTTTGTCAATGATGAAGACAAGCCAGTATTTGATCTCTTTCTTATTAAAATAATTAGTGACAAATTAACTGAAACGTGTGTTGTAAGTATGTCCATGAATAACAACTTACTAAAGCAGGTTTTCCTGACCGGTAATAGCACTAAAAACGGAGAATGTTGTCTGATAGGGGCGATTGACATTAGTGAACGAATGCAATTGGAGAAAGAATCAACTGAACTGCATCAGTTCAATGATTACTTCGTTGGGAGAGAAATCAGAATGGTAGAACTTAAAAAAGAGATTAACGAACTTCTGCATAAAGGCGGATTTGAAAATAAATATCCGGTTTGACATACTATCCGGTTTTTTCCGTCATCTGACAATACAGATAAAATTTCTGTTTCTGGATTTATAGTTCTAAAAAAGTAATACTACTTAGACTTATTAATTTAATAATCATTGGCACAATTTGTGATTAATTCATTTTATCTTTGCAGGCTTTCATTATTTATCCCTGCAAACAGATTTCTATATGATTCGAACTTTACCACGTATTATTTTACTCTCCATTTTTTGTCTTTTCCTTGTTAGTTGGGGATCTGTTGGACACAGAATCATAAACAGCAAATGTCCTGAATCGTTTCCCGCATCTATGGTAGGATTTAGTGTGTGGTCAGATTCTCTTTCGCAGCATGCTTCAGATGCTGATACCCGCAAAAATGTTGATAATACAGAAAGTCCTAAACATTTTATCGATATTGATTATTACCCGGAATTTAACAGTACCGGGCGGATTGCATCAACGTATGATTCAATTGTAAGTATTCACGGAGCGGCATATATTACGAGTAATGGCAGTCTTCCATGGGCTACGGTGAATACGTATGACTCTCTGGTAGTCGATTTTAAAAAACTAAAATGGCATAAGGCTATGTTGGATGCATCCGATTTGGGTCATTATGTGGGAGATGGACATATGCCTTTGCACCTGACTAAAAATTATGATGGTGGCTTAACGGGTCAAAGTGGAATCCATTCCCGTTATGAGACTTCTATGGTAAGTGCGTACAGTAGCAGTCTAAGCTCATATACCGGCAATCCTGTTCAGCTTGTGAGTAACATAAACAAATACATTTTCGATTATATTTATATTGATTACAAATATAAGGATAGTGTACTGATAGCCGACACCTATGCAAAAAACCTGACAGGAAGTACCAGCTCGTCAGCATATACTGCTGCACTATGGAGTAAGGCACATTTCACCACCATGCTTTTCCATAACTCTTCCCATTCACTTGCGGAATTGATTTACACTGCCTGGGTAGAAGCAGGAAGCCCGGCATTTGGTTCAAAAGCTCCCACTGCCGTTTTAAATACTTCCATCTCAAATGTTATAGTCTTTCCAAACCCGACAAAAGGCATTCTGAATGTTACCGGCGACAATATCGTCAAAACAGAAATATGTAGTATTACCGGATCAACACTGGCTGTATTTTATAAAAAACAGCTCGATGTAAGCAATCTTTCGAATGGTATGTATATCCTTAGTATATATGGTAAAGACGGATTGTTGAAGAAAGAAAAGGTATTATTGATTAACTGATAATGATATAATTCATTTTTTCTCTCTCTTAAAACATTGATAGTGGATTTTTTGATAGATATCACTATAATGATGGAATAACAAATAGAAAATTACATTTAATGAAACACAGGAAAGGCGGGGGAACCCGCCTTTCCTGTGTAATTATACTCTCCGGTTATTAAAAGATGCACCTCATTACATTGAGTATACTGAATGATTCCATTCAATTTTCAAATCCCCAAAAAATGAACATTGTTGACTGATTATAAACAATGTTTCCTAATCTAACCATCTGTAGGTTAATTTCAATGTATTGATAATGTGTGAATTACGTAAGAACTAATAATTGTTATGTAACAATTACATATTTGGCTCCCTTATCTTTGTATTTCATTAAAAATATAATATTTTGAAATTGTATATCAAATTTATGGTAAGTAACCGTTGCAAAATGGCAGTCAAAGATGAATTGAAAAAACTTGGCCTGCACTTTATTGTCGTCGATTTAGGCGAAGTAGAGATTATGGAAGATATTACATACGAACAGAAAGAAAAACTTAAAATCGGGTTACTTAATTCAGGACTTGAATTAATGGACGATAAACGATCTGTTTTAATCGGGAAAATAAAGAATGTTATCATTGAAATGATACATCACTCCGATGAATCCATAAAAATCAACTTCTCTATTTTCCTGAGTGATAAATTACATCATGATTACACCTATCTGGCCAATTTATTTTCGGAAGTACAGGGAATTACCATTGAACATTTTATTATCAACCACAAAATAGAACGGATAAAAGAATTGATCATTTATGATGAACTCAATATTACTGAAATTGCCCATTTAATGAATTACAGCAGCGTATCGCATTTATCCAATCAATTTAAGAAAGTAACCGGACTATCACCTTCACATTTTAAGAAGCTAAAAGTCAAGAGGCGAAATCCTATTGAAGAGATAGGTAACAGATAAAATAAAGAATTTTTGAATACAATATCAACATTAAATAAGTGACGTGTAATCACTCCGAAACCTAAACATATAACAAAATAACAAACACATGAAAAGTCATAAAAAAATTCAATTGTTCCTGGTTGATGACGATGCCTTATTTCTGAAGTCGCTGGAAATAGATTTCTTTCAGCATTCGGATTATAAAATAGAAACATATGCCACCGGAGAATTGTGCATAGCGAACTTATCACATAATCCGGATATTATCATTCTGGATTATCAATTGGATGGAATAGAGAAGACAGCCATGAATGGAATTCAGACACTCGATAAAATCAAATCTTTTAATCAGGAGATTCCTGTTGTGATGTTATCCTCTCAGGATAAAATTGAAGTAGCTATCAATTGCATGCATCATAAAGCCTTTGATTATGTAGTGAAAAGCGAAACGGCTTTTATGCGTTTACAAAAGAAGATTAATACCATTCTTAGTTTCAAGGAAATTGAAAGGGAATTAAACTGGTATATGGAGCGAATGTAACTAAAAACAACGCATTATAAAGGAAAGGTGGGAATAATGCAACTTATTACTTTTTTTGTGTAACTTATCGCTTCTACCCCTGCCATATCTTTGTGGCGTGATAATTAAGTCACAAACTTAATAAAAACTTTATGAAACTTAAAATCGTATTACCGGTTCTTGGACTATTTTTGGCTGGTTTAATGAGTAGTTGTAGTAATGAGTTAGACAACAGTCTGGCTTCAAAAAGTTCTTCGCACGAAAAGACAGGAAGTTCAGCATCAGTTGAATCTCCTGCGTTAAGTCAGTCTGCTTTGAAAGTAGTCAATCTTGGTGTTGCTGGTGATTTTGCAATTCTATCAAAAGCTGGTATTACAGATGTATACAAAACTTCTATTACCGGTAACATTGGAACAAGTCCAATCACAGGTGCTGCGATTTTAGTAAGCTGTGCTGAAGTAAAAGGTACGATTTTTACAGCTGATGCTGCAGGTCCACTACCATTTAGTGTAAAAAGCCCAAGCATGTTAACAACTGCTGTTAGCAATATGGAAGCTGCTTATACCGATGCTGCCGGACGTATTACTCCAGATTTCCTGAATTTAGGTGGAGGTAATATCGGAGGCAAAACATTAACCGCAGGTTTATATAAATGGACTACTGCCTTGGTTATTCCAACAAATATTACAATAACAGGAGGACCAAATGATGTTTTTATTTTCCAGATTGCCGGAACACTTAAAATGGGCAATGCAGTCAGAATTACATTGGCAGGAGGAGCACAGGCAAAAAATATCTTCTGGCAAGCATCAGATGCCGTAACATTGGGAACTACCAGCCATTTTGAAGGTACTATCTTAAGCCAGACAGGCATTAATTTGCAAACAAATGCTTCAATTAACGGAAGATTACTTGCACAAACTGCAGTAACCCTACAAATGAATACGGTTGTTATTCCTAAATAAATAACAATGTGACTTTATTACGAAGAGGCTGCCGAAAGGTAGCCTCTTCTTGTTTCTATAGTATGGGTTTTTGGTGGTTTAAATGCCCGTATTTCGCTTTTCGGTATTAAACCTGTGATTTATGCAACTAATAACCGGAGTTGTATAACAGCGCACCTAAACGCGTCCCTTACCTTTGTTGCGTGATAATTAAGTCACAAATTTATACTAATTCTCTTATGAACTTTAAAAATGTATTTCCAATTAGTGCTATGCTTTTAGTTGGATTAATGAGTAGTTGTTCAAATCAGTTGGACTCTGGCTTTTCATCAAAGAAATCTTCAAACGATCATTCAGGTTCAGAATCAACCGGTAATGTAATTCCTGTTCCACCTGTTCAAGCAGCAGGTACGTTAGCAACCGTAAATTTAGGTGTTGCCAACTCATTTGCCATTTTGTCAAAATCAGGCATCACGAATGTCTATAAATCCACAGTAACCGGAGATATAGGATCAAGTCCTATTACCGGTGCTGCCATTCTGTTAACCTGCCCTGAAGTGAACGGAAGTATCTTTACCGTAGATGCAGCAGGTCCACTACCTTGCCGGGTAACTAACCCAAGCATGCTAACTACAGCTGTTAGTAATATGGAAACAGCATATACTGATGCAGCCGGACGTACAAATCCTTCTTTTCTGAATTTAGGTGCAGGAAATATAGGTGGCAAAACATTGAAAGCCGGTTTGTATAAATGGACTACTGCTCTTATTATTCCAACAAACGTTACTATCTCGGGTAGTGCCAATGATATCTTTATTTTCCAGGTTGCCGGAACGCTTACCATGAGTTCTGCCGTACGGATTACCCTGACAGGTGGAGCACAGGCAAAAAATATCTTCTGGCAAACTACTGGAGCAGTGACATTAGGAACAACCAGTCATTTTGAAGGAAACGTATTGGGTAAAACCGGTATCAATCTGCAAACAGGTGCAACCATAAACGGAAGGTTACTGGCTCAAACAGCTGTCACACTTCAAAAGAGTACAGTTACTATTCCTCAATAAATCATTCAGATTAAATATTATTAAAGGAGACTGCCATATGGTATGTCTCTTTTTTTTGTGCCTTCTATGTGTATATAAGTAATTCATAATTCATAATTCATAATTCATAATTCATAATTCATAATTGCCGGGATACAGAAACGTAAGCTTTTGTAGATTAACAAATATATTATTAAATATCTACGATTACTTGTGTTGAATTAAACTATCCATTCGCTTTAAATTTATATTCAATACATCTACCTGTTTTACCTTTAACCAATCAGGAAAATCGATTACTTTAGTATGTTGCTTTATTATCTATATTTGTTGCAAAATTCACATAATACAAACATAATCAATGATTTATGCAACTAATAACCGGAGTTGTATAACTGTTGAGGGTATTGGATGCCTTACCTTTGTTGCGTGATAATTAAGTCACAAATTAATAATAACTCTCTTATGAAACTTCAAAATTTATTTTCAATTTCAGCTATTGTATTAGCTTCTTTAATGACAGGTTGTTCATCTAAATTAGATTCAAACCTTGAAACAGTAAACCCTGGAACTGTAAATCCCGGTACAGTAAATGCACCTGTAACGCCTGGAGCTGCCAGTGTCCTTCCTGTAGTTGATCTGGGGTTGGCCGGTAATTTTGCTATTCTATCCAAATCAGGGATAACCGACGTCTATAAATCGACCGTAACGGGTGATGTAGGTTCAAGTCCTATTACCGGTGCTGCTATCCTTTTGACGTGCCCTGAAGTATTGGGAACTATCTATTCGGTGGATGCTGCAGGACCCCTACCTTCTTCCGTAAATAACCCAAGCATGTTATCTACAGCTGTAAGCAACATGGAAGCGGCATATACAGATGCTGCCGGTCGTACAAATCCTACTTTCCTGAATTTAGGTGCAGGGAGCATTGGAGGACTAACATTAACTCCGGGCCTTTACAAATGGACAAGTGCATTGATTATACCAACTGATGTTACCATCGCAGGCGGACCTGATGATGTCTTTATCTTCCAGGTTGCAGGAACGTTGATTATGAGTTCTGCCGTAAAAGTAACCCTGACGGGTGGCGTGCAGGCTAAGAATATCTTCTGGCAGACCGAAGGTGCAGTTACATTTGGTACCACAAGCCATTTCGAAGGAAATATATTAGGCAAAACCGGTATTAATATGCAAACAGGAGCTACTATCAACGGAAGAATGCTGGCACAAACAGCTGTCACACTTCAAATGAATACTGTAACAAAACCTTTCTAAATAAAACCGATTCAAAATCAATAAAGGAGACTGCCAAAAGGCTGTCTCTTTTTTTTGTATCAGGATATCCTGTTCTACCTGATAATATATCATTCAAAAAAACTTAAGTTATGGGAAATATTTAATGATATATTTGCTCATATACAGTGCTTACATTTCAATGTTCTGGCAAATATGAATTATGAATTATAAATTATGAATTACTTATGTTGTTTTATATCTGTGATTTATGCAACTAATAACCGGAGTTGTATAACAGAACCAGGCATTAGATGCCTTACCTTTGTAATGTGATAATGAAGTCACCATTTAACAACAATGAATCATGAAATCAGAAAACGTATTGCGGGTATTCCTCGTGGCATTAATAGTATTGCTTGCATGTATTTCAATTGATTTTGGACTTTTACTGGCATCTACACGATCATCAAACATATTGGCGAATAAAGCTATACAGAATAAAGAAATGAAATCACAGCTTGTTGGTGAGAATGATGTTGAAGCTAATCACAGTGAGTCAGTAAAAGGTCATAAAGATGATCTTTTAGATTTCAACCTGACAGGTGTTGAAAGCGAAGAATTTACACCAAGTCTGTATAAATGGCTTTGGAATAATCTTTAGACACATTAAATGCAAAAGTAAAAACTTACCTGTTATAAAATGTAGCAAGAAAAGGTGATATGTATATGTTTAATTTAGAACATGGCTTGTCACTTTTCTTTTTATATTCCACTCTTATCCGGTAAAATGTCCTGTCGCTGATGTGGTTCAGGTATTAAAATTTCTTTTTCTTTTCAATAAATATACAGTCAAAGTTCAAATAAAATGAAAAACAAGCATTCATATTCAATTGCAACAGTGCTTTTAATTTGTCTGTTAACTGGATGTTCTGACAATTTAAAAGAAAATATTACATCTGAAGTTTTTAAAATATCTACCTGGCAGTAATTGAAAATGTTCAATTAATCCTTACGGTAATCGACCATTAATTGTCCGGTATTTTTAGTTGCAAATTGTAACTGTATTTAATATAGATTACCGGCTTTACAAACCTGAACTAAAATAAAA
>Ga0302284_1000979_pt1 | contig 12944 bp, 9 predicted proteins | sample III_Fen_E2_1_FD_198760 | JGI IMG/M metagenome (GOLD analysis project Ga0302284, IMG submission 198760) | Peat permafrost microbial communities from Stordalen Mire near Abisko, Sweden - III_Fen_E2_1 | ecosystem: Environmental > Terrestrial > Soil > Wetlands > Permafrost | place: Sweden: Abisko...
GTTCTTGAATTAATTCATCGATAATTTCAGAGAATATTACAATGATTGATGCTTTGACAAAATCATCTGCCTTCAAGCAGCTGGCTCAATTGTATTATTTGTGTTATTATTGTTATTGTTGTTGTTTTTGTTGTCTCCATCATTTTTGTGTTTTTCTGCTTCTCTTGCTTGTTCTTCACTTTCTTCCTGCAAGAATGCTTTGAAATTTGATCTTGGTGCAAATGGTCTCTCTCCAAGAACTGCTCTGATTTATTTCAGATCAAGAGACTTCTTTTCAAGTAATGTATCACTTAATCTGTTTTTCAATAAAAAGATTAAATTAGCCAGGAGGTTTAAAGGATTCTGTGCTTGGAGTTTAAGGGGGAATGTAATTCTTTTTACTTTTAAATAAGTTCTCTTTTTTCAATTAGAAGATTTCTTGTGCGCTATGTCTGATCGCTGACTATTTTGGCTATTTCTTCGTCGACAATCTTGGTTTGGAAAGCAAAAAAAAGATAAGAAAAAAGAAAAGAAAATAACTAAATTGTTACATTGTTGGTTCGATCACTGTAACTCTTAGAGTAGTCACCTTCTTTGAGTGATTAGTATCCGATACGCTCACTCATACCATATTTGGTGATGATTGCATGACTTAGCTTGTAGACCTTCTCTAAGTCATCAGAGGCCCCAGTTGTTACCTTAGAAATTAACAGATAAATATGATGAATGATTTTATTCAAAAAATTGAAAAGTCATCGAGTGGTAGTCTGTATTTACCTGATCGAAGAATATCTCCTCTGCTACTCTGCCAGCGAGCATACAGCAAATCCTATCAAGTAGTTCTTCTTTATTCTGTAAAGAACCTTCGTTTGGAAGGTATTATGCATAACCCAATGAACCTTTTGTTCTTGGGATAATCGTCAGCTTTAAAATCAATTTAAAAATAAAATCGAATGAAGAAGAATCAACCTAGATTTTGAGCAACTTTAAATTGCAATAAGCAAAAGTAATTTTGGGTTACCTTCAAGAGAGGATCACCACCTTCTAAGAACCAAGAAGAAACAGCATGACCTGATTCATGAACAGCAATGACTCTTTTTTCTTATTCAGTGCTAGTCATTTTTTTCTCTAAACCAGCCATAACTCGTTCTGAAGCCATTTCAAAATCAATGCTCTCAATGAATTCCTTATTCCCTCTTGCAGCAAGGATTGCAGCTTCATTGCAGAGATTCATAATGTCGGCTCCACTGAATCCAGGAGTTAAAGTTGCCAGACGCTTGGAGATTTCTTCAATTGTCTTGGAGGGATCAATTTTAAGAGGAGTAAGATGAACTTTAAATATCTCTTTTCTTCCTTCTAAATCAGGGTTTGTGATCTCAATTTATCTGTCAAACCTGCCTGGACGAACTAAGGCTGGATCGAGTAGCTCCTTTCTATTCGTGGCTGCAAACACAATAACTTTAGAATCAGTAGAGAATCCATCCATCTCTACAAGTAATTGATTCAAAGTATTTGCCCTCTCATCTCCACCACCACCTCTGTCTGTTAATTACATCAGAAAATAGAGTTGTTTTGAGAACAATTTACAATATCAATCCAATAAAAAACCTAAATTTTACCATCTCTTTTCCTTCCAATAGCATCAATTTCGTCGATAAAAATGATCGAAGGAGATTTCTTCTTAGCTTTTCAATGAAAAAAAGTCATTAGAATTTATTGAAAATTACCAAAATAAGGAAATAAAATACCTGCTTCAAATAATTATCTGACTCTAGAAGACCCTACACCGACATACATCTAAACGAAATCACTTCCCGACATAAAAAAGAAAGGTACTCCAGATTCACCAGCACAAGCCTTTGCTAACAGTGTCTTACCTGTCCCAGGAGGCCCAGTTAATAATGCTCCTTTTGGCATTTTTGCACCCAAAGATTCATATTTCTAAGGGAATTTAAGGAAATCAACAAATTCCATAACTTCTTATTTAGCTTCTCTTTATCCAGCTACATCAGCAAATTTCACTTTAATTTTAGAATCAGCCTAAAATTCCTTGATTACGCTTTCTAAAAAAAAGAAATAAACAAACGCATCTTCAATATGAACATCTCTTCCAAAACAGAACTAATTATCATACCTCCAAGATTCGGTCCAAATTGTTTCATGATCTTATTGGAGTTTTTGATAATATAGAAGAATCCTCCAAGGAGCAATAAAGATATTGAATACTTTTAGATTATTCCAATGTATCGCTAGAGGATCAAAGAACAAAAGCAAAAGATCATTAATCGATCAAGAAACAATTCCTCAAAAATCTTATTTGTTTTACTTCAATATCTTCATTGTATTTGAACTCAATTTCGATCATATTCTCAGGTGCAATATTCTTATTTCGCTAATAAATCTCAATATTCTCAAGGAAACTATCTGGACTAGCAATCTAAAGAGTTCGCTATTCGCCACTTGTTGCAATTATCAATGCTTGGGTTTTATAATGAAAAGAATAGTTATCCTCCCTGCAGATAACGATCTTCTTGATATTCGCTGGTTCAAGGTAGTTTTTCACAAAAGTCTGCAAAAAAAAAGTAGATTTCAAATAACTTATCAAGAGTTTCAAAGCAAATCATTGATTTTTTTGGTACTTTGTAGTCTAAGTCAACAGCGTTGTCAAAGTAATTCTGAATCGAACTATATGTTATATACCCTAATGTAGCATAAAGAGCCCATCTTCCAAGAGGGATATTGACTTAAAATATTTCCTCCTTTTTTTTTTCTTTATTTTTATTGTGGCCTTGATGATGGTGGTGATGATGTTTTCCATTAGATTTCTTCGATTTACCATCTTCATCATTTTAGTCCTCAGAATTTTCCTTTTGTTCATTAGACTCATCATTCTTTTCTTTTTTATCAGTATCTTTCTTAGAATCCTTTGTTTCTTCTGTTTTCTTCTCATTTTACTTAAAAAACTCATACTTATTGCTATCTCCAGTTAAATTAGAAATTGCCTTCTTTAGATCATCCTCAAGTTTCTTTTTATCCTTTAAAAGATCCTCTTTCATTTAGTTAAGCTAATCTTCTGTTGTGCTTTGTTTCTAATCTTCTAAGTTCTATTATTCTTTTCTCTTTGTGTCATCATCAATATTTGATTTATCTTCAACATTTTCTTCCTTTTTGTTTCCCTTTTTACCTTCAATTACTTTCTCATCTTCCTTTTTAACATCTTAAGTTGTTGTTTCAGATGCATTCTCTCTCTTTTTCTTTCTTTCAAACTTCTTGAATCCTAATTTTTAGTTCATTTTGCCAATTTGAAAAAATCATTCACAATAACATATCTGAAATAATTCATTTTCTTTTTTATTACCTTAAGGAGTTTCATTTGTAAAATGATACCTAGGAACACTTCCTAGCCTACTTGCTAAGAAGAAGCGAGAAGTTTGAGTCTACAATAACTGCAGCCCAAAACGCTTAGTGGAATTCAGCAGCATCTAATTTTTTTTTCTTTCTGGGAATAATAAGATGATTTATCTATGAAATCTCTCTCAAAATCAATTTTGATTGCTGCATCCTAATATTCTTTTTGTTTCTTTCTTATTCCACCGAATCCTTCCCATCTATTTCAACACTGCTTGCATTGATTCTAATTAGAAGCATCAATGCACTTCCCATTTTACACTCCTTCTTCAAAACTTTTATCTAAAACAACAATATTGCACATTTTTTTAAATTTTTTACAAACAAAAAAACAAACAATCTTAAATCTAACTCCAAATCCAATAAAATAACTCTTCTAATTACAATCAAGATAATCAACACTCCTCAGCTAATCAGAAGCTAAGAGCTAGCTTTTACTAAGCAAGCTTTTAGATACTCCAATTTAGACTTTTTCCTTTCAGCTTCTTCCAACTTATTAGCTGGTTTAGGTATTTTCTTTGTATTCATCATTAATTGCTTTAATCTACCAATCAGCATCGCAGGTTCATCTTTTTCATCAGTTTTCTTTGATATTTATGCCTTTTTGTCACTTTACTACCGCATAAAAAGCACTTCTTTTTGATTATCTCTTTCTGAAATAAATTTCTTTACTCCTGAGTCATAATATTCACCATCCTAATAGAAAATACTGTCAGAACTATTCATTTTCTATCCAGAATCTTATTATTTTCTTTTTCCTAATAACTTCGAATTCATATTCTTCGAATCTTCTTCTTCGATTCTTTCTAGAAGATTGAATTACACATCAGCAAGTCCTTTTGCACTTTCTTTTTTCATTTATTCTTGCAATTTTCTCAACTAGCGAGGGTCTTTGAAGACAACACTTGCTGGTTTTTTATCATCATTGCTGGCTTCTTTTTATTTTAAACTATCACTATCTTCAGTTTCTTTTTTCGAACTATTTTTTAAACTACTTTTTCCATCTCTTTTGTCTTTGGAACTGCTTCCTAGTTCTTTACTGGGTGTTTTCTTTTACGAAGAACCTACCTTATTGACATTCATCTGATTCTGAATCTCAATATTTTCCAGTTTCTTTTTGAGCTAAGAATCGCTTGAATTTCTCGGAGTTTCTTAAGAAATAGATGCATTTCCCTCTTTTTGATTCGAAACCTTCTGAACGATGGGAACAGTTGGAGATTATGTACTTTGTTTTGTATTTTTCGGTCCTTATTATGAAGAACCCTTCGCTTCAAGAGAAGTAAGAGGAGGAAGATTTTACAATTCTTTCTACAGATTATTAGTTTCTTATTTTTCAGACTTCAAACTACTGTATTAATCAGTATTTTTGTTTGTTTTCACAGAAGGAGGAAGAATGTTGCTAGCAAATTAGCCTGAAGATCCTCCCTGCTGCTGGTAATTATTATCTCCATTAAAAGACTATTATTATTATTAAATTCCCATTTTATTAATATTAATTGAGGGTATTGTCAGTTTCGAAGGTATATTCAATGATCCAGGAGGTGGCAAAGGCGCATTCCGAGGAGGTGGTGGGATACTTTTTTAATCTTGAGTCGAAGAGTGAGTTGAAGAAGAATATTGGCTTGAATTCGATGGATAAGGAACTTAAGTAGAAATAGACTATGCAGATTATGCTTGTTGTTGTTGTTGTTATTAAGCTTAATAAAACTCAGATACCTTTTACCCAGGTGGATTAACTTGATCGCTGCTAGTTGGAAATGAATTACCACTATTTTCTCCATAAAATTATTAAGGTCCTTTATTGATGGGAGGGTTTCCAAGTGGTGTTTGTCGAATTTAGCTTCCACTGGAATTATTCATTTACATCATATGACTCGGTGGCTATTGCTTCATTTAGGGCTGCTGATTGTACCCTTGAGGCAGTTGTCCAAGATACATATTTGCAGGAGCATTTTACTGTTATATTCTAGCTTATCCTCCTTGTATTCCTTGAATAATAGGTGGTTTTCCTTAATATTACTGTCCATTAGTCTGTGGAGGAATATTTGCTTCTTTTTAGAATAAATTATTGCCATAAGGATTTCCATAAGGTTATTGGAATCCTCCAGAGTTAGTCTATTATGGTATGTGACTATTTACCTTTGTCATTGGGACTTATTAAGGCGGCTATGATGGCTATTGTTGTTATGAAGGATAATGATGAATGGGTTAATATTAATTTGCTGCGTTCGATTGTTATGGTGTCTATTAGGGTTAATGACTGAGAGGCTACTGAGACAGATATCTCTATGGATTTGTAGGATGATTGTATTAGTTTGGATTGAGAGGTAATGGCTTTTAACCTTGAGAAGGATAATTCGCATTTGCATCATATTAACCCTAAAAATTAGGAGGTTTTATTGGATTCTACTTGAAAGAATTTTAAGGGTTGAATTCCTTGTTTGAAGGGTTGTATCCATGTGGATACATTCCAAGAGGTGGTGGGTTTGATGGCCCAGAAGAAATGTTCGAAGGTGGAGGTTGTTGGTTATTGTAGTTGTTAGAGACAAACGATTGGTTCATGGTATTACTGCCAGGAGGTCTTTACATCATTTATGCTCTTGGATCGTTTAAGCTATTAATAGAGGGATTACCTGTGTTGGATCCTTGGAATCCTGCTGGGTGCGAATTATTTGGAATATTATTATATTTCGGGAGATTATCTGAGATAGGATTGTCAATAAATCTGGATTGTTATGATGAATTCTGATTTGAAGTTGGGTATTGAATTTATCCAAATTTTTACCTGTTTTCAACAAAATCTTAGGCATTACTATTATTTGATAGTTATGCAGAACCACCAAGCGAATTAGGTATCATAACACTTTGAGATTTATCAGCTTCGATGGCTGCATTTTTTTATCTTCTTTAATCTAAATAATACAGATATTTCTAAGTAAGTTTTCCTGCATTTCCATTCGTTCTTAGCGATTCTTGCATGAAATCAGAATTCTCTTCAAAGAACTAATTTGCTTTAAAAGGTAGATTATATTAGAATGGGATGGTATTAACTTCAATTCAGGACAATTGAAAACAAATAAAATCAAGATTTTATATATTGTGCTTACTTTCCTTTTCTCCCTTGAAGAATCTATGATCTTCGTGACTAAATGGGCACAGTGTATGCTTATCACACTGCCTCACGAAATAGAATTTGCAAGGATATGAGTCAATTTCATGAGAAAAAGGACAATTATCTCCTTTATCACATGCATTTCCAAGAAAAAAACGGCATATTGTCTATTTTTTTAAAAAGAAAAACATCTTAAATATTTTAAATCCTTTTAGAATCTAACAACTTACAGCGCTCTTTGTAGGCTCGAAATCATGTGAGAAAGTACACTAATCGCCTCTAGTACAAGCACCTTTTTTCAAGAATTCACAAGGGACCTTCTTATAATTCGCTGAGTAGAAAGCTGGAGCATCAGATTTATTGATATTATTCTTTCTTTCTTCTTTATCCTTCGAAGGATCTAATTGTCCCTTTCTCGTTCCCTGCAGCAGCATCTCCTTTGGCACAGTTTCAATTATTTTTCCATTTGTCTTTGTTTTTTTTTCTAAAACTTCTTTTTTTGCTGATTTCCTAGGCAAAATACAAAATTGTTCTTATTTCACATTTGAATCAAGACATAATTCAAAAGTTATATCTTCTTTATAAATATCAGAATCTCTCTCGTTCTCGCTTGTTGTTGTGTGGTTGTATTTTTTAGCTGAGAGATTGTAGAGAGAAACAATAATAATAAATGTTTAAATACTTTCTCGTTGAACTCTCTGGAACTGACGAATTTCCTGGCTTATGTGCGTCTATTCCCTGACAAAAGAATACAAGAAATGTTCACATAAGCAGATAGGATAAGAGTAAGAAATGATCAAAGTTAGAGTGTGAGAGAGACTGTAAGAAAAAACATGTCAAACAGGTCCATCATGGATGATAAAGTAGGTTCAAAATAACTCAATAATTCTTTCTAGAGAAAGGGGGGAAAAAATGGATAAATTAAAGAGTGTATCTCTATCTATACAGAGTTCATATTGCTTGGCTCTGAAACGGATAGCTCTCCATCTTCTAGATCGTTGTCAGCCATAATACCCCCTTTTTATCTTGTTCTTTTTGAAAATCGCAATTTCGCTCCTAAAAGAAAAGAAAAAATATTGGCTTCCCTTTAATTTTAATTTTGAAAAAAAATACTCAAGATATTAATGATATGCTTTTCCTCCGCGAATTATTTAATTATTGTCTCGAAGTTTGCAAAAGAATATGCTCATTGAAATGGGAGGATCTTCCTTTTAAGAACAGAAAGTTACACACATTCTCACAAAAAAGACGAAAAAGGAGCAAATAAATTCCATCTTCAAAAATAAAAAGTTCTCAAAAAAAAAGAATTCTATTTTCTTCAAAATGTATCTGCTTTTTAGACACTTTTTGATAATTTGTGATCATCTCAAAGCATAGTTGTTTTAACATTCGTAAGCTAGATAGAATCAGCTTCGATGTATTACATGGAATTCCTTATGGTATGACTAATTCTTGCATTTTTTAAGTCTGTCTAAGTTAAAGATATTTTAGCACCTTGACATTCTGCTGCTGCAGATATTTTAATCTATTACTCTAGAGCTACTCTGTCTCTAACTTCTATGATACATTTATCCCAATCCATTTTGCGGATATCAAAATAAAAGATAACGCATGGAACACCTGATGCGACTATCAAAGAATACCAAATTCCAGCAACTTCCATATCAAGAGTAAATGTCAAGAAAAATGCAGTTGGAACACCTACGACATAGAATCCGAAAATATACACAAGCATAGCACGTTATTCTCGACCTGCTGAACGTAATATTGCCCCTAAGATGCACTGCAGATAATCTGTGATAATGTATCCAAATACATAAATATTGTACACAATATCGTAATAAAACCCGATATCCTCGTTAATTACTAAGAATTTCCTGAAAAGAGGATGTAAAAGCGCTCCAACACCCATAAATAGGAATATCTCGCAGACACATGCTATTAATCTTAAGAGAGTCAACAAAAAATACATTATTCTTCAAAGATAAATTATTTTAGATCATTTTTTACGAGATTTTCGTGAGGTTTAGCGCTATGCTTTTCCTTCCATCCCCAATGCAGCTCCCTAAGAAGAAATTTACACTCATAGATAGACCAAGCGGCATCATATAAAAGAAAAGTGTCATGCTTTAAAAAGATGTATGCCCAGCGAGTTGATCATCATCTTGCAGCATACCTACAATAATTGTGGTGACTTCATAGAATGCCCACTCAAGATAAACTACAGAGCCAACTGGGATGGCAACCTTAAGATATTCTAACAAAATTAGGATATTTTATGTTGTAAAAAATAATATTTCTTTACAAAATAATTAAGTTTTTCTCATACTAATCCATCCTGTGAATGTTTCTTTAACGAAGAAAGGTTGAATGATGAGATTGATTGTCTTATCTTTTTGTCTTTCGTGCTTTAAGTTGTAAAGCAAATTCAGAAGGATATTCAGATCAGAGATACCTCTTGAAAGTGACATACCTGAGAAGAAAAGTACATAAAAAGATTTGTGATAAAATCAAGGGGAATTTGTTAACGAAAAAGAATACCTATGATGGGCATGTCTAGCCAATTAAAGAAGATATACAGCCATATTGGATGCATAATATATGATAGCATGTATGAATTCATCACTAATTGAGATTTTTAAATCCCAAGTAAGGAGTTTCTGAGGCAGTCCGCAACAGCATTTATGAAGAGAGATGGGAGCAACCAGACTGCAAATTGCTAACTTATATCAGCTGTTTCTTCTTTGATGCCAAAAGATATCATTATGTTCTTCGTGTTTAAGATCAAAAACATAGCTAAACTAGCGAATGTCAGAGCTATCGCCAAGGCCTTGCTTACAAATAGATATTTTAGTCATTTACATTAAATTCACATTGATATTGTACCTTGTTTATGAGATGACCGATAAGCTTATAGTTATTGGCACCGTACGCTTAGGAAACCTATGTGAAGAGTCCATTATTTAGAGAAACGATTGCGGAGTAGCATGTCGAGTGATACCTTTTTTAAAAGAAAATTTGAAAAAAACAACAGATTTAGACATTGATTTCAATTAATATTTTTACTGGAAACAAAAAAAGAAAAGTAAAAGAATAAAACTGATTCTCAAAGCACAAATCTAGCTTGCCCAAAGGCTGCAAACAATTTACGCTTTTAAACAAGAGATTCATTTAAAAATTGATCTTTTGTTAGCATTTTATTATTCATTTTTGTAGAATATTCTTACCATGTAGTTGCCAATCCATAAGCGCCAACTAGAATCGAGCTACTTGTCTACTGGATGAAGTACATATTCACGAAAAGAAAGAATGTGACACTGAACTAAGTGAAAACATTTGGAACAGAGGATAAGATGAGTTTGAGAACTTTTGCAGGTGCATTTTAGAGTGTCACTGGTTCGTCAAATAAAAAGTTATTTTTCTTGTATCTGTCATCGTCTGTTTCATCTTATCCCTGAAGGATCAGTGATGTTTTTAGATGATTACTGTTTAAGCCATCTTCTTTGTTAAAATCTTCCAGTTCTGTGTCAACACCATGAGATTGACCGTTATTTTCTTCGACTTAAAACTTCTTCATCTTTTTTCTAAGTGTATTTCAAAATTTGTTCGCCAATTCTCCACAAATCTTTGGCTAAGTTCAGAGAGTAAGAACGAGATTATTCTCAAGCTAGTTTTAAGAAGATCCGTTTTGTAAAATCACAAATCTTCAATTTATATATTAATTTCATCTAATTCCAAAACATTCCCCCTTTCTCAAAATATTCTGAAAATCCGAAATCATAAGGATTTTGCTTTGGATTACAATACTTTTGATAAATTTTATTCACTAAATTTCTGGCAAAATATCATCTCAAAAGATTCTAAATAATCTAAGTGTTGTGTTTTAGATTGATAAATTAATGAATATCAGGTTTTAGCAATTTTTAAAATTCTATCATTTTTGCTCTTCAAATTTTCTTTATTTTTTAATTAAACGACTTTGGTAAAAAGATTCTAAAGTAACCACCAAAAAGCATAAGAAAATCTGATAAATAATATTGTTTATCAACTAAAGTGATTTTGTTGTTGTTTTTTGGTGAAAAACTTTTTTGCTTAATTCAGTTGGAGAGCAAGATCTTTTGGGTTTAAAACTTAAACGCTGATGATAGACACTCTTTGACTAGGTTTTTCACTGCAAGAAGAAATGGATACTTAAATGCTTTAAATATATTGGTTTTTTTCTTCTCATCTAATACGGAATTATCTTTGAGAAGCTAAAATATTTTAACGGCCTACAGCCTGTTTTCAAAGGAGAAAACACAAGATTTCTTGAATACAAAAGAATTATTTTTTTCTTCTAAAAACAATTTCTTTTAGCCACAATTAAAGAACGATCTCCAAAGCAAGAAGTGTCTTGATATTTCGTAGTTTAAGTGAGAAAAGATAATTATTATATCCTATTCAAGAGACAATAGAAGAAAGTTGGTCAGGAACTCAAGAACTAGTTGATTAAATGTGCGATTAACCGATGAAGACTAAGATTTTTAGTTAATCATTACAAATAATACTAAGAAATTTATGAAATAATCTACAGACATTCAAGAGAGATTTTCATTATTAATTTATCTCCCCTTGAAGCCTTTAAAATATTCTCTAGCAGTTCATTATTATTTGAATGTCTAAGCTAAAATTAAGGAACCTTTGAGTGACAGTAGGATTGAAAAAGATCCAATACAAAAAAATGTCAATTTATCAATTCTGAAAATAAGATAAAAAATTGAATTATTTCTCAAAGCTGTCTCTGTGAAATCAAAGATCCAAGAAGAAATAAATAATTATTATTAAAGCAATTAATGAACATCAGTCTCTTCCCACTCTTGGATCTGAAGGCTAAAAAAAGAAAAATAAATCTACTGACAATAAGTATCTATGTAAAATCTAAACAAAAAGGAGAGAGAAAATATTCATAAATGCGCGTTCGAATCGCACTTAAATAATCCCCCCTTTGAAAAGCTAGATTCAACTGAAAAACATCTAAATTAGCTGCAAAAAATAACAAAAGATTTGGTTTGAAATTAATTTATTTGTGGCAACAAAAAAATTAGAAAAATATCCACAATCCTTCCACTGACATACACCTGCTCTAACTAATATGTCGAGCCCTTTGTAGCTATTGCAGAACTGCGTGAGTGCCTTCCTGCGAGGACTCATGAATGAGAAATAAATCCCTGTGGAAATAATTGGGAAATGCTAGATGTTTGAATATTTGAGCAGGAAATGTGAGCTGATTCAGCTAGAAAGGTACTGCAAGAGCTTAGGATTGTTTGCTAAGGACAGCGGTATTGATAACTTCAAGAGAGTCTATGAAATTCAACAAGATCTCTTTTTACAAGACAAATGCAGATCGCTGGAGTCTTCTTTAGCTTAGCTCTCCAATTCTGATTCCACAACTCTTCTTGATGACTCCTCACCAGATTCAGCCTCTCCTTGCTTGCCTAGAACGAAAAACATGAATCCTCCTATGATTTTTTCCTAAGATTCCTCTATCAAGGATATGTCTTATGTTTTTCCTAGTGAGACACCAACACATTAGCTGAATAATTCCATGTCAAAGTAAGTTGCAATCCCATAATCTCTTCTTGTGAATAACTAATTGTAACATCCTCAAATGCCACAAATAATCAAAACAGAATCAAGTTATCCCTAGTAAAACCCTAAATCAGCCTTCCTTCCGCAATATCAAGTTATTCAACCCCAAGCAATCCCATAGTAAGGAACTTTTTCTCCATCTCGCATGTATAGTTCCCATCGAGTTGGTTCACATTAACTGAATAACACAAACTCATTCACCTCTCCTTAGGAAAGATTCAATAGTGAGGATTAGTTCAGCAGCACTCAGTAGTAAGGTAAAGTGAAGTAATTTTCAGTGGATCCTAAAAAATAAACTCCAGCAAGCAATCCCAATAATTGTGTAAACAGTCACTTACCTAATGCCCTACCTTATCAAAACTCCAAGCCAGGTTATTAAGCCAACACGATGAAACCAATAAATTTCAAAATGACCATGAGCAACACTAAAGATTACAGCACAACCTTAGGAGGCTTAGTAGCGTAAGATTTCGGCTGCTCACCATAACACTAACTGTTTGGGGTTTCGTAGAATAGCAACAACGTGTTTACGTCTCCTTTTAGTTAGCAAACATGCAACTAAACCATCAGTTAAGTATCCGAAAATAAAGCGACAAAACCAAACTTCTACAATCCTTTATCTATGCTATCATAAATCAAGTCAACTCTGCAGGAATTCAAAGAACACACAAACTAATTGGAGTCAAGCATCACTCCTGCTAACCTTCCTAATTCTTCTTAGCAGCCATACATGAATATCACAAAATCACCTTTGAAAAATCCATATTTATAAAACAATGTCGTGCTTGCTGGAGGATTCAAAACATATACTGTTGAC
>Ga0302284_1000990_pt1 | contig 12896 bp, 5 predicted proteins | sample III_Fen_E2_1_FD_198760 | JGI IMG/M metagenome (GOLD analysis project Ga0302284, IMG submission 198760) | Peat permafrost microbial communities from Stordalen Mire near Abisko, Sweden - III_Fen_E2_1 | ecosystem: Environmental > Terrestrial > Soil > Wetlands > Permafrost | place: Sweden: Abisko...
CAGGAATAAAAGTTGTGTTAAGGTAGTTTAAGTTCTGTACTTCAGTAATTTCAGCAAGATAAGAATAATCCAATTAATTGAAGGCTTTAAGGAAAATTTAGCTATTTAAATGTTCGATACTGTGAACTTACTACATCAAAAACAAGTAGCTCACAGAAATATCAAAGACCTACTAAACAGGCATATTTTCTGTAGATTTAAGCCTCATTCTACTTGATAATTACCTTACTTTCAAGTTTATCATTTGACCTTGATATCAACTTAACAATAAAGCGAACTGAGCATATTTTCAATCGATCTCCCAAACAATTGTTGATTTTTTGTTACTGGAAGTGATTATTTTTTAGTATTTTTTCTAGTTGAATATGTTCATGTATAAAATGATATTTGAAATCATTCTAACAATTCAACAAATCAATTGAAAAATGAATTGAAATCTTGATTTATTTATTAAAAAATAACCTAATATGTATGTTTTTCAAAGATAAATTGATTTATTTTTTTGGGTCTAATTTGTTCAAAAAAGCATAAATCAATCGCTGTCATTGATCTCCATGTCTGACAGTCTATCTTGATTATCAATAGCCCAGATTCCAATTTATTTGTCAGAAGCTTCTAATTCCAAATCTTAAAAGAACTCGTCTTTGAAAGGATTTTGGGGAATTGAAAAATCGATTCTAGCATATCCTAATCTAATCATCTGGGCGTTCAATGACCACTCCAGTTCAGGCTCATTCTCATAAGTCAATATCACACTTGTTTAGTTATTCTTATTTCCCACAAACTCTGCATCTACAAACCCCTTATCGAGAAGTTTTTCGAATTCCTTAACTGATTATTTCACTAACTTATGAGTCTCCGTTGGAACTCGAATGTACGCTAGAGAGCAAAGCTAGCATTGAGCTTCATATTTAGCTAATTCCTATTGTTTTACAGATTAAACCAATAAGATCATAAAATCAAATAAAATTCTATGTTTTTCTCTCTCAACTTTCTCATCATCAAAATCAACAATTTTTTGAATTGCTTACAAGTGGCAGTGAGACAACGTTTGTTAACGGCAATTTTTCTGTGATGCCATAATCTATGAATTCAACTTCAACATTGGATTTAACAATCTTAGAGATAATTTTGCCTCTATATAATTTCGAATCCACAACACTTTTTGCTACACACAGAGTATTGATTTTAACTCCTATTAGCTTAGGGAGAGTATCAAAGTTGAAGGAATCAACTGTTGTATCGATTTCTTTCTGTAAGTCGCTGCTGTTTTCTAAAGTCAAGTAGAATTCCCCAGTGTTTTTCAGCTACGCAACATTCACTTGTAACCTTCCTAAGCCTTCTGAACTACTTTGTTTGATCAGCTTCAGCATTTTACTTGAGTTATCGTGGAGTTCTAATATAACTTAGATTTCTTTTTGTACCCATACACCTTTTTGTTGTTCTTTTGCTCGCTCCTGGCATTCCTCATAACTGCTGTCATATGTATCAATCTATCAAAAATAAATTAATAATTAAACTCATTAATAAATCTCTCAAATTATTAACAATTCTATGCAAAATATCTCCCCTCCTCATACTATCTTAATTGTTGATTTAATTGCCTCCTACCTCTTATTTACAGTAAGCCAGTCCTTCTTCAAGAAGCATTTTGGATTGATCTTATTTCTTGGAATTGATAAGTTTCACAATAAAGCATCCATCGTGGATTCCCATGATTGTGGCTGTCACATTCTTGTTCATCAGCGTCTTGTAGTTATAATCGACTGACTATTTAAAAGATCGCTGCAAAGATGGCTGATTGGGATCATTTTAAAACGATTTGATTCCAAATAACTTTGATTTCACAATCACCTAAGAAGGATAAATAAACAAAAAATAATTATGAAAATGGATACAATGCCTGTGTGTGTGAGAAATAGGGAAAAATATTTTCTCAGATAGGTTTGTTTGGTTTACACTGTAGCTGACAAGACGCAGTAGAAGTCGATCTCCCGAGATGATTTTCTCTACAATACAATTGTAACTTTCTTTTTTCATGGTTTATTTGATGTGCGTCTCAAAAAGATCAATGGTTTCTTTCACACCTATTTCCTTGAATCTAGTTATGCCAAGATCCTTATTGTGGATTCCTTTTTGGGCTGTAATTGCTTCTTTCTGTGCAGCTTCTGCTTGAACCCATTTGGGGTCAGTGAAATGACCTTTAAACTCTTCACGAATCTTAGCGAAACCTTATGCCACGAGATATTAATTCAAATGGAGTTGAGATGCAGAAAGAACGACTGTCGCACAAGGTAAAAATCCACTTTCTTTTTCTAGGAAAATATCGACTTCTTAGCCGATCACTAGTTTCCTTGTGAATTCTCTTGCTTCGAATGATCCACGCTCTAAACCTTGAGGACAGGTGATATTGCTAAGTTAGATCTTCATTAGATTCGAAAAAGGTTTATCTTCTGAGAGATTTACCTCTAATCTGTCTTCAGAATCAGCTTTTTCAACAACAAGAACAGATCCTGATTCGACTTCTCTAACGATAGCTAAGAATGAATCGATTCGGTTGATAAGTGAGTCAAAATCAGTTTATTTACTCCATACTCCTTTTCCTTGAGATTGCGCTGTGACTGCTAATTCATCGAAGGATTCTAACTGCACTTGATCTTTAATTGCGATGTAGGCAGTTTCAGAAAGCAATGCTAGGCCTTCTTATAATAAGAAACTTGTTTTGTCCGCTATTATTCCTATTTTTAAAAAGAAATGCAGAGATAATTAAAAGTTTAGTTGCTCAATAATCAATAAACTAATCTGATTCTGTTTATGCCTTAATTGTTTAAATCTTACCATGGACAAGTGGAGCATTATTCGAAGGATTGAATGTAATTCCTGTGACTTCAACTTAGATATGTTTTCCTAATATTCCAGCTACATGTAATTTATTCTCTAAGAATTGCTTGTAGTTAGGTCCTATCACAGGGATTGTTAGAAAAGCTGGTGCAAACCAGAAGAGTTATTGAGATGATTGGCCTAATCCTAAGAATCTCCCTTCTTCGTTAACTTCTTAGAAGAACATTGAATATTTCTAACCTTGTTTGAGATTTAAATGATGTTGTTTTGTAGAATCAACAATAATACTGCTGCTAGATCTAAAATCAATGATTTTATCGAAGATTGCTTCAGATCTGTTAGTTTTAAGAAACTCTTGCAGTTAGTTGTTCAAGGACAGTTCAGGCTTCGATTCCTCTCCATCAACCCAGATTGAACCTTTCTAAGATCCTTTAGCTGTGGAATATTTAACACCTTTCCCCACAAAGCTATTCAAGAACTCTTTGGCTGCGAATCCACCAGCTTCGTCTTTTTATCCAAACGAAGTAAACAACGGGATAGGGTTAGCTGCTTCTAATTCAATCTCGACGACTGCATTTGTCCCAGATTTCTCTATATTCACTAGATTGCTGGATACTACTTTACTGAGCACTCCAATCTTCATTTCCTGTTTGCTTTTTTTTTTAGAAGAACTTTAACTTTCAATTTAATTCACTTTATTATCAATAAATCCCCCACTAATTATCTGGATTATTAAATGTGTGTTTATTGCATCTACTAGCGAGAATAGAAGAATAATTATTGTTCTCAATATTTCTGACCAATGCTTATTTCGAGCGCAGAAAGTGCAATTTATCTAGCAGATTATTAATCAAAGAGAATCATTATTAATTTAATAAATCTTTTTTGAGTTAATTTATGATATTTTTATTATATTTTTGGGAATGATTCAAAATGAACTATGCTAAATAGCAAGGAGAGAGATTAGTAAAAATGATGCTTTATAGGGAAGCCTTAAAATAGCACCCTTAGCCGATTACAACGAAATTCCATTAGTTGTATTCATGCTAAAGAAAGTTAATCTTGTACGAAAATACTTCTGTAAAAACACGCAAAGGAAAAAGCAACGCAATAAACTTCACAGAATTCAAAACAGCTCTTTCCAAAACCCATTTCTTTCAAAGCAAACACCAGCAATTACCTTCTTGATCCACTTAAAATATTGTTCTCACGCCTATTTTTTCTTCTTTAAAAATGATTCTGCAAACTTGTAACTTCCGTTTTCACAATTAACAAGCTAATTTTTCTCATAAATACCATCATTTTTTTTACAATAATCTTATTTTCTCTCTCTCCCTCACTACTATTCATTCGTTTCCTTCTTCACTTCATTTCCTTTCATCTCTCGGAAAGCTTATTGATTTATATACAATATTAATTTGAAGGCTACTCTTTGAGAATCACGAATAAATACACCTCCGGCTTATCCGCATTCATAAAATTAAATATTGCCGATTCTAAACCTGCAAAATCATACCTCGATCCTTCCTACAATCCATCCTCACTAACTTTATAAAATGTACATAGCGCTTTTCTATCTAAATCTTGCGTTTCCAAGATCAAATAGTCTTCTTAGCTAGGCTATTCTCTGAAAATCTTAGCTTTATATATCTACCTTACATTCGGGATAACTACAGATAAAGTAGTATCTTTATGTATTTTCTCCTTTTTTTCACTGTTTTCAATATTCCCATCCTTCAAACGAAAGAGAAAGACCTCTACATCATCTTGTGACTAAATACAACTAAACAGATAACCATGTGAAAGTTGTAGGATTCGTTTATTCACATCATAAGCTTATAATTTCCGTTATCTTGCACTGAATATATCTACAGCAAACAGGTAGCCATTTTACTTCACAACGATTTCGGTGTTGTTGATGGATTCAAATATACTCCAAGGCTATTCAATCCTTATGAATTTGATTAGCTTACAAGTATTTGAGCTGTACACAGACAATCTCTAAAAGCCTTCTTCGATTATGAAATAATTCCCTCCAACTGGCTAGATTTTTCCTATGCTAATTCCTTCAAATTATATACATCTTAGCAGCTTAATATCGTGTTAGGTTGTGTGTATCACATAAATATTGTTTTCAGTTGTTCCCTTTGCTACATATTTTGTCTTATTCAAGCGAGTTATTTCAATATATTCTTCGTTTAGCAAGATCGTCTTAGCAATAACTTTGACAATATCCTCATTCATTTGAAATACTTCGATGATCAATCGCTTACCATCTATTGAAAATACGATAATCTTATCAGGACTGCATAGCTTATCAATCAATAATACGCGCCCTGTGACATCCATCATCGAAACCTATCTGAATTCATCATTTGCTACATCTAAGGATTTTTTACTATCATTTCTCCAGTCCATTCTCTCTCTCTATTCGCAAATAGAGTGTTAATATTTCTTATCTTTCTTTCTTTATCTTATTTTTTTCTTATTTTCTAATTTTAAGAAAAATAAATCCCAATTATTTTTTTTCATTGAACTGGTTCCCAAAAACACTGTAAACGAACAAGAAAATCCTTAAATCTTAAAATAAATTCAAATAAGAAACTAAAACATCATGATTACGTGTGTTGAATATCATTTTACGAACAACATAAACATGTCATAAACTCCAAAAAAAATCATTTATTAAATTCATTTGGGCATGTCTAGATTCTTTTTCACCAGAGAATAAAACTAAACTGTTCCCTCAAACACAGGAAATTACTCCGAAATATTGAAGATCTTGAACTTTTCCATGAGACTATCAATCGATGGATGCTCTCTTCCTATAAGCTTCTCATCTAAATTCCCTCTATAAACAGATAAAACCAAGAAATCTAATAATTATGATTAAGGATCTGCAATCTAGAATAATGGCTCGCTTGCTTGCACTCCAGTTTCCACTAAAACTCTGTTTTAAGGGAATTACTTGCGAATATAAGACACAGCTTCGATGATATTTTGAAATCCTGGAACTAATTCGATCGAGTTTTGTTTTAGAAACTCCGGAATCGTTTCATCTTAGTCTATTTGAGAGAGTAGAGTATCATTTGATGTGAGTAGCTTATTGATATGAGGTGTTTATGAATAGAAAGGCAAGCTAAGAATATCATCTTTGTTTGTTTTTTTACTCAGCACTAATGATCTTTTTTGGTTACCAGACAACTTGTACAATTACTCCCAATCACTCCTCCCAAATGTCTCGAGATTCGTCATCGAAGAGATGTTTCTTTCTGCTCTGATCGTTTCACCAGTTGTTATGAATGCGTCACTCGAAGCACGTAGAAAACAAAATTATTACCAATCGATGTCAAAACTAGGAGTCAACTCGTTCTTGACAATCACATTGCATTTTCCGTCTTTCTCTTTGACAAGGATTGAATAGAGGACTTTACTTGATTCGATCATTTCAAGACTGCCATAGATTTTGGTCACGAACTCAAGAGAAGATTATGAGAGGATTTTGTTCATAGAATGGAAAGGGTTTGGTAGATGTTAGAATTAAGAGTTAATTAATACTTTTAATATCTTCAGAAGATTCAGCCAAAAGGGTTTGCTAAGAAAGGCAATTTCTTTTTTTTAGTTTTCCTCAAAGAATTTTGATTTTTGTTATTATTGCTAAACTTCAATTTAGTTTCAATCATCCTTTAAAACAAAAAAATTATTAGGATAGCATGCTGGTTCAATATTATTGATGAATCTATGTGATTTCTTTTTATGATGGAGGAAGATCAAGAAGGAATCTCACTTCCTTTTTATAAAATGTTATTTTTATGCAAATAACAAGGTTTAAAGTATTTTAGAGTATCCTCAATTCTGTTTTTTTGGGGGAATTAACCTACTTACGGCCAGCTATTTAGTGAAAATGAATGGATTGTTCAAACATAACTTTGTCGCAATCACCTTTGCTTCATTGGCTTTTTTATTGCAACAGTAGTATCATAAAGTAATAATCTTAATGATACATTTTATCTAAATCTAATCAATATATTAATGAAGTGACAAATATATTCTGGATTTGTTTAATCTTAAATTTCTTCATAAAATCATGATGAATATACTTTTACACAAACAAATAAAAACAATCGAAGCATATTTTTCTACTTTTCTCCCCCCTTTTCAATGAAATCTCTCAATGTCACTCACTTGAAGTTACTTGTGATCTCCATAAATCTTAGATGATTCTTCCATTTTTTATAACTTACTTTGCTCTTGAATGCGCACACACAGGAAGATAATTATCAATCCCTTAAAGATAAACAATAGGATTCCTCCAATAAAGGATACATATCTGCTAATTATTAACGCCCCTTGATCTCTAGATCTGCTATTCTACAGATAATTACCACCAACAACTATTATCCAGGTAAAATCAAAGATCATCGAAAAGACTATTGCTCCTAATACACGTTTAAGTCCTTTGATTGTGTTTCTATCTCCTATGATAATTCTGCTAACGAAGAAGATCCCTATCATTACATCAATTATTGTAGGCTTTTCTGTACCAACGAGCACGCTAAAAATACATAATATGGAAAATAAGATTAACAGCTATTCCTTTGATGATTTATCAGTTTCTTCGTGAAATTATGAACTTTATCTGTAGGAAGTAAGCATAGGATCTCTTTTAGTTTCAAAAATAACAAATCGGTTTCAGAAAAGTAAATATTTTCTTGAAAAAAAATCAAAATCAATCTCAAACACATTATTTTTACTCTCTTACACGATGAGTGGGTCTTTCATCCATATAATGGATACCATTCTCGATATCAAAGGATTATTGAGTTATTCTGATCTTAAATGGTTCAAGTAGCTCTTCAATTTCATTTTAGAACTCAAGTTTGTTGAATTTTTAGCATTCTATTTCTTTTTCATAATCGTTGAGAGCATTTTTTGTATTAGTTTCGATTAATTCAATTTTAACTTCGAAATCTAATTTTTCTTGGTTTTCTTTATGAAAATAAAATCGTAAGGACTTAGATTAACCTCTAGGGATTAATGTTAAACTAGGTATTTCTGAACTAAGAAGCAGCTGCCCGTTTATGTTGGCTGCTATTCTACATTTATCTCGCAATGATTCTGTTTTCATCTGCTCAACAAAATGTAAAGAAATAGTTAGAAAATATTTTTGTTCCCAAATGAGGGATTTAGTGAAAATATCCAGTTAATTAGGATATTGGTTAATAAAGTTAATAAACACAGCTGATTTAGCTCAAAACAAGAAGTTTAATAATAATAGTACTAAAAACGGTGAATCAAGGGGGATTTACTATTGGATGACTTTCTCTTTTCCTTCAGAATCAATTAGTATGATATTCGCACTGAAACTGCGAATCGATTGAGGGAGAGAACTTTTAGATATTAAGAATTTATGAGCATCTGATTCAATTTTAGTGCTAGCTTAGATCTTTCTATTCTTTTCAATTTCGGTTATCATATTACAAGTCGCTTTAAAGCTAGTTAGCAGAATTATATGTGCTTTATGCAATGTTTCTAGGAAATTATGCATTGTCCAATTTGGAGTTTTGGCTGTTTCGTCGATTAATTCAGATAATATTTCAGAGCAATATGGTTTTTAATCAGGATTCATTTTTTGAAACAAACTTTCGATGGCTTTCGTTGTTGTTGGTTATTGGAAATTGAAGTTGGGATCAATGGATAATATGATTTGCTTCATCCATGACAAAGATATTGTATTGGTTAAGATGGTCTGCTAGCTCATAATGGCTAATTGTTATACCTATCAGCAGTTCTTTGTTTGGATTGACTTCTTAATTTTTGATTGATTATTTTTGGGAAGATCTTTAGTATTGTTTAGGTGAATAAGTTAAAATAAATTTACCTTTTGGCGGGTAGTATTCAAGAAACTAGACTTATTCTTTGAGGAAAACTAGAAGATCATAACTAATTCCTTTATTCAAGAACCGATATTGTATTTTTCAACAAAAAACAACTTAATAATTCTTGAAATTATTATAAATTTATTATTAAACAATTAGGGAATTAATTAACTAATTAACTTAAAACACATGAAGAATAAGAAGGATGTGTTAAAAAAGAAATGTACTAATATGTTTTTAGAGCTCACGTAGAATTCGGTTAAGCAATCGAAGATGATCATTTACTAATCCTATCAAAAAAAAACACAACCGTCTTTTAAATTTCATATCCTTTAGTTTGGACTGTGTCGAGAAGATCCATAACTGCAATGATCATGACGACTTTATAAAACAAGAAAAGGAAACTCAATCCAAGGATAAGTATTCTGATGACTTCTTATGCTCCTTGATCTTCACTAGAGATATCTTTCTTCCAGGAAGGGAAGAAAACACTCAACCAAACTAGATCTGTCATTGCAGAAAATATAAAAAGTCCTCTGAAGAATTCACTGATAATTTATCCAATGTAATGAGATTATAAGTTGAATTTGATGAGAACAGACAGGAGAGAAATTCCAATGGACACATCTAAGAACATTTGTCTCTTAAGACATAAGAAAATAGCTGCAACAATATATCCAAGCAAGAGGTAATGGATGATAGAAACAAGAGTCTAAGTGCTGAGATCAGAGTCTTCTTTGCTTTGATTTGGTTGTACGATTGCAATATTTGGAGATGTCTTTTCTTAACCAAATTGATTATAGAGGTAGGTTTGAATTTATTACTCCTGTTATTGCAGCTTTATATCCTGTGAAATACAATTTTAGTTATTGGCTGCTGAGTAAGATTGGTTTAAAGAGTGGTTCACAGAAGAAAGAACTCCATTTAAACCAGTGAATGGACTGTTGAGGCCATTGAGTTATTCATTGAAGCCAATAAGATCTTCACTTAAAATGATTTATATTTGCTGAAGTATTATGAGATCTTCTTAGGCATTTTATAAATTGTCAACTGATACATATCCTTCTATTTCTAGATGATAAGTTGTTGGCAATAAATCTTTAGTTAAAAGAAGAGAAATACGTTGAGGATTCGATATATTCAATTCGAACAAATTCAAAGCTACATAGCCATAGGTATAATTAGTATTTTCATCGAAGATTTCAAGCTCAAAGATTTAATCCAAACCATCTAAGGCTACCTTGATTTATTGAAAAATTCCAAAGAAACAAATCAAAATAAAGAATCTTTGAAAAATAGATCATTTTTTCAATTGTTAATTTTTTTTTTTCATACCTTCTACTCTTGCTATACTATTGATTGATATCCGCCTTGATTTGTGAATGGCAATGTCTAATCGGTACGTTCATTGAATATTCTGATATTAACATTGTTACTGTAGATTTGTTCTTCGATAAAAAACTACTTGAAAACTACGCAAATACCCTCATTGGATGATTCATTGTTAGATTGAGATTAAACTTTGAGTTCATTGATTCTGTTTTAAAGTTTCTAAAGGAATTCCTCTAATTTTTACTAGTTAGCATCCCATTAAGCCTTACGGAACATAAGGATATCAGCTGCTAGGATATGAGTATCAATGTAATTAGCCACAGTTAGAATACCTTGATTTGAGTTAACTCTTTCAACAAGTTCTTCAAAAGTTTCGTCATCATAAGGTTTGTCACTGGATCTTAAACTCATTTGGTTTAATGCATTCTTGAGCTGCTGAGGAGGAATCTACTGATTGACATTTATCTAAGGATTAGCTATCTGGAAAGCCTGCAGAAGTTGATCTCTTGAGAACTTAGAAGCCACTTTAACTGCCATAGTTATTGTATCTCTTATTTTTCAATATTTTTGATTTTTCAATTTACTAGTAAACTAATTATCTCAATCTCCTTCGCTTTTTATTTTCGCGTTATTATTATCTCATTTTCGTTAATTTAATTCTCTTTCTCACCTTTATTCATTTTCAAAAACAACTTTTGGACAATATCAAACACTTTTTCATGATATTTTCAAAAAATAGATACTTTTCTAAATTGCTCTACTATTTCGACACAACAATCCGATTAATAAAGAGTTATTTGATTTATTCACTTTATCTGATGAGGTTATTATGTACATAGATGCCCTGCGTGTGCATTTCCCCATTTTTAATGAATTCTAGTAGGTTTATTTGCATTTCCATAATAGCACAAAAATGACCTAATTTCAAAAGAAAAATAATCTAATAAGAATATCTTAAAATACTGTGGAAAAAAGAAAAAGATCCATGTCATTGAAAGAAACTCCTCGAAGAACTCTTTACAATAAAATTGAACCTTTTCTTATAGGTTATCTTTAAGTTTCTAGCATTCACAATATCTATTGTGAAGTAAGTGGTAATTCTAATGGTAAACCCGTAGTGATTCTCCATGGTGGTCCAGGGAGTGGATCTTCGTCAATGTTTAGATAATATTTTGATCCAGAAGTGTATCGAATTGTTTAAATTGATCAACGAGGAAGTGGATTATCAGAACCCTTCGCAAGCTTAGAGGAAAATACAACACAAGATTTAGTTGCGGACATTGAAAAAGTGCGATAACATTTAGATATAAATAAATGGCATACTGTCTATGGTGGTAGCTGGGGAGCATCTCTTTCGTTGGTTTACGCTTAGGCGCATCCAGAAAGAGTAGGTCATTTGATTTTGCGGGGTATTTTTATGTGTAGAAAAAATGAAATTGATTTCTACTATCAAGAAGGATCGAGTTGGCTTTTTCCTGAACACCATGAAAAACTCAGATGTCTATTACCTGAAGCTTAGCAAGGGAATATTCTTCATAATTACTATTTAAAGCTGATTGGTGATGATACAGAAGAATAATTAAAATTCGCAAAGGCTTGGGACACTTGGGAAGTAGCTACTTTGAAACTATTCATCGATGAAGAGAAACTCAAAGAAGGAAGAGGGGATAAATTTACTCTAGCACATGCTCGAATTGAAGCCCATTACTTTGTTAATGGTGGTTTCTTTAGGAATGAACGACAACTTCTTGATGATTGCAACAAAATTCAACATATTCCTACAGTAATTATCTAAGGCAGATATGATGCTGTTTGTCCAGCAAAAACAGCTTGGGATCTGTATAAATAATTACCTAACTCAAAGCTGATAATTATTCCAGATGCTGGTCATAGTGGTTCAGAACCAGGCATAATTGATGCTGTTGTGACCGCAAGTGATAAATTTAAATAAAATGAGTGAATATTTTGTCATTCCTAAAAAAATATGAATCATTTTACACAATACATCATCAGAGCATATTTAATGAATTTGAGATAGCGAAATGGATTTTGAGACTGGCGAACAGGATTGTCTGTGTTTTCGATTAATTGATTTCAAAAAAAAAAGAAAAAATAATATCAATAAAAAATAAAATAGAAGAACAGTGAAAAGCTTTTTTAAGACAAAATATTGATAAAAACACAGATTGAAACACCCATTTGAACAAAGAAAATGACAGTTTCATTCATAGTGCTTGTAATTTTTTCAACCTTAGCTTGCGCTGTGAGATCCACAGTGGAGTTGGAAGCTTTATACCGGCAGCTTTCAGAAGCTACCGAAAAAGACATGCAATTTTCTAAATTGCCTTATGATTAAATAATCGAGACGTTTAACGATCTCAAATAAAGATTTCCTGCGTACATTCGTGTCCGCGATGCAGTCGAAGAATTCACAGCTTTGAACAGGACTCTCCCTAAAACTCGATGTTTCTTTACAGGCACAGAGGAGAGAGCATGTAAATTCATCTATGCAGAATTAACGAACTTTTCGAATCCCGAACATGTCAATTTCACTTAATCCTTCTTTTCTGGCAATTTTCATGGCGATGAGACTGTTGGACCGAATGTTGTAACCTATTTAGCTAAATATATCCTCGAATAACCTTACACAGATTTACTTAACTACTCGTATATTGTGCTACTACCGCTGGGCAATCCTTCTGGGTATTTCGATGTCTCCAGAGAAGAAAGACAATATTCTACGCCAAACAAATATAATGATAAAACAATTGATATGAATCGTGATTTCCCTTATGATTAAAGTTCCTCTGCTTGCTTCAAAACAGCAGGTGCAAGAGTTGTCAA
>Ga0302284_1000992_pt1 | contig 12878 bp, 10 predicted proteins | sample III_Fen_E2_1_FD_198760 | JGI IMG/M metagenome (GOLD analysis project Ga0302284, IMG submission 198760) | Peat permafrost microbial communities from Stordalen Mire near Abisko, Sweden - III_Fen_E2_1 | ecosystem: Environmental > Terrestrial > Soil > Wetlands > Permafrost | place: Sweden: Abisko...
CGGACCAATGGGAGTATTTGAAATGGAAAAATTCTCCAAAGGAACAACTGCAGTTGCGAAGGCGATAGCCGCCGCAACATCAAAAGGTGCTTACAGTCTGATCGGAGGGGGAGACTCTGTGGCTGCTATCAATAAAAATGGTCTGGCTGATAAAGTCAGTTACGTATCCACTGGTGGCGGTGCAATGCTCGAATATATGGAAGGGAAAAAACTTCCTGGCATCACCGCAATACGAGGAGAGTAAGAAGAACAAAATGGGAGAAAGGGTGAACCGGAGAAGAGGAGAATCCTGAAATTATATTAAGCAGGCTACAACAATATGTAGCCTGTTTTTGTTTTATCTTTGTACACAATATGAAAAGGATTGTAATTATATCATTAGTTGCTGTTTTACTTTTACCCTATTGTACAAAGAAAGAAGCTACACGTACATCAGGTATAGATAAAATTGACAATATTACTTACTTCTCAACTACATATTATAACTACGGTTTTTCATTCGAGGGTGCTAAACTGATCACCACTAACCTTAATCCAGGTCCTGATATTACCATATACGTTCTTACGCAAAATCAGGTTTCGACATTAACCCTCCAGGTCAATAATCTAAAACCCTCCTTTTACAAATTCGGTGACTTTCCTGATGAAGCAACTGCCAAAACAGCTTTCGATAACCTTAAAACAGTTTCTGTGACTCAATGGCAGGACATGGCGGATTCTATAGCTGCCAACCAGGTATGGATCTACAGATCTGGTTCTGAAAAATATACTAAATTCAGGATCATCAGTACAGTAAATGAAATCAGGCAATTAATCCCATATGGAGAGTGTTCATTTCAATGGGTCTATCAGCCCGATGGTTCAGCAACCTTCCCCGGCAAATGATTTCAGTATCTGAGCAATTGAAGAACCGGATTTTCAGTATCAAAAACTGCAATGAATTCGATGAGATAACTCTGGAAATTTTCAGGTATCAATATGAGAATAATTTAATTTATCATGATTTTTTAGTCTCTCTTGGGAAGTCTGCATATGAATTAACAGATAATAGGAATATCCCCTTTCTTCCAATAGAATTCTTCAGAAATCACAGAGTTATTAGCGGAGACCTGCCGGTTGAAATGATCTTTGAGAGCAGCGGGACAACGGGAGTCACACCGGGGAAACACTTCATAAATGACCTGGCTCTTTATGAGGAAAGTTTCCTCAGATCATTCAAATTATTTTACGGAGATCCTGCGGAATATCTCATAATGGCATTGCTGCCATCTTATAGTGAGCGTGGCAGTTCTTCTCTGGTGTATATGGCTGATAATCTTATCAGAAAGAGTCAGTATTCTGACAGTGGTTTTTATAAAGAGAATATTGAAGAACTCATAGAAACAATTATTAAGGTAAGAGTAAACAAAACGAAGATTATATTACTTGGCGTTAGTTTTGCTTTGCTTGATCTCGCCGAAAACTATTCTATCGATTTATCAGGGGTAATTGTTATGGAAACAGGAGGTATGAAAGGCCGAAGAAAGGAGTTAACCCGTTCTGAACTTCATTCAATTCTTAAAGAAAAACTGAATATTACTTCTGTTCATTCGGAGTATGGGATGACCGAGCTTTTGAGCCAGGCTTATTCAAAGGGAAATGGTAAATTTTATTGTCCTCCATGGATGAAAATATTAATCAGGGATCCTCAGGATCCACTTTCGTTTTTTGACAAACCCGGCCACACAGGAGGAATCAATGTAATAGATCTGGCAAACATTAACTCCTGTTCCTTTATAGCAACAGGCGACCTTGGAAAGCTTCATGATGATGGAGGGTTCGAGGTTCTTGGAAGATTTGACAATTCCGATATAAGGGGCTGCAATCTGATGGCGGAGTAACTTACCCCTTCCTAAAACAGGTAGAGACAGGTCTCAGACCTGTCTCTACCGTATATATGGTGAAAAAACCTATAATCCCAGTTTCATTTTTATCGCTGCAGGTATGGCATTCTTATGTACCATAATAGCTATTGTCTTGGCCCGTACATACTGTTCAGACATATTCAGGTAGCCTCCGAATGGGTTTCTGTCTGTTCCCCAGGAGTTTTTTGTGACATAATATTTGTTGCCATTCTGGTCTTTTACAATACCCGTAAGATGCATCAGATGATCATCGGTAGTGGCCTTGCTGTCATAGCCTGCTTCCCTTGATTCCTGAGTTACTTTCACTTCCGGAAAAGGTTTGCTGAATTTATATGCTTCTGCTGCCCGTTCCTCCTTTGTCATTTTACTTAGTCTTGCTTTATCGGAACCTGTATATTGATCGGTGTTTTCAAGTTCGGGTATGATTGCGACTCCTTTTGAGTGTGAGAATCCCCTTTCACTAACATCTCCATCCCAGGCAATAGTGAAGCCTTTGAGCAGAGCTGAATCCATTACAGTAATAAGCTCATCGAGAGGCACATTGTAATAATTCATTTTTCTCCAGTTATCCGGGATTGGAACAACTCCCTGTGTATAGAAAGGGAATATTGTTAATGATGTTATTTCAACATAGTCTTGTGGATTTATTCCCAGGCTTGCGGTAAATGATTTAGGTGTATACCCGACACCTTTATATGTAAAGGACTCGGGAACTTTCCCCAGGTAAGTATCAAGAATTGCATCAACGATTGTGAAATACTGGTCGCTTTCCCTGTTCCTTTTAACGGGAACTGTTGCAACGGCATTTACAAAGGCGTTCAGTTCGCTGTGATTATGATTTGTCATGCTGTAATTCAGACCGGTATATACTTCATCGGGAACTATACCATTCTTTGCAAATTCTGTAATCCAGTCATGGCCTACACTGCCCTGACCCAGATTTCCCTTTCCCTGCTGTACAAAATTATCTTTCAATCTGTCAACATAATTATATCTGACAATGTACATTTCAGACAAATCATATTCTCCTTTGCCCATGCGAAGAAGCTCTGATTCAATGAATGAAGTTGTTGCAAAATCCCAGCATGTGCCGGTATTGGCCTGGTTTTTAACCGGAGTAGCTTTTAATTCAACCAGCGGTGTAAACTTGTAGCCTTCCTCTGTTTTCCCTGAAGAAGCCGCATTTTTCTTTTGTCCAAAGGATGGAATCATTAACGTAGTCAGAACCAGAATAAGCAAAGATTGTTTTTTCATATTATAAAATTTGTATTTAAAACTTTAAAAAGAATAGTTAGACTAATAAGCCACCAAGCTAATAAAATATTAATAAACAAAAGTTGATTAAATGAATCTTTGATGGAGTATGCCTGTGAAAATCTGACATTATCTTTTTCTGGACAATCAATCTATTGTTTTTTGTTCCATCGTTTAACTGGTTTTTCGCTATTCTATGCAACTTCCCTGGTGTCAGGCACAAGATATCTGATAAATTTTCCAAAGAAAAGAACCACAACTGTGACAATTGTCAAAATAAGAATGACTGGAAGCCCCAGTAACAAGGTGGCCATTGAGTCAGAAGTTACTCCTGTTTCATAAGCATTCAAAACAGACGAGTATAGAAACCTGTGATCAGGATAAAAAATTACCAGGCCATAGAAGAATAAAGGCAAAATCAAAAAAGCTAAAAATACGATCCATCTGTGACTGTTTGAAATTGATTTATAGGCAGCGATTAGAGGTGGAACCAATATGAGAAGCATAATAAGGATGCTTAAAATCATAGAGAAAATTTCACCTGAATCAAATAATTGACTGATCCATAATCCATAAAACCGTTCATCACCGCCTGTCAGAGCCCAAAATCTACCCAAAGGCAGACTTGCTAAAATTAATGAAAAGCCGGCTAAACTATATTTACTTGACCGCAACATTAACATACCAAACCACATAAACATATAATTGCTAAATAATGGGCCGGCGATAGTAGCCAATTTATACGATGTCCCGGTAAGTGTCTGTGAAAAAAAATGTCGGTCAAAAGTGAGGAATCCTGTTTTTCCACATAGAATTTCTCCAACAATATGGTGTATTAACTGGTGCATCTGTGTAATAAGAAACAAAAGCATGATAAAGGCCACAAGGAATTTGCCGCTTAAGGGGATTCGGGTTTTTATAATCTGTGTTTTCATATTATTGTAAATTATTCTCTTTTTTGAATTTGATTATTCTGAAATTGATAAAAGCAAACATTCCTAACAGGCAACTAATTACAACAAATTCGATTTCTTCATTGCTCTTAACCGGTTTTGGCACAAATACATTGTATTCTACTCTTCTCTTTTGTTCAACCAGTTCATTTATTTCAACTTCTGATTTATTTATGAGTTTCCCTAAAATTATCCAATCATCTGGATTATATAATTCATCAAATCTCTTTGGAGGCGTATTTGAGTATTGGTCAAATGCTTCTTTTCCAATTTTTGTAACAATAAAATCAGTTACGACTGCGGAGTTATTTTCCCTGACGGAAACTGAATTTTTATCTCTGGAGGTATATTCCCAACGATCTTTAAACACATTTCTAAGGCCATTCTTCTTTTCATAGTCATTCCACATTTTAAATGAGCCAACTTCCTCAGGATGTGACCAGATAAGAGGGCGTCCTGCCAAAAGTGCAGCATTTACCGAATCTGCAATCTTTGAGTAATTATATGCGGGTTGCCATATAGTTGAGCCATATTTTTGATATATTAATTTTGATAAGCGGGTAGCAGCAAATGTTGCCCAGCCTTCTGACTCCGTCCCCATCCAGTTTTGATAGGGAAAAACTCCGAATAAGTGGGCGTATTCATGCAAAATTGAATTTACAGGATCGGGAAACTGACAGGATAGCTTGGGATTATTCATAAATGAACTGTCAAGAATATTGCTTATGTAGTTCATCGATAAGATATTACCTCGGATACCTTCTGGAAATACAGCATTAAATCCACCTGGTCCAACCCCATAAACAGTAATCCATTTAATATTGGGTGAAATACCAAAATTTTCAAGGCTTACCTGATTAGCTGCCTGAAGTATTTTCGTAAATCGGGCTATTGATTTATGCACCAACGTATCGTTATAATTAATTTGAATTCCATTTACACTTTGCTGGTATTTAGTTTTTTCGCTTCTGTTTTCACTAAGCGCATCTGCATACTGCGGGGGGATTAATCTGGGCAGAACCAAACTAAGAAACAGACAAACAAGAGCAATCACGACTAACCCTATGATTCGTGGTTTTAAACTTTTATTTCTAAGGGTAAATGCAGCCAGAAGCAATGAAGCAAAAGGAAAAACCAGCGTGAAGAGGCTGTCGGAAATGCCACCAAAAATAAAAAAGCATACAACAATACCGGTCATCAAAGCGGAAAACAACCCAGCCCAAAACGAATATTTATATACATTCCTGAATGCAATAACCGAAAGGGCCTGAGTTAATCCAACACCGGCAAAGACTCCGACAGGAATTGAAAGACCGTATGGATTGGAAGCAAAATCCTGTAAAAACCCTGATAATATTAATATGAAAATTATAAAAACATACCGTAGAGACTTTTGAAAAGGATTGAGATCCAGAATTAAATTGACTGCGATATAACTCAGGCAAAAGTAGGACCAGCGCATAAGTACCATTTCGTCGAATTGGAATTTGAAATAATACTGCTGTTTAAATGTAAACAGACATAATCCTGTTATAACAGGGAATGATACAAACCATATAGAATTGATTATTCCACCCTTTAAATCTGATAACTTTGGTCGATTTAACAGGTCTCTTCTAAAAAGCAACAAAATTATTAATACGGAGAAAAGTATTTCTGACGATAACGGTTTTGATAAAAGACCATTTCCAACAAAACTTCTGGAAACTAAAATTGATTGAATATCAAACTTATCAAATGCTAGTACGATAATTCTGAATAATAGCAAAACTAAAGTTATTACCAAAAATAAAACTTTTCTCTTTTTAAGGGATTCGACAGAATCTGTTTGAAAATCTCCAATAAGTATCATAAAAAGCGTTTTTACAGTTGTTTTATTATTTAAGAATCTTATTACTTTAATAGTCGGCCTGATGAGTTATAAGTATTATTGTAATAATTCTTAATAAAAATTAGTAATATCTTATGAAAGACTGAAGATTTATTTTATTGTTGCCGTTTATTTAAAATTCATTAAAAAAATCACTTGCGTTTTATTCATATTTAGCCACTTTGTGGCTTACAACGCACATCGCAATGACCAAATATTAAATATCCGCTATTACAAACAAAAATAAGACGTGTATAAAGAGTAACAAGAAGTAAAAATATTTGAACAAGCGAATTAAGAATGCAGAGGAGATAATCTAAGATAGTAAATTCTGATTTCTGACTTCGTTTGTTCTACTGTTCATTTGTTCTGATTTCATAAGATCTTATGCTTCCCTTCAATTAGATCATAAGGATTAATCAACAAATATTACGGTGCTCTGCACCTTTGAATTATTCGATAATTATTTATCTACAAAGTAATGGTGCTCTGCACCTAAAACTAATCGCACTTAAAATTTACTTTCAAATTTTCGAGGAGCATTATATTTTGCAGGCTGAAAGAAAAGCAGGAGAGCTGCGAAATAATTGTAAAAAGGTTATGGAAAGGCATAAATAGAGGTGCAGAGCACCGAAATATTTAATACCAATCAATAATCTGGATGATGTTTTTTGAAGTAAGAACAATAGAACAAGCGAATTAAGAATGCAGAGGAGATAATCTAAGATAGTAAATTCTGATTTCTGACTTCGTTTGTTCTACTGTTCAATTGTTCTGATTTCATAAGATCTTATGCTTCCCTTCAATTAGATCATAAGGATTAATCAACAAATATTACGGTGCTCTGCACCTTTGAATTATTCGATAATTATTTATCTACAAAGTAATGGTGCTCTGCACCTAAAACTAATCGCACGTAAAATTTACTTTCAAATTTTCGAGGAGCATTATATTTTGCAGGCTGAAAGAAAAGCAGCAGAGCTGCCCGATATTTGTAAAAAGGTTATGGAAAGACATAAATAGAGGTGCAGAGCACCGTAATATTTAATACCAATCAATAATCTGGATGATGTTTTTTGAAGTAAGAACAATAGAACAAGCGAATTAAGAATGCAGAGGAGATAATCTAAGATAGTAAATTCTGATTTCTGACCTCGTTTGTTCTACTGTTCATTTGTTCTGATTTCATAAGATCTTATGCTTCCCTTCAATTAGATCATAAGAATGATCAATCCATGAAAACACTTCCTTATCGGGCACTGATCCGTCGAGCATAACCGTATTCCAGTGCTTTTTATTCATATGGTAGCCAGGAGTAACTGCCGTATAACGCTCCCTTAATTCTAACGCCAGTACTGGATCGCATTTCAGATTGATGCTCAACTCGCCGTCAAGATTTACAAGTGCAAATATTTTGTCATTTGCTTTAAAAACCAGAGTATCTTCTCCGAACGGGAAACTCTCTGTGGCCCCTTTTTTTGAAATACAGTAGTCTCTTAATGATTCGATGTCCATGAATGTAAGTGCTTGTTGCTTGTGTCTGGTTGGCTTGTGCAATGTGCCGAAAAAGTTTTGATCCTTAGTGCAAAGTTACATAAAATGCATTTTCAATATGATCGATCTCAAACGATTCTTGTGTCTGGATCACGGTTATAATATCAAACCTGCTTTCTTTATCTATTCCGAATCTCTTCAGGTATGCCGAAGCTGCATATATTATAGCTCTTTGTTTCTGGTGATTGACTGCTGCAGCCGGATGCATCTGAAAATCAACTTTTCTGGTTTTAACTTCAATGAATAAAATAAATTCGTTGTTTTCCGCAATGATGTCTATCTCATTTTTACCAGAACTCCAGTTTTGAGCAATGATTTTGAAACCAGCTTTTTTCAGGTGTTCAACAGCGAGTTCTTCACCTTTTTGACCAAGATCATGTGATTCTGCCACTGGCGTTTAGAGTTAAATACTATTTTTTACCGCAAAGGAACTTAAAGGTCAACACTAAGGTACACAAAGGTTATAATATCTAAACTATCAGCTTAAAGAATTCCAAATTTTTAACCTCGGAGTACAGGGGTTTACACGGAATTAGATTCTCTTCTTCACCCATTCTCCCTTTCTCCCCTTCGCCTCTTCATCTTACTCTAAATTTCAATCAATTTATTTCTAATAGCAAACAGGATAAGGCTTGCTGTATTTTTTGAATTGGTTTTTCCCAGGAGATTTGCCCTGTGTTTATCTACAGTTCTTTTGCTGATAAATAATGTTTCAGCTATTTCCTGATTGGAAAAACCCTCACAAATTTTAAAAAGGATCTCTTTTTCTCTTTTTGAGAGATTGGCAGATTTGCTTTCATGTTCCCGGTATTTGATTTTTTGAATTACATGATAGAGCAGCTCCTGGGAGAAGTAGTTTCCCCCTTTTTTTACAGTAAGTATTGCTTCTTTAACCTCTGAAATGTCTGAATCTTTAAGCAGAAAACCTTTGGCTCCCGCGTCTACCATTTTATAATAATACTCTTCTTCGCCATACATTGAAAGAGCTATTACATTAATTTCAGGACAAAGTCTAAGACCCTTTCTTGTTGCTTCTATGCCGTCAAGCTCGGGCATATTAATATCCATAAGTGCTATATCAGCTGTTGTATTTTTAAGAATTTTCAGAAATTCTTCACCATTTGAAGCTTCTCCGGTAACTTCAAATTCAGGGAAAGCATTTAGCAGTATTTTTAATCCGTTGCGAAAGAGCTGGTGATCATCACAAATTATAATGCGTATTTTTTCCATTTTGAAAATTTCCGGATTATTAAGAATTATTCAATCATTTTAATAAGAGCACTTGTTCCTTTCCCTGGAGTGCTTTCGAGGATAAAGACGCCCTCGACAGTTTTTACCCGTGTTTCAATATTTGATAGCCCCATCCCTTTTGTATCTTCCTTACTCAATGAAGATGTATCAAATCCGCGCCCGTTATCATAAAACTGCAAGGTAACAAATTTTTCGTGTTTGTTTAATTCAATCTCAATCCTTGAAGCTCCGGAATGCAGAATTGAGTTGTTTATCAGCTCACAGACAGCACGATATACGACAACCTCTTTGTCGTTGTCAAGCCGTTCCTCCTCCATATTCGACTTAAAATCAATTTCAACAGCCTTTGTTTGATTAATCTTGGTGGTAAATGCACTTATCGCGCTCGCAAGTCCAAAATTAGTCAAAACATGCGGGCTTAGATTGTTTGAAATGTCTTTAATTGTGCTTATGGCTTCGTTGACAAGATGGTTTGTATTGCTCAGGATCACTGAACCGGAAGGGTCTTTAATTCTGTCTGTCAACGCTGAGAGTGACATTTTTACTGTAGAGAGTATAGGCCCCAGACCGTCGTGCAGGTCTTTTGCAAACCGTTTTCTTTCATTTTCCTCAGTGTTGATTATGGCATTTATGACTCTTTTTTCAGATCGTGCACGTTCTGTGTCAGCACGTTTCAGGGAATAGAATAATTCACGAATGAGAATAACTCCTCCAATTATCATTACAGAAATCAGAACTCCCATCCAGTCATCTATTAGTTGCCAGGTAAAAGAAGGTGTACCTCTGAAATTTTCAAAAAGCTGAATGATCTTATGTACAGCCATGAATACAAAAGAAAGAGAAAGGAGTATCCAGGACAGTCTGTATTTGGTAAGCTTCATAAACCTCAATGCAATAATCGCCGCGATAATCTGTAGAGGGATTGATATTATAAGGGCAATAAGTCTTACCATGTCATAGTATGTAGTTCATACAAAAATAAGATTAATTTATATAATGGCGCGACGGCTCAATCGTCAATGCCACAACTGCAATAGAAAAAAGTGAGAATTGGAGATACGGGGATTGGGAGAAAAGGAGAATGAGACGGTTCAAGGGTGCAAAGAATTAAGGGCATAAAAAACATCGCCTATAATACATTATACATAATACATTTCCGTTTATTACCTTTGGTCATTCGAAAAAAACTTCATGAGATTATTGTACAACTTTGGGATTTTCGTATTCTCGGCTCTGGCTAAACTATTAGCACCGTTCAATTCCAAGGCTTTTTTATGGGTAAAAGGAAGGAAAAACTGGACTTCCAAAATATCTGAAAGGATAATGCCAAGCGACAGGGCAATCTGGATTCACTGCGCATCCCTTGGAGAATTTGAGCAGGGGAGACCAGTCATTGAAGCTTTAAAGAAGGACATGCCGGAGTTTAAAATAGTACTTACTTTTTTTTCTCCCTCAGGTTATGAGATAAGAAAGAATTATGATAATGCCGATTGTATATGCTACCTTCCGGCTGATTCGCCCGCTAATGCGCGGAAATTCATAGATCTTGTCAACCCTGAATTTGTAATATTTGTTAAATACGAATTTTGGAATAATTATATATCAGTCCTTTATAATAATAAGATTCCATTATACCTGATATCAGGTATATTTCGCCGGAGCCAGCATTTTTTCAAATGGTATGGTGGCTTTTTCAGAACAATGTTGTCGAAGTTTGAAAAAATATATGTACAGGATCAGCAATCACTTGATCTTCTGGCAGGTATCGGCATAAAAAATGTTGTACTCGCAGGAGATACAAGGTTTGACAGAGTTGTTCAGATAGCCGGCACGGCAAAATCTATTGGTAAGCTTGAGCAATTCAGAGGATCTGAAAAACTTTTTCTGGCAGGAAGCAGCTGGAGGCAGGACGAGGAGATTATTTCGGAGTATATCAACCTCTCACCGCGGGTAATGAAATGGGTTTTTGCACCCCATGAGATTGATAAGTCTAATATTGAGAGGCTTGAAAAACTTTTTAAAGTGAAGAGTGTGAGATTCTCAGAATATTCAGAGGCTTTCTCCGATGCTCGTGTATTGATAATTGACAATATAGGGATGCTTTCTTCTGCATACAGGTATGCTTATATAGCTGCCATAGGAGGCGGATTCGGGAAAGGTATCCACAATATTCTTGAACCTGCATGTTGGGGAATCCCCGTTATTTTTGGGCCCAATCATCAGAATTTCAGGGAAGCGGTTGATTTGAAAAAAGAAGGGGGAGCTATGTCATTTCAAAATTTTGGTGAATTTAAAAAAGTTATGGATTTATGGCTTTCTGACGATAAAATATATAGAAAATCAGCTGAAATAGCTTCAAATTATGTAAAAGAAAACACAGGTGCTACAGGAATTATTATCAAAGAAATCAGCCAAAAAGATATTAACAGTCACCGCTCATAATTTGTTAAAAACTAATCTTTTCTTATTCAGTCAGGTTCATATAAGAACTGTAAATTGTTCCACCGGATTTAACCTTTTTTTAACTCCGATGTAATCAAATAATCAAGTATTTGAGATAACCTTGACCTAAATTTTATTAAACCTAAATCCTAATTTATGATGAAGCAATTCAAACATCTGTTTACCTTGTTGATCTTTATGTTCATCACCGTTGTGATGTTCGGACAGGCAACAACTACATCAGGAATTAATGGAAAGATAGTTGACCCTAGTGGTAAAGCTTTACCTGGAGCAACTGTTGTCGCCATTCATGTTCCTTCCGGATCGCAGTATGGAGCGGTTGCCAATGCTGACGGCTTATTCTCGATCCAGGGTATGCGTCCGGGCGGACCATATACAATTGAGGTGTCCTTTATCGGATATGCAAAAAAATCACTTACTAATATATCATTATTACTGGGTGAAAACTTTGTGTTAAATGCCGGAATGGAAGAAGCCAGTACACAGCTCAATGAAGTTGTTGTAGTGGGAGCTAAAGCACCGGTATTCAACTCAGAGAAAAATGGTTCCTCTATAAATATCAGCACCCGGCAGCTCGCAGTCATGCCAAGTATCAGCAGGAATATAAATGATCTTACACGTCTGACTCCTCAGGCTAACGGTAACCAGATCGGTGGTGGTAATTATCGTCAGAATTTCATTACAGTTGACGGAGCTCAGTTTAATAACGCTTTTGGTATCGGAACCAACCTTCCGGGAAACGGCGCTCCGATATCGCTTGACGCTATTGATCAGATCTCAGTTAACATCACGCCGTTTGACGTACGTCAGAGTGGATTCATCGGAGCATCAGTTAACGCAGTTACCCGTTCAGGTAACAACGAATTCTACGCTACGGCTTATACATATATGTCAAATGAAAAATATAAGGGCAACAAGGTCGGTACAGCAAGCTTTATACGTAATAAATCAGACTATAACCTTAAAGGCGTCAGCATAGGCGGCCCAATCATTAAGAACAAATTATTCTTCTTTTTCAACTATGAAACTGAGAAAACAACTGTTCCCGGACCTCAAAGAGTAGCAGCTACCCCTGATGCTCCTGCAGATGGCAAAAATATTGCACGTCCTACAGCAGCTGACATGGATATGATGAGCGCTTATCTGAAAGATACATACGGTTATGAAACGGGTCCGTACCAGGGATATTCATTCCAGAGCCCCGGTAAAAAATTATTTGCCCGTATAGACTGGAACATAAACAAGAATCATAAGTTCAACATCCGTTACAGCTACCAGGCAAGTAAAGATCCCACCAGTCCGAGTACTTCGGTTTCACCATTCTCCTCAATATACACCGGTACCCGTCAGAGCATTGATGCAATGTGGTATAAGAACTCAGGTTACTACCAGGAAAGAAACTTTACATCAGTATCAGCTGAACTTAACTCAGCATTCGGCAATGGTAAATTTCTGAACACACTCCGTGGCACATATTCATATCAGGATGAGCCACGTAGTACTGATGGCAAGCTTTTCCCCTTCGTTGATATTCTCAAAGATGGTAAGCCATATGTATCATTTGGCACTGAACTGTTCTCCTATGGAAACCTCCGTCAGGTTGCAACTGTAACACTTACTGATGATTTA
>Ga0302284_1000995_pt1 | contig 12864 bp, 9 predicted proteins | sample III_Fen_E2_1_FD_198760 | JGI IMG/M metagenome (GOLD analysis project Ga0302284, IMG submission 198760) | Peat permafrost microbial communities from Stordalen Mire near Abisko, Sweden - III_Fen_E2_1 | ecosystem: Environmental > Terrestrial > Soil > Wetlands > Permafrost | place: Sweden: Abisko...
TCCTCCCCCATGTGATCCTTAAATAATTCGCGTCTGTATTAATTTACAATGTCATATTTGTTTGTGATCCTTTGCTTTTTTGCTTAATTTGCGATGAAATCTATTCTTCTTTTGTGAATTAATGTTTGTTGTTTCTTTTCCCGCACGTAAAACAGCTTTTTCTACTCCAAAAAAGATTATTTAAATCGAGACTTTTCTTATCTAACACAATCAAATCACTATTTGCTTTTCCTCACTTTTATGATAATCAAATAAGTCAAGCCGAAGAGGCTAACAAAAGACGTCATTTTTTAAGAAGTCCCTGGTGATTGCAAGACAACAAACAAGGAGGTGGTCATGGGACCTTCTGTGATAAGCAACCCTTTGTATTGCTATGAATTGACTGATAAATCGATGTCTACAGCGAATTTGTTCGATTAATCTGGTCTCCCTCTTTAACCTCTCCAAACAATATTTAACATGTAAAAACTTAGATGATTTTGGCGCTTCTTTCTAAACCATTATTTTTTGCCTTTCGAAGTCCTGAATTCGATGAATGTCTTTCGAAATACGAATGCAGCTGTGCAGGGGCATAAAAACTCACAGGAAATTTGTTTTTATATAACTCACGGATCTGCTTCTTTTCGCGAACTGGTCTAATATCTGCTGAGTTTACCAAGCCAACAATAATTTCAATTCCTTTCACACTAATCAAAAATATCAGCAGAGCAAAGACGATATCGTTACCTGTGACAGATTTTTCGATACTGTTGACACTCAAAGATACATCTACAATTAGATTCATAGGATTTAAATCGCAGAAAGAATTTGATTAAGCACATAGCCACATCACTTAGCTTAACTCATGGCAAGAGAAATTAGCACCAAACTTAGAAGACATTTCAGTGGAATACATTCGTGCATAGTTGAGCTAAATCAGAGCACCGGAGAGTACAATCATAGAACTAGATAATGAAATTGAACAAGAATGGGAAGAAATAGTTGATTCTAATGAGGCTACAAATAAGCTAGACATTTAAGAAATTCCTCCCAAGAATGAAATTCCTATTGATTAATTCTAGGCAAGATCCACCAAGATTTCCAAACAAGTATTAGAAAATGCAGAGGTTTAACTCAAAGCGAAGTGGACAACTCTGAAGCTCTAGAAAATAACAGCCAAAGAGGTGTTTATTCTCTTTTTTGGGAATAATTGCTTTGAAGATGATATGAACGTAACACACGATAATTTTTCGATTTTCTATGCGCGAGAAATACTCAAAGAAAGAGACGTAGTCTGTGGAGAAATACATCCAGAGCCTCCGTAATATTTTTCAGACCTTTACTGCAACGACTCTCAAGGAATCCTCAGCAACGAATTCTCTCAACGAACTTCCTCATTCACCCACATCAGCAAGGAATCTCTCATTCCATCAACTTGCAAATGTGTACTTAAGGAAAAAATCTACTGGATTTCCCCAAAAGAATTTTTGGTTGAAAGAGATATCAGTTTCTAAGGGTTTCCTTTGTCTGATTCTTTCCAACCAAGGGCTATCTATCATATCCTAGAATCATCTGATTCAAACAGCACAAACATCCACAGTGGATTTTACATCCGCTTCATGAAGGACACATGGTTTAAATCTGCAATTGAGAAATCAGCTCAAGAAGAAAATAACAAAAATATTGATAAATTGATTCCAACTTTTATAAAATATGTTGCTTTGTGGATTAAAAATAGAGAGCAGGTACCATTCCCTTTGAAATCAAAGCCTCCATAATAGAACTACTTAGCAACATAATAAGATTTTGGAAGACAGTTAAAAAAAGAATCACCTCCTCCTGTTTGTGACATCATTGAGTTAGATAATGATGAAGAACCTGCTGATTCTGAGAAGCAGATTGAGAAACTTACTGAAGCTTCTTACTCGATATGCTCAATATTTTGATATAATATTTTAGAAAATAAATGTAACTCTTTGGTATGTCTTCAATTTCTCTTTACAATCCATTTCCTTCTTTAGTTTTAAAGTATTCATGTTCCATTAACTAAAAACAAAAATTAAAAACAAATCTTCCCTTAAATCATTTATATATTGGGTAATGCTATGGACCCAAATTATTAACTAATTAGCCAATTTCTTGGAAAAATAGTTTCTATCTTTGAAAAATAATCAAATTGAAAAAGCATCAAGCGAAAGAGAATGATCCGCAGTAAACCAACTCGTGAAGTAGCATTATTAGTTGTCAATCTAGAGTTCATAGCTTAATTTCATTTTTGTTATCCTTTGCAATAGATTTTTAGGGACTGTTTGAAAGTTATCCCAAACATGATGAAAGATGTAAACTTACCTTATTTATATGGATTAATAATCATATAAATTGCTTTCAGAAAACCAAAGTGATGGTTGTGAGACAGTTAGTTCGCAAAGAGTTTGAGAGAAACAAAGAAGAAAAGAGCGAAGAAAAGATTACTCAACTCAGGGATAAGTAATAAATATGTTGTATTTCATTTTTCCAATTCTAACATCTTTGGTTTATTTCAAAAGTGCTATCAGAGGAATCAGCAACTATATGATATTCCTTGTGAAGAGGTATTGATTTATATTAAAGATTTAAAATAAGAACTTTCTTTACTTAATCCTTAACTTTTTGTTTATTATTTTAGTGAATACTTGAAAAACCCCACAAAAAAGGAATTCCAAAGCGTACTTGAAGACGATGATGATGCCAATAAGCAAACAATTAAGACATAGGAGAAGAGTTGAGTGTCTTCAAGTGGGTTCAACTCCCAATAGAAGGAATAAGCATAAATATTTGAACTCCTTAATAACTATTCTGTTTTTATTAACAATAGAAGATAGAATCTTTATTGGCCTATTTAATGCAATCCAGAATAAATTATGAAAGATCCCCATGGGTTCCCACTGAATTCTGAAAGTTTTGAACTAAATTAGTCAACCCAGATAATCAAATATTCACTTGCTTTAGAGAAATAAGATCAATTTCACTTTATTATTATGATAAATATGGATATTTTTTTATGAACTAGAGACATAATATAAAGTCTCTTGAAACAATTAATTGAAGAACTAGCTGTGGAAATAGTTAGACTTTTTAGACACAAATTTTCATACAAAATTTTCTGTAGGATACTCATTCCCTCCTCCTGCATTGTAGTCATAACAAAGAAGCTCCCCCTTTTTGATTAGTTTCTTCGCATAAAGCAAGACACGTGATTACCCGTTAATACTGAAGCGGACACTAGAAACATTTTACTTGGCCCTGGAACTCCTAGAAGAATTGTTAATTCCAGAAATGAATCTAGCCAAATTTCCTTTTTTTTCAGGAAGAATAACAAGCGAAGTTTTAGATCGTGGAGTACGCAGAAGCTCCATAATTGAGTCATTTTTATCGAAGATATGATCACGAGCAAAGTCTACTTCTCCGACATATTCTGTGATTAATGTTTTAGGTTTAATGTCACCTTATGCACGAACAACAAATCCTTATGTTTTGTCTTCTTGAATCAAAACAGGACCATATATACCTTTATTTGTGAGTTCTTTGAATTTTTGAAAAGTTAATGAGTTCAAAAGATCCATGGATTAAAGACTTGACTCTAATTTCGCATCATTCGTTGATTGAGGACACTATTTTGAGTAAGTAAGTTCATCTGAGAAAAGTATATTTTTCGCTTTGAGGGCATAAATGAGAGATTGTCTGCATTGAATATTCTCTTCCTCGTTTTTACTTAAAACTGGCAATAAAAATTGAGTCATCTTTTTTGTCTTTTTGGAGTTATTATTCATTTATTAAGCAGTTTCATTCTCATTTTTTGCCTGCTCTGAATCTTCCTTCTGTGTTTCATTTTTTGTCTCCTCAGAATCTTCCTTCTGTATTTCGTTTGTGCAAGCTGACGAAGATTGATCTTGACCATTTAGTTTTCGTTTCTTTTTCATTTATGATTCTAATTATTCTTCAGATATGCATATTGTTTCTTCATTTGCCTTTTCGATTTATGCCTTTTCCTCGGTTTCTATTCTTTCATTTTCCTTATTTTTGTCTTCTTCATTTTCCTTATTTTTCTCTTCTTCATTTGATGTTTGTTTATCATTTTCTGCAATAATTGGGTTAAGTATTTCTTCGTTCTCCTTCTATTTTTCTTCTACTTCTTCTTTAATCTACACAATATCTACTTCTATTTTCTTGCTAGTTCTCTTTCTTTTTGGCTTATCTAAATGTACTATCCCTCCAGTTCTAAAGAATTCTTCAATTGATATTTAACTAGCTGGTACTTATTCTATCCATAAAAATATTATTACAATTTAAATAATAAAAACATCATTTTATTTATCATTTTTTTAAGTTACTCTACACTGAAGCTGAGCAATCCGTACAAAGTATTGCATCTTTTCTCTTTCCAAAGCATTACTTGTGGAACAGCTTTTAACATTTCACACATCTTTCACTTTCCTCAATAACTCCCTCATTCTCCATAAACAATATCAAATCCTCACACTTTCCGCATACCTACAATAAATATTTAATTAATTATGTTTTCTCTTCAAATATTTTAAAATATTGTGTGTTTTTAACTAAAACTTAATAAATTAATTAGTATTTTTTAGTATCAAACTGAGAAACAAAAAAGAAGCTTTAATTAGATTCTTAACATATTTATTATTTAAGTACTTGAACTTTAGCAGCAATCTCCCTCCTTGTGGAGAAGTTGTAAGTCTCGAGAAGGTTTTACACATAACAGCTCTTTCGTTTTATTGTCATCCTCTTTTCCCTTTCGATCTTGTATTTCTACTCTACACAAACGGGGCATACCCAATCATCTTCTTCATTGGGTATTTCCTTGAGAGGAGGATTCTGAAAATGAATAAAAGAATAAACTTTTTCTCTTTATTTCTCAAGAAACAACATTGTTTTTGTTATTAATTAATAAAAATAATCGATTTTTTTTTTTTCACAAAGATAAGCTTTTTAACATTTCACATTTCCTCCTACTCCTCATTTAACTTTTCTTCAAACTAATATAATCAAAATAAATATCAGAATCTTTCTTACAAGACAAAATGTATGATAGGCATCATCACAGTAATCACAAAGAAGCAACTGATCGTCATGATGATAATCCCTACAAACTTCGCAGAGCTTCTCTAAGATGTAGTTTGTTTCGACAATTTCTGTCTCGTTTCTGGAGCATTGTTGAACTTTTTAACGGACAAGTTGAAGATACTCTGAGTGTGCCAAGGTTGATTACGATGACTCTATCTAATCTAAGAAAGAATCTAAAGTCTGTTTTTTAGATTTTCGTTTTCGATTCATGGATTTGTATGTTATTTTCTATTTGAAAGTAGCCAGCTGCCGATGTGATTTGGGATTAAACTTTTTTTTTCTTTAATTAATCTTAAATTATTATTTTTTTCTTCTAAAAAAATCACTAAAAATCTGTTTTTAAATTGGCTTTAATTTAATGGAAAAAAACATGTTGCAAAGGCTTATTTTAAATGAGTTTAGAGCTTTTGAGAATAAAAAGATGCATGTAATGGTATTTAAGTTGGATTATTAAATTATATTCAATAAAATAAGAGTTTTTTGATATATCCTCCAAGAAATATTTACTTGTATGGCAATCTTTATGTGTATGAAGATGGTTTTATATATTCAAACCTTTTTCACAAAGAAAAATTAACCGAAATAAATCCCTTTCAAATTTGGGAAGTAACTTTTCTCTGAAAACAAAGACAATTAGAGTCTTTTTGGTTAGTTTAATTTCAGAAAGGAAACTTAGAAATCGATGTACGATTACGATCAAGTTACCAAAAATAGTAATTTTATTATTTTAGAAAAATCAAAACAAAATCGATTTTAAGACTTATTGGTGGTCACTAAATATGCATTGAAAATAAAATCTTTGAAAATGAAAATTTGTTTGAATTTGATTTTGTCTTATGTTTTTGTCATTTTGTTTTTTACTTCAAATCATAGAATAACAACCAATATTTGCTTTTGAAGTAGTTAATAATTTTATTGAGTAGTTTCTGGGTAGTTTACAAAGAAAAAATGAGACTAATAATTCTTAGTGGGGAATGTGGTTAATTGATATTTTTTATTAACAAAAGCTACTCAATCTAGTATCTCACTTTGATCAAAAGTATTTTACAATGTTAATGTTGCTTTCAGACTTATGAAATTCTCCCTTATTTTTGATTCTTCAATACAAATTGAATGATTTCTTCAATGAATAATTGTAATGCTGCTAATATCATCGAAACAATACAAACCAAAGTAATTAATGTAAAAAAACAAAACAAATAAAACTGCTAAAAACTTTGTTATTCTTAATTTTTATTAGCAACAAAAATATCTTAAAAAAAATCGATTATTTCTCAAAGACATACACATTTTAGTGTTTTTATACTAAAATCCTCACTTTATATGAAAACTCACTCATCTTCAATATTTTTGTATATTTAGTTAATTTTAAATTAAAATGGAATTGAAAATGAAACCCTTTCAAGCAAGTTATTCTTAAAAGATTTAGTAAATTTTATTAAATACTGCTTGAAATATGAATGAAACTTGATAATAATCTCAATATTTTCATATGAAGAGATAAACTTTATTATTCATTTAGAAATTCAAAGAAGTTATGGGAAATATGTGGGACTGTTGCTGGCTTTTAATATTTCTGCATGGACGCTTATTTACGAATTTAATTTGAAGTACCAGCAATAATCAATGCAAAGCAACAGCAAGATAAGCCTTAAAATTGAACCTGCGATAGCATTGGCTACTTCTTCGAACAATCATTCCACTGGGCAGAGTGATCCTTCTAAAATAGTTTACATTCCAAGCAGAGGAGAAGATCTTAGGAAGTTTAAAACAGCTCGATTAGAAGATTATGATTTAACTGGAGCAGATAGGAGAATCGTTACGAAAACAGAGTATTCTGGAGGGTTTAGAATGCCATTAGAATCGTTCAACAAGCCTTACATGAAGAACAAATGTTGGAAAGCAGTAGAGACTACTGAAAATAAGGATACTTAAAAGAATAAATACTCCAGAGAAGAAATCTTATTAAAATTAGGATTTGATTCTGTTCCAACTCATTCTGCTAAGGAAGGATAGGGATCGTTGAAATCCAAGTAATAAGCATAAAATGAATCTTCTAGATCGAGATCTGCAACAAGCAGAGGTGAAAAGAATCGATAGAGCATTCAGCATTCTAACACATCTTTGATGGTTAGCTCAGCAGAAGAAAAGCTTAAAAAAATACATTAGAAAAAGGAGGAACTTAGAGAGGTAGAATTACAAAAAATTAGGAATGAAAAAGAAAACCATAACATTAAAAGTAGTTTAAAAAAACGCTTACCATTGCAAAAGAACTTGAGTATTTGTTATTTTGCAGAAGAGAAAGAAAACAGAAGAAGAAGGGAAAGAAGAATACAGTTCAAAACAGAAGAAGCTCGTTATCCAAAGCAGCGAAAACCATGAAGAGATTTATGTGACTCTCGATTAGCATAAGATTAAGATGCTTTAATCTTACGTCCATCAGCTGGAGCTAAAAGATGAAATTAAGGTAATTAAGAGAACGAAATAGTTAGCATAAATGATCGATTATTTCATTTGTTTATTATTTTTCTAAAGGAACTCGAGCGAAAGAAATTTGAAAAAGCAAACGCTGATGCAGCGGCAAAAGCTCTCAAGAAGAAGAGAAAGTTAGAGATGAAAATGAATTCGGAGTTTACAGAAACTGAGATGAGACATGAAATGAAATTCTGCGAATTCACACGGAATAAGCAAGTCTACGAAATTGAAAAAAAGTAAAAATAAAAAATGCACATTTATTTTTGGCATATTTCTAATCATAAAAATAAATCTATTTTCCAACAAGACGAATCGAAGAAATCAAACGGATTTACTATAGCTTAGACAAAAAGGAATTTGATTTATGCGAGTTCTTATCGCCGAATCAAGATAGCGCTCTTAAGGAAAACTAATAAGTTTACCGAGAAAAAGGGAATAAACCATTTGAAGGGATTCACTCTTCGTTGGATGCGTTCAATAGATTACTTGACAGGATAATCGCAGAACTAATTGATCAAGAGCGTGCTTCTCGTCCATTCAGTAGTCATTCTGTTGGGAAGTCAGTTGAGATAACTGAAATAAGTGTAGCGATCGTCGAGAAATATTTTTTGGCGAACAGCAAATTGAAATAGTTTTTCAAATTAGACCATCAAGTGTTGAAGAGTGAGTTGATACAATAAGACTATGCAGATGAGGATGATTATGAAGATCTAAGTATTGAAAAAATCAGAAGTTTCTTAGAAACCAAACAAGCCAGTGAGTTAGGTTCACAAAAATAACAAATTGATGCATTCCAAAAAGAATATGAGAGTAAAGTGGATATGTTTAATGTGGAATTCGCAAATCAAGAAAAAATCAAATAATTAGATATCTAAATTGAAGAAGCTAACAAAGAGCTCGAAGAAACAGGATTATAGCCACTCGATAAGGAGTAGATAGAAAGAATTCTTATGAAAGATTCTGACAAACCTAGTGGATATGATTCTGATCCTGATAATATTACTCTGTAGTAAAAACCAGTGCTGCTCTATAAAGAGAAGCTGATGCTTTAGAGAGACATCAAAAATAAGAGAGTTTAAAGATGCAAATGTAAAAATTCTAGATTATTTTTGTGAGAAAAATTAATTTATTTTTTGGGAATGTTGAATCATATGTAAAGCTGCTGAGAAGCCTAGACTGACTGTACCAGAAGCATATGAATTCGATGATAGATAGAAGAAAATGAGCCAAACATAGAGCATTCGATAGAGGAAGGTTGCGGAGATAGTTGCAGCAGTTGCAGCTAAGGATGAGATGGAGATGTCCAAAACTTTCCATCCTAAACCTATCCCTGATCATGTCAAGAATGTGCATCTTTTCGAGTAGATTATGGCTGAAAATGAGTAGAGAAGGGAAACTGTGCGATAAACATCGATAGCGCTTACATAAAAAAATGAAAAACCTTTCTCGTTCTACGATAGAGACAGAGAGAATCAAAAGAGTAAAATTTGTTATTTAAACTATTTCTTGAAAAATAGCAATTCCATTTTCATTAATATGATTAGAACCACCAAAGAAGCCACTTTGGAAAAGATCAGCTTATGTGTTCCGAGCTAATAAAGTACCTCGAAATGTTACAGAGCAGCTTCTCAAATAAATGAATAAAGTAAGATCATTTTAGTCTTATTTTTGTTGTTTTTAGATTTTTTTCTTTTAATATGGCTGCTTAGGATTAAGAAGAGCGTCGTAAATAGCGAAAAGAACAGAGAATCGAAGAATTAAAGAAAATGTCTTCACTACCTCCAAGAATGGCTGAACACGAAGAGAAACTCAAACTAGAAGCTCTCAAGAAACAAAATGACGAAGAAGAAAACAATGGCAAGAATAAGCTTATCGATCCCAATTTCCCTTACACCTTCGAGCCATAGAGAGCAACTCCTGTACCTGACTTTGCGACACTTCATGCAACGATGGAAAAATTACTTTAAGACTCTAAAAAAGCATTCTAACCTACTGTGCAAGATCCATTTAACTTCAATGAAACCCATTAGATTTTACAGAGAGATTAAATGGATTATGATAATCTATTGAAAAGAACTAGAGTTGATGCTTTGGAGGCATCGCATAGGAAGAATTAATAGATTTAATCTGCTTAAGTTATGTTACCTCCAACAACGAAAAAAGCAAGTGGAATTGAGTTTTATAGGAAATAATAATAGAATTAACAGTTAGAAAAGGAATTAAAAGAATAATAGAAGTTAGAAGATAAACTGTTAAAGATCGAGTAGCTTAAACCTAGATTTTATTAATCATCAGCACTCAAGGACGATAAGGAAGCTAGGGAATAACGAAAGTAATAGGTTCTAAGGGAGTAATAGCAGGAGAAGAGAAGTAACGATGAAAAAATAAGAAGTTTTATTTAAAATATACAAACAAAAGTGGAATAAAAGCCATTGCTCATCGAGAAATGTAAGGAATTCTAGGAGACTTTTTGAATTGATTTGAAATAGTTTTTGGAGAGATAATATATTTTTGAATCGTATGAGTCTTTTTGAATAATTTGATTTGTTTGATAAAATAGATAATAAAGATAATTCTGCAGTGGAGAAAGCAAAACAGAAATACACCTTCAAGCCACTTCCTGGGAATAAATCATACCTTGGATAAGCTTGATAGATATTGGAAAACTCAAATCAAGAAGAAAATGGTAATATTAGATGCTGCTAGGATATTGAATTTAGCTTGCTGCTTTTTGAACTCATTTTTTAGATATCAATGCAAATCATAAATAAATTCTGTTTCATGGAAACAGATTAAATTGATGTGGTATGTTTTTTACGGAATAAAATCAAAAACAAAGGGAGATATCTTTTTTATGCGATAAACAATCACAGAGAGAGAGGAATGAGCCAGCATAATTGAATGAAATTGATTTTTTGAGGGGGAGAGAGAATACTGATAATTTGAATAAAGATAAAGAAACAGCTGATTCTAACTCAAATCTTGGCTATTAAATTGTGTGTGTGTGTGATCGATGTGCGCCTCCTATGCGAGATAGCATTAACGAAAGAGCCAGACCTCGCTGAACTCATTTAACAGCGTGGGTGGAAGAGGTGATTAGCCCCATGGAAGAATGACAAGTGAAGAAAGGAAAAATCTAATAGGAGATAAGGATGCATATCTTGAATATTTAGAAAGTTAGTTAGATAAAGTATGCTCGCATTCGATTGCTGAAAATCCATAAATGTAAAGGAGAATCACTGAATTAGAGGAGTCCATAACTTCACATGAAGAGAAATTCGCTAATATGACCAAACTTATCAAGCTTTTGTAAACTTTCGCAGAAGCACAGGTAGATTTATTTTCTAGAGAAGCTTTTCTCAAGAATTATGATTTTTTGCTTTGAATAAATAAACCTATTTTTGCTAACAGGAAGATGAAAATAGACTTGTAAAGGAGTAGATGAATAAACCGTTAAGTCTTCTTGGCAAAAAAATGGATAGCCTTTAAACAGACGTTGCAGGAGATTTAAATATGAAATTTGCACTTTTTGAGGAAAAAGAAACATAGCGTGAAGTGTAGATCTTTGAAGCTCTAGGATCGTTCTAAAACAGCATTCACGATTTTGAAAATAAAATTGAATCATTTGCAAATTAACTCTCTCATGATATGGCTTCAGATATCAAGAATCTTGCTGCATAAGTTCAGGGATAAGAAGGTGTGATTTTGAAAAAGGATGGAACTAATACTGTGTCAGGAGAGATTGAAGGTTTGCTTAAAAAAGGGCTTGAAAAAATAAGGGAGGAAGTCAATAGAAAGATTGATTATGTAATGAAAGAAATGCGCAAAAATGCACTCGTTTCTGATGTAGATGGATTTGAAGAAAAACTCAAAAAAGAATAGAAAGAACGCACGTATCTTTGTAAGTTTGTGGAGGATTTAACAAGAAAAATTGATGAACTTACTCCTTCTCTTGCATCAAGTAAGTATTTTGAACTTGAGATGCTTTCATTTGGAAAATCTGAAGATTCTATTTTTGGAAAGGAAGAAGTCCTTCTAGGAATTTATCGCCAAACTCTGCAGCATACGATTCAAACTAATTTAAACTCGTTAGACAAGTTGAAAGCGATATCGAAGATCTCAAGGAAGTGGTGAACGCTCTGGTTGATAAGATCGAAGATTCAAATAAGTAAAGATTAATAAAGAAGAACATTTAAAATCATTATTGCTGTTCAATGTGCTTTATTTTTGAATATTTTATTGGATGGTTTGGGATAAAGAATATCAACAGCTGAGTTTGTCACTAAAGAACAATTTCAAAAAATGGAGAAGGCCATTTCTGATTAGATACAGCAATCAATGGGAAAAAAGGAAACTGTTCTTGAAGATGCTAGAATAGGAGGAGGGAATATTATTGAAGAATTGCAGTCTACTCGAAGTTAACCTAACCTTCTTTCAAATCTCAAAAGCGATACGTACCTTGCTAGATCTGGAAATAACTAGGAGTAGTTATGGAAGAGTTAGCAGTCTATGGAATAGCAGATGAATAACCCGTTTGCTTCATGGTATCGTTAAAATGAAGATCAGAATCCTAATAATCTTCAGTTTTCAACTCAGCCTTTAAACCAAGACCATAATAATACTGCTAACAATTAATTTAATTTAACTGGCAATAACGAGAATAGCAATAATTTAAGTGAGAGTTTTGGATTGGATTAAAAAAACAACAAATTTACTTCTTCAACAAACTCATTACGATAAAAGAGTGATCCCAAACTAAAAAAGAAAACAAAGAAGCCTTTATCAGCTTCAAGCACTCTTGATCAAGTAAAATGACTATAAATGCTTTATAATTCACTTTGTTGATTTACATTTTTATCGATTTAGTTTCCTTCAAAGGAAGAGAAAAAAACAACTAAAAAAGATACTTGCGTGAAGAGATAAGAACGAGAAGAAAAACTATCTTCGAGACTTTCTAGCAAGGAGAATAGAAGTAACTCTTGGTCGTCAGGTAGAAGGGGAAGACAGCGCAGCGTTAACAATGATATTATTAAGAAAAGTAAGCCTTCTTCACAATCAAAAAGCCCTTCTTAAAATGAAGTGGTTTAAAGCATCAAAAGTGAAGCCAGTGTTTCGACATTCCCTGGAATACAATTTATCAGTGAAAACAATAAAAATAGTAATAGTAATAGTGATAGATTCCATCGAAAGCATTCGAAGTCTTCACAATCATTAGAGGGAAAGCTGAAATCACACTCAACGAGAAATTCCATAACAGAGCCTGATGACAGGATGCATAACTCACCA
>Ga0302284_1000997_pt1 | contig 12861 bp, 8 predicted proteins | sample III_Fen_E2_1_FD_198760 | JGI IMG/M metagenome (GOLD analysis project Ga0302284, IMG submission 198760) | Peat permafrost microbial communities from Stordalen Mire near Abisko, Sweden - III_Fen_E2_1 | ecosystem: Environmental > Terrestrial > Soil > Wetlands > Permafrost | place: Sweden: Abisko...
ATCTGTGTAAATCTGTGTAATCAGTGGACAATAATTACCCCCAGCCCCTAAAGGGGTGTAATAACAGACCAGTAGACACTATTTTATTTTCCTTAATTCTTTTATAAAAAAAATAATCTGTGTAAATCTGTGTAATCAGTGGACAAACTCTTTCTTAATTTCTTTTTATAAAAAAAATCTGTGTAGATACATGTAAATCAGTGGACAAACTCTTTCTGTAATCTCAGACTTCCTGACCTCTCGAAAATTAATTGTCGCTATTTATTTCTACTCTGAGAGTTAATTTGATTATTAAATAAGGGAAATAAGGTTGGGATGTGTGGTGTCCGGCTTTCTACTAAGGGTGAAAAAACAAAAAAAATAAGGTCCTGAATATAAGGCAATTACATATAATTAGCTACTTAAGATTTAACTATTTTTTTTATTCCGAATGCACTGTAAGCTTTATTAATTGATTCTTGCTATCAGAAATTAAACATATAATAAAAAATAAACCCTGTAGATGCGACAATCAAATTTACGATATGGACATTGTAACTTATTGATTTATATCAGGAGTTCATGATGTCTGAATCTGTAGATAATATTTTCTTTAATCTGTGAAATTCAGTGTAATCTGTGGACAAACTACTAAGGGTGAAAAAACAAAAATAAGATTTTGAATATAAGATAATTACATATAATTAATTGCTTAAGATTCAATTATTGTTTTTAATTTCGAATGCAATGCAAACTTTATTAATTGATTCTTGCTATCAGAAATTAAACATATAATAAAAAATAAATCCTGTAAATGCGACAATCAAATTTGCGATATGGACGTTGTTGCTTATTGTTTTATACCAGGAGTTCAGAATGTCTGAATCTGAAGACAAACTCTTATAATATTAATCTGTGTAAATCTGTGTAATCTGTGGACAAACTCTTTCTTAATTTCTTTTTATAAAAAAAATAATCTGTGTAAATCTGTGTAATCAGTGGACAAACTCTTTCTTAATTTCTTTTTATAAAAAAAATCTGTGTAGATACATGTAAATCAGTGGACAAACTCTTTCTGTAATCTCAGACTTCCTGACCTCTCGAAAATTAATTGTCGCTATTTATTTCTACTCTGAGAGTTAATTTGATTATTAAATAAGGGAAATAAGGTTGGGATGTGTGGTGTCCGGCTTTCTACTAAGGGTGAAAAAACAAAAAAAATAAGGTCCTGAATATAAGACAATTACATATATTTAGCTACTTAAGATTTAACTATTTTTTTTATTCCGAATGCACTGTAAGCTTTATTAATTGATTCTTGCTATCAGAAATTAAACATATAATAAAAAATTAATCCTGTAGATGCGACAATCAAATTTACGATATGGACATTGTAACTTATTGATTTATATCAGAAGTTCAGGATGTCTGAATCTGGAGACAATCTTTTTCTATAATCTGTAGATAATATTTTCTTTAATCTGTGAAAATCAATGTAATCTGTGGACAATCTCTTTATGTAATCTGTGGACAAATTCTTAAAAAATAATCTGTGTAAATCCGTGTAATCCGTGGTCATCAGTTTTTCAGATATTGATATTCAGAAGTTTTAATACAGATATCGCCTCTTTTTTACCCGATAATCCCTGAATACGGACTTTGTAACGATTGTTTGACTCAACAATCAGGATCACATGTTTCCCGGTTAGTTTACTCCATTTTTGGGCAGTATCGGTAGCCTCATCCCTGGTCATAAAATCTCCGATCTGGATGGAGAAGTTATGCCGGACAAAAGGAACATAATAAATCGGAAAATTTAATCCGGACAATTTGAATGCAAACTGTTGTGCACTGGTGCGGGTTGCAAAACCGGACATGCGAACTTTATAATATTTGTCCTCATAAACCATCAGTGTCGGTTTCCCTGAAATTCGTCCAAGCCTTTTATTCTCTTTAAAAGCATTTGATCTGGTTTTAAATGCTCCGATCTGTATAACTACTCCTTCTTTCGAAATAAAGGTGATGTAGTCGTTTACTTTTATCTCGTTCTTACGGGTACTGTTTGATGGTGAAACAGCCTTAGTAAGTTTAGGTTGCTCAATATGTCCTTCGGCTGATGCGGGATGATTATTCACCGGACTCATTACGAACTTGATGCCATCCACAATGTCCCCATCAACCGACCGTTTTATCGTTACCGGCAATTGGGCAGGCAATGATACCATATTCAGGACCTCCAATTGCTCCGAATCAATGCGTGCAATGTAATCTCCCGGTTCAATGCCCAGGAAATAGATATATCCATCCGATTCGGTCAGCGTTTCGGCAACTGCTTTTTTGCTATCCTTTTTATAGAGTTTCACCAGTATCCTGCCGATTCCTTTCTGTGTATTATTCGTATTCGTATACACCATTCCGCTCACCTCGCCCAGGGATTGTATCGGAATATCTACCCGCTTAAACTGATTGGGATCAACCAGTATCCTGTACGTATTCTTTTTAAACCGCCAGGCAATATTGTTCAATTCGTTGTTGTTCAATTCAACGGTATAATATGTGAATGCATTCAGATCAGGAACCCGTACAATGGAGTCTTTTTCACTGAATCGGGCACTTCCTCCGCTTATTCTCAAAGAATTTAGTTTTACCATCGGCTCCCCGACATCAAAAATGCCATTTTCATTCATATCCAAAAACGGATAGAACGATATGCCACCTTTCCCAATCGATGAATTATTGCTCGTATGAATGTTTCTTTTGCCACTCCCAAATGCCAGACTGCCCTGAGCGCTTTCAGACGTATACACCTGCCCGCTGCTGTAGGTAGTTGCAAAATTGGTTTTAGCAAAACGTAAATCATACTTGAAACTAAATGTCACCGTATGATTGTTCGATAAGAGATCCCTTCGGTAGGCCAGTGAAAAATTCCCTTTCGGAATGTATTTTTCAATCGTCATATCGTAGGACATCAGCCGGTTGTCACTCAGGATGTATTGTGCTGATGGACGTAAAGTAAGACCTTTATTCAGCCGGTATGACAGGGTTAGGTTCGTACTCATGTAGACAGCCTGTGGATTCGTCCAGGTGAACTGGGTGGTTGAGCTGGCACTTAACCGGTTGTAATACGTGGAAATCACCGCATTAGCCAGGTTGTAGTTTAAGCTTTTATACACCAGCTGCGAATAGTCTAATTTGGCATAGCCGCTTACTTTTTTTATTTTCAAAGGAAACGAGAGTTTTACCTTCCGTTCTTCGAGTGCATTGAAAGGCGTAGCCAATTGTCCTTCGACGTATTTCGTATAGTCTATTTCCAGCAAGGCATCTTTGGTGATATAATAATTCAACAACCCGCTTGCTCTGACTCCATGATCGTATTCGGCATACATGGTGAGTCTGCTGAAAGGTTGCAACGTCATCCTGGCAAAAGGAATATACGGGGCATTGGGAATGGACGACAGATATTCCACTCCGCCGCCAATGGTCAGGAAGCGGCTTACTCCGTAATTAAAATCGGCATTCCCGTACCGGCGTTTTAAAGTGCTGTCCTGTACCATGCCGCCTGTAACCCCATATTCAAATTCGTTTTTCGACATGACCGTATAGGGGACATTCATCGTTCGTTCTTCCATCCGTTCTTCTCCCAGCGGACCATAGAATTTTAATTTCAGGGTGGTATATCCGTAAACAATGGGCACTTTAAAAACATAGTTGCCTGATGCATCGGCTGTGGTATAATCCACCAACACACTGTTGATATACAGTTCGACGGTCCAGTTGGGTTCTGTCCGGTCGTTGATGTTGTAGTAACCTGTTGCCTTTCGTACCGTGGTGGGAGTATTGCGTATACTGGCTCCAATCACCGGAGCACCGATAAACGAGATGGAGGAAGTGGATAGTTTTCCTACGAGGGCTTGTTTAATGATCCCTTTATCATTGTCTATCCAGCGCCAGATATAATTCAGCTGATTGATATTGAATTTTTGTTGGTCGTATAAATTGATGGACACATCGGCTTCCCCGTAGAGAAATTCCGTACCAATAGCTACGCCCAACTGATTATAGGTCCTCATATTCCAGGATTGAGTGGACGATGCCGACCAGTCCAGTGTCCCTGCTTTAAAAAAGTGGTAGTTTCTGTGAATGATGGTATCGACAGGAACCTCTCCTTTTACTTTCGACATGTTCTTTCGCATTTTTTCAATACGTGCCAGGGTGACAACCGGAAATTCAAAACCCGATTTCAAACTCATGGAAAGTGTACGGTAATTAAAAGTCAGAGTAATGCCAAATGCATCCGAAAACAAGGATGATTCCAGGTAATAGGAACCCTGTTCTTTGATCAGGCCATTTTTAAGTTTTATGGTTTTGGTGCCGGTTTTAATTTGTTCGGTGGTCAGGTCAATGGTATACGTACGGCTTTCGTTGACTATAAATCCGGTGATGCTGTTTCCATCTGCTGAGATCTTACAGGGAATTTTTAGGCTTCTGAATAAATCTTCAATGTTCACGCACAGCATTTTGCTTTTTGTGTACAGGGCATCGACGGTGAAATTGTCGAATCCTGTGACGATCACTTCCACCGGAATCTGATCGTACAGGTTGCTTGGTGCAGACTCTTCATCACTGACCTTGGGTTGTGCTTTTAGCCCGTTAATAGGGAAGAAGAACAAAAAGACAGATAGAGATACTAACAAAGGTAGCAGGGAGTGGTTATTCCGCCTCTTTTTCTTCCTGTTAACAGGATGTTCACTCTTGAATTCCGCCTTTTCCATTTATTATTCCTGATGAAAGGTAATGTCAAAATTACCCGAATAGGTTCCCTGGATGGCATTGGCAGGGATATGCAACGTACCGCCCACTTTAAAAGGGGTCATGTAGTTGGAATTGGTGTTTATAGTAAATGTGGAGCCGTTGATTCCGTGTTCGGTAGGGCCGATGTCGAAAGTAAGCGATCCACCGTTGCTGCAGGTTAGGATACTCGTTGGGAAATAGGTGAAACTGACTGTATTCCCCTTTGATAATTTGATTTCAAAAATAGCGGGTTGTGCGTAGGGTGCGATGCCTAACAGTACAATATTTCCTGTCGAGGTTCTGCTGCCATCCCAGCCAATGCTGACAGTTCCCCCGCCGGTTCCGTTTACGCAGTAGGTACCGAAATTGATGGCCTGTGTTTGGGTGGCAGTAATAGTTTTGGAGGATATATCGTTGAAGGTTATCGGAATGTAGTTCATGTTGTCCGAAAATTTGTGTGTTTTGTCCAACACCATTTTTTGGGCTGCCATTGAATCAATATTACATATTAAAACAGCCGCAATAAATAGCATTTTTATAATTACACGAACTTTTTTTACAATTCCCATGACTCATCGTTTTGTTACATCCTGATTTTTGAATGTCTTTCATCCTTTATTTTATCTCCAGTTCACCTTCGGCATAAACAAAAGGCTTGATATTTCCTTTGGCGATGTATTGAACGTTGAATCTCCCGGTCGTAAATTTCTTTGTGGTCGAGGTGTCTAATTTAATGATCAGAATCCTTTTTTGCAGATTGGTATATACCCCGACCCCGGCTACTGTGCCCACCAATATCACCTTGCCGTGAACTGGAGTGTATTGTACGGTTATATCCCCATACGTTGAGATATTGCCGGTCCGGTTGATGGTCAGCTTGAGATTCTGAGCGCTCCCCTGAAGAGGCATTAATTCTAAATCGCTTAAGGTCGCACTGACACTGACTTCACCGGTTCGGATAATGATCGGGATGCTGACTCCAAATATAGGGATTAACTGGACGTTCACCAGTTTTGTATCCTTGCCCGATTTGCCCATACCCAGCGGCTTGTAGTTTTGTTCAGACCTGAAGTATAAATGTGACCGGTATTCCCCGGCCTTCATATCGGCTTTCCGTCGGTATTGTACCAGGATGACCTGTGGTTCACGGGGAGCCAGAGTGACCTGACGGGGAAATATACGCAAATAGGGGTCTGAAAACATCTGCCCTGAATCAGGTTGCTCAATGGTAACAAAACTACCATCTTCCTTCATACTTCGTTGAACAAACGAAATTGTATAGGTGGCTGTATCCTGCCCCATGTTTAATAGATTAAGTTGTTCTTTTTGCTTATTGCCTTCAAAGACTACCCGGGAAGGGGTTACTAATAAATCGCCCTGAGCCAGGATCTGCAAACTGAAGCCCGACTGTACTATTAATAAAATTACCAATATCCTTTTCATCGTTCTTTTTGTAAGGTGTAAATTTTTATAAAATAAACCGGTAAGTTTAATATTTATAAAACAACTGTTTATAAATGTGCTTTAATCAATTATAATCTACTGTTACTGGAAATATTCCTTCATATTCACCACCACCATTATCGGCAGTCACATTTAAAGTACCACCAACTTTAAAGCTATCATTACCATCTTTATCAAGTACACTTGTTGCACCTACCGCTGATATTTCATTAAAACCATTAAATTTGACGGTTAATGCATCAATTTTCATTGTTGATGTTGGTACTTCTTTCCCACTAACAGTAAAGAAAGAAGGCAATGTAACAGTGTATCCTAAATTCTTTGAGCCTGTTACGCTGAAAGTTGGATTTGTTGCAATTGGTTTTATTGCTGAAGTATTTATACCACCACTTGGTTCTCTGGAACCGTCAGTCGAAAGAATCATTTTACCATCTGTTTTTGTAACTAAAGTTACAGCCCCAAAATTTAAATCATATAGATCTTTAGAAATTCCCATTGGAATAATAAGTAGTACCTTTGCCGGATTATCTGATAATGTTGCAGAACTTTGAGCTTTTAATGAAGGAGAAAATGCAACCAAAATAACGATTGCTACGAAAAGTATCTTTTTTTTCATTTTATTTATTAAATACAAACAGGAAGACCCTGCATTCAGAGCCTTCCTGCTTTATTAGAAAGGAAAAATCAATTGTAATCTACAGTTACATCAAACGTACCAGCATAAACTCCACCAATCTGAGCAGGAGCTACTGTTAATGTTCCACCAACTGTGAAGTTATCAATACCTGTTACATCGCTAAGTTTACTAGTTACTGCTTCAACACCTACACCTGCTCCAGCAAAATGTGCTTTGAGTGAACCGATAGTCATGGTTGCAACACTCTTGGTTGTCTCTTTTACTGTAATTGTTCCAGGCAATGTGACAGCATAAGTTGAATTCATTGTACCTGTTACTGTATATGCAGCATTTAAAGGTTTTGCACCAACAGCAGAATAAGCAACACCACCATTATATGTACAAGTAATATTGTCAGAAGGAAGAAGAACAGTACCACCAGTTGCATCTAATAATGTTATTGAACCAAAATTTAAAGTTGCATTTTGTGCTATTTTCAAGGGTATTATCAGACTCGCTCCTGCAGCTGTTCCTGTTACAGTTGCTGAAGTCTGAGCCATTGCTGTTGTTGAAAATCCTGCCATCATTACGGCAGCTACGAAAAGAATAATTTTTTTCATTATTTGTTTTTTTGATGTTTATTTAAATTTAATTGCTTTTAAGTTTAAATGCAGTTCTCAAATATCAATTATAATCAACAGTTACTGGAAATGTTCCTGCATAAATACCACCAATCTGTGCAGCAGTGACTGTTAATGTTCCACCAACTGTGAAATTATCGGTACCGGTCGCACTCAATGTACTAACTACTGCATCGGCTGCTGCGCCATTAAAACGGGCTGTTAACGCACTAATTGTCATAACGGCAGTTGCTCCGACAGTTTCAGTTACAACAACTGTTGCTGGCAATGTAAGGGCATAAGTTGCATTCATTGTTCCTGTAACATTATATGCTGCATTCGTTGCATAAGGAGCTACAATCGATAAAGCTACACCTGCACTTGGTACACGTACTAAAGAATTTGAAGGCAGTAATACAGTCCCAGCAGTTTTACCATCTAACAAATTTATTGTTCCAAAATGTAAAGGCGAAGTTTGTGACAACGTCATTGGAACGATTAATTTTGCTCCAGCAGGAGTAGCTGATACAGTTGCAAATGTCTGAGCCATTGCAGTTGTCGAAAATCCAGCCATCATTACGACAGCTACGAAAAGAATAATTTTTTTCATTACTTGTTTTTTTTTGAAAATTGTTTATTAAATTAAATTGTTTGTGCATATTATTAATCAATGATATTCAGTATGTGATACTGAAATCAAAGCGGGTCGCTATGCTGTTTGCCTTATAAGGTCGTGTCTGTTTTTGTCTTTTTCTTTTACCTTTTGTATGTTATCATTTGTTTTGTCACTATTTTCTTTTTGATTGGAACCTTCACCTGCTTTCGTAAGGTGATAAACCAGGACCTTTTAATTTGTTTTATTTATAAGAAATATCTTATTAAAATTTAGAAAGAAAATAGTTAAAATTGCCTTGACTTTATTCGTTTCAATGTTGCTGACAACTTTATAAAAACACTGTGATTAGTTCATATAAATACAACTTTATATGTTTTTAATACATTGCAAAAATAAGGGTATTTTATTGTAAAGTATGCGGAATAAAAATGTAGCAGAATAGTTAATCTGTGAGGCAAATAAACGCTGTATTTATATACGAGTGGATGGTATTTATACCGTATGGTTATCCAGTACAGTTTAAAATTAATGTGTATAACTCCAACCTTCAGAATATGAGTGCAAAAATGACTTTTTTAATATTCTTTAAAATAACCATAAATGCTTCGGATGTAGCAACAACTAGTATTTAAGAATATTTGTTGCTATCCGGTTTCTGTAAAAAAATTAATTAAAAAATTAATTACTTTTTTCCTTTGACTAAAAGGTTAAAAAATGAATATTAATTGTGTCAAATAGGAGTCAGGTATAACAGGAATTGTTTTTAATTGTCTTTAATTATATCTAATAAAATGATAGAAAAGTAAAAATGTAGAAATTAACATGACATCTGTTTCTTAAATAAATTCCAAATACCGCTCTTTCATCTTACCGTTTGCACCAATCGGGATGCATCAGTAAACTTGTATTTTGTCCAATGTGTATTTCTCCTGAAATTAAAGGTCCGGGATGTGAAACAGGAAGATTATAAAGACCTGATTATACCGGGTACGTCATAGGACGGACTTGGAATAATCAGGTCTTTTTGAAACTTAAAATGATCCGGACAGGCTTTTAGTTGCCTCATCGTCCGGTATGATCCATTCGCTCCTTACTTGAATAAATAGCCTATAAAAGCCGTTATCCCCATTGCAATGGTGCTCCAGAAGCATATTCTTAAAATCCCTTTTGTCTTACTCGACCCGCCCGCATTTGCAGCAACATCTCCTAACAAGGCCAGGAATAGTATTGAAAAAACATATTGGTAAATTACCATTTGATGGATGGGTGCAAACAACGCTATCATAAGTGGTAATATTCCACCCGAAGTGAAAGCTAAGCCCGATGCCAGTGCCGCCTGTAATGGTTTTGCTTTCGTTATCTTGGTAATCCCTAACTCGTCACGGGCGTGAGTTTCCAGCACATCATGTTCTGTCAGTTTTATGGCCACCTGCATGGCTAATTTACTATCCAGTCCCCTTTGTTCATACAGATCGGCCAGTTCCAGCAATTCTTCGTCAGGTTTTGTGGCTAGTTCTTTCTTTTCTCTTTTAATGTCTGCTTTCTCAATATCCAATTGCGAACTCACCGAAACATATTCGCCTGCTGCCATGGACAATGCCCCTGCAACCAAACCGGCTATTGTTGCCAGTACAACAGGACTTCTGGTTAAACTGGCAGCAGCAATACCAATAGCCAGACTGGCAGTTGATAGTATTCCGTCATTTGCACCCAGAACAGCAGCTCTCAACCAACCGCTTCTGTTTACATAATGTCTTTCATTATTCACCATTTTAAATAATTTGTATCGTTCTTTTTTCTGAATCTGTTTGCATGTTATCCCGGCAATTATTAATTGTTAATCAATCATTATTAATTACTTATATCCGGATATCCTGATTTATGAACCGCAGAATCTTCATTCTGGTTGACTCTTGTTTATCACATTGATTTATCCTTCAGCACGATCATTTTTATCTTTCTTCGTATTCCATTGCGGTAATGGTGGATTTAGTAGGAGAGGGTGGTCGTTTCCAGAATAAATGCAAATGTATGGATTATTAACAACTTATACAGATTAATCCACGTTTTTTTACGAATTAAATAACAGGACACAGATCTTCCTGAATTTGAACCTGTGGATATTCTGATTTTCACTTGTGTAGCACAAAGCTACTAAGAGAACGGGGTTGTTTTAATCTTCACTAACGTACTTGGAGGAGTATTTCTCGAGGCGGCTAATCTTGAGGCGGTTTATAAACAGATAAACCTTGTTTTAATTCTTCTTTAATAAGGTTAATATCGTGTGGGTCGTCCTTTCTACTAAGGGTTAGAAAACAAAAATAAGGTTTTGAATATAAGACAAATACGGTTTTCTAATCATTGCAATTTTGTTTTCAGTATTTATTTTACTATTCGAGTTTTACTATTAAAAAAAGCGAATAAGGGTAGAGTATTTACAGGCCTATTAACGAACTCCCCATGGTACAATGATAATGTGGTTGTTGAAGTCTTTACGTGTACCGCCCCAAGTCCGTTAGCTAACGGACTTGGGGCGGCTTATCTTGAGGCGGTTTATAAACAGAAAAACCTTGTTTTAATCCTTCTTTAATAAGGATAATTTCGTGTGGGTCATCCTTTCTAAGGGTTAGAAAACAAAAATAAGGTTTTGAATATAAGACAAATACGGTTTTCTAATCATCGCAATTTTGTTGTCAGTATTTATTTTAATTTTCGAGTTGTTCTATTAAAAAAAGCGAATAAGTGTAGAGTCTTTACGGACCTATTAACGAACTCTCCATGGTGCAATGATAAAGAGCATGCAATTTTCTTCACTAGTGCCGCCCCTCCTGCAATTATAAAGTGATTGTTTAAGTATTCACCAGTGCCAAACCATGAGAAAATTATAAAGGGGTTTTAATTTTCACTAGTGCCGCCCCAAGTCCGTTAGCTAACGAAGGTGTGAAGAGTGGGATACTTGAATTATTTATAACAAAGTATAGGTATAATCATTTAAAATAGAAACTAGCTTCTGGTTTAGGAGACGTGATTAACTTCACATCTCCATTACCTAGCGGACTTATTGACATTTATATTTGAGACGTTTTGTTATCCCTCTTTTCTGATTTTGGACCTCAGTAATCCCACTCTTTACATCCCCTTTACTTCTCTACTTCCTATGAAATACTCAGGTATCCCACTCTTAACATCCCCTTCAGGGGCTTGGGGCGGTATTTCTTGTGGCAGTATTTCTCGAGGCGGCTTATCTTGAGGCGGTTTATAAACAGAAAAACCTTGTTTTAATTCTTCTTTAATAAGGTTAATATCGTGTGGGTCGTCCTTTCTACTAAGGGTGAGAAAACAAAAATAAGGTTTTGAATATAAGATAAATACGGTTTTCTAATCATTGCAATTTTGTTTTCAGTATTTATTTTACTATTCGAGTTTTACTATTAAAAAAAGCGAATAAGGGTAGAGTATTTACGGACCTATTAACAAACTCTCCATGCTTCAATGATAACGGGATTGTTGTAATCTTCACTAACGCCGCCCTAAGTCCGTTAGCTAACGGACTCGAGGCGGCTTATCTTGAGGCGGTTTATAAACAGAAAAACCTTGTTTTAATCCTTCTTTAATAAGGTTAATATCGTGTGGGTCGTCTTTTCTACTAAGGGTGAGAAAACAAAAATAAGGTTTTGAATATAAGATAAATACGGTTTTCTAATCATAGCTATTTTATTGTCAGTATTTATTTACTATTCGAGTTTTACTATTAAAAAAAGCGAATATGGGTAGAGTATTTACGGGCCTATTAACGAACTCTCCATGGTGCAATGATAAAGAGCATGCAATTTTCTTCACTAGTGCCGCCCCTCCTGCAATTAGAAAGTGATTGTTTAAGTATTCACCAGTGCCAAACCATGAGAAAATTATAAAGGGGTTTTAATTTTCACTAGTGCCGCCCCAAGTCCGTTAGCTAACGAAGATGTGAAGAGTGGGATACTTGAATTATTTATAACAAAGTATAGGTATAATCATTTATAATAGAAACTAGCTTCTGGTTTAGGAGACGTGATTAACTTCACATCTCCATTACCTAGCGGACTTATTGACATTTATATTTGAGATGTTTTGTTATCCCTCTTTTCTGATTTTGGACCTCAGTAATCCCACTCTTTACATCCCCTTTACTTCTCTACTTCCTATGAAATACTCAGGTATCCCACTCTTAACATCCCCTTCAGGGGCTTGGGGCGGTATTTCTTGGGGCAGCTAATATTTGGGCAGCTAATTTTTTAAAGTTATAAAAATTGCTGCATTTTTTCAACGAATATTTATTGCTGTTGAAACAATCCAAGTACATTTCCTGAGGGGTCGCTGAATTTAGCGGTAAGTTCAGGTCCTCCTAATCCAACCGGTTGAATGATCTTGCCTCCGTATTTAATAACTGCTTTGATGGTTGCTTCAATGTCTTCAACCAGAATATGTATTAACATTCCAATCTCTGTTGACGGCTTCCGGTCAATTCTCCAGGCACCGCTGACTTCATTAACTCCATCATCAAAAGATACCGTACCGTCATCTCTTGTTCTGATATTCCAACCAAAAACATTGTTGTAAAACGTTGAAGACTCCTTAATATCTCTCGAAGGAAGTTCTACGTAACAGATTTTTCCATTTCCAATTGTAGGTTGTTTATTGATTTCCATGTTTTTAGTCTGATTTTTTGGTTTAATAAAATCATTTATTTCATATTCTGTTTACCACGTATCTGTTTTTTGGAAAACCTTACCCGG
>Ga0302284_1000998_pt1 | contig 12860 bp, 9 predicted proteins | sample III_Fen_E2_1_FD_198760 | JGI IMG/M metagenome (GOLD analysis project Ga0302284, IMG submission 198760) | Peat permafrost microbial communities from Stordalen Mire near Abisko, Sweden - III_Fen_E2_1 | ecosystem: Environmental > Terrestrial > Soil > Wetlands > Permafrost | place: Sweden: Abisko...
CCTTTAATCCGTTCATGCTTCCCCGCTCCCATTGCCGCGTATTTCATTCTTATCCTGCTTTAATTTGAAAAAGCACTGAGGCAATATAAATGCATTGATATAACAGAGATAAAATAGTCCTTATTATTGTCTATTTCATCTCTATTTTATGTCTATTTCATCACTATTTTATCTCTATTTTATCTATGAATGAAACAGGACTGAAATGCATTGATAATAAGGGGGTAAGAACCTAGTCGGGTCTTGATAAAAAAAGCATATAAATTTACTTCCGTTTCCTGGTCATTTATGGCATAACTGAAGCGAATACAAGAAGTCGGTTTTGTTGAAAAAAGAGGTTGAATATCGAATGAAGAGGAACGATGGATAATCGCATTTTTTCATACAAGGGAAGGGGGATTCACGCTTCCTTACATTTCTGGATGACTTCCGGCATCCAGGGTTACTTATTGCAATGGAAATAATCTGTCATTTTTCGTGTTCTACGTTGTAGAAAAAAACAATCTCCTATTTTTATTTTTAGCTCCCCGTTAAGAATTAAGTAAACAGCTCAATTATTAAATTACTTTCATTATTTTGAAAATAATTTAATAAAATAGAATTTAATTAATACATAAATTATTATATTTGCACAGTATTATTTTATTTCACACAATCTTCACAAAAACGTACTTATCGCTCAATATACTTTATATCAATTGTTTATTCATTTAATTTCGAATAATTCCAATTTAAATCAATACTATAAATGTCACAAAATAAACAATTTATGAAATATACATATTTCAACAGGAAATTATTTTTTCCCATCTGTATGCTTGTTTTCGCTTGTTCAATTAGTGCACAAAAAGCACCTATGAAGTATGGTAAAGTCGACAAGGCAGACCTTGAGATGAAAGTTTACCCCAAGGATTCAACTGCATCGGCAGTCATTTTATGCAATTACGGTTATTTTGATTCAAGCCAGTTGCAGTTTGTCCACCAGATACGAATAAAAATATTAAAGGAAGAAGGAAAAGGACAGGGGAATTTCTCTATTCCGGCATCTGAGAGAGCAACAGTAAAAGGGCAAACAGTAAACCTGGAAAACGGCGTACCGGTTATAACTAAACTCAATAAAGATGGAATTTTCGTTGAGCGTGTCACTAAAAATGTTTACCGGGCCAGGGTGGCAATGCCGAATGTAAAGGTGGGTTCGGTGCTTGATATAGAGTTTTATTTTCAAGGGTTGCCTTCTTACTGGAGCTTTCAAAAAGATATTCCCGTTCGGTGGAGTGAGTTGATCCTCGAAGAAAGCATGTATTTTTCATTCCGAAAGAATGCAACCGGGTATATTCCCCTGTCGGAAGCTACAAACGACCGTTGGGTTGCCAAAGATGTTCCTGCATTCAAGTCGGAGCCGTACATCAACAACTATGAGAATTACCTGAGCGGGTTTAGTATCGAGATTTCGAGCATTCATGTCCCGGGATCTTTTTACAAAGATTACGCAACCTCATGGCCGGCAGTTGCTAAAATACTGAGAGAAGATGAGGATTTTGGGGCTGCATTAACAAACTTCACTTTCTTCCTGAATGGACTGGAAAAAGAGATAAAATCATCTTCAACGACTCCTGAAGAATGCCTGGAAAAAGCCTATAATGCCATTAAAAAGATAAAATGGAACAAAGAAGAGTCTATCTATATTTCGAAAACCGGATTATCTTATGCTTTTAATAAAAAAATTGGAAGCGAAGCAGATATAAATTTAAACCTGGTGGTATTGCTTCGGAAACTGGGTATAGATGCCAATCCTTTGGTATTGAGCACACGTGCTAATGGCATATTGTTTCCCTGGTCCGCGAGCCTTGACAAGTTGAATTATGTGGTGGCTTATGCTGTAATAGGAGAGAAAACATACCTGCTGGATGGCTCGGAAGACAACCTGACACTTGGCCTGTTGCCTGAGCGAGCCCTTAATGGCCGGGGTCTGGTGATAAAAAAGGAAGGCGAAGACTGGGTAGATTTGACCCCACTAAAAAAGAACAAGTCAGTCACTTTACTGAATTTAAAGCTAAGCCCTGATGGCTCAATGAGAGGCGATTGGGAAAAATCAACGATAGATTACGGAGCGTTGAAAGAACGTAATCATTATAAATCATTTAATAGTGAAGATGCCTATTTGAAATCTATTGAAAGCAAGTATCGCGGGTTGTCCATTGATAACTTTAAGATTAACGGCATTGACAGTCTTCAACTTCCAGTAAAGGAAGACTTTACAATAACCTTAAAAAACAGGGTCACAAAAACAAACAATCAGTTATTCATCAATCCTCTATTGTTTGATAAATACACCGAAAACCCTTTTAAAGCTGAACAAAGGGTATATCCGGTTGATTTTACAACACCCATTGATAAAACTCAGATCTTTTCACTGGAATTACCGGCAGGCTATTCGATCGATCAATTACCGAAAAACATTAAAATGTCACTTCCTGAAAACACGGCAAGCTTTCAAATGGCATCTTCATTTTCGGAGAATAAGATTCAGGTTTTATTTAAATTCAACATTAACAAACCAGTCTTCTCACAATCTGAATATCAGGATTTAAGAACGTTCTTTGACGAACTGGTGAAGAAGCAATCCGAAATGTTGATTATCAAGAAAGACTAACCCATGAATAAAAAAATAAGTTTAAGTGTTGTACTCCTGCTTGCCATAACCGGTTTATCAGCAAAAGAATTGAAATATCCTGTCAGCGAAATACCGGCAGCGTTAAAAGAAAATGCTCACACGGTCATGCGCCTGTATCAGCAGGAGATAGAGATTAAATCGGAGAAATTGGCTGTTGTTACTGTTACTGAAGTACGTACCATTCTCAATAAAAACGGGGAAGGAAATTGCTACTTTAAGGGATCGTACGATTCAATGCGTAAAATAACAAGCCTGAAAGGGAAAGTGTATGATGAACAAGGCAAACAGATCAGGAGTTTTGGGGCTGATGATGTGGTTGACCGCAGCAGCATCAGCGGATATTCCATGTACGAAGATAACAGGACCAAAAGTATAGACCCAAAGTATTTAACCTATCCATTGACGGTTGAATATTCCTATCAGATTGACATGAAACAAACTTTTGAATTACCTTCCTGGGATCATGGCAGTGAAAATACTTCCTACGAGAACTCGTTGTTTGTGGTTAAAGTGCCAACAGGTTATTCATTCCGCTATAAAGAATACAATTTATCAAAAGAAGTTGTAAAAACGAATCAGGATGGGAAAGACATCTATACCTGGTCGTTGAATAATCTGAAAGCAAGGATTGATGAACCAATGTCATCCATAACAAAACCTGATTACCCTTTAGTAGAATTGTCTCCAAACAAGTTTGAAGTTGGTGATACAAAAGGCTCCTGTGAAAGTTGGAAAGAAATAGGGATTTGGGCAACTTCGCTAAATGAAGGAAAAGACAAATTGCCTGATGCAACTGTAGCAAAGATGAAAGAAATTACTGCTACTTGTAAAACGGATTTTGAAAAAGTGCAAAAAGTATATGAATATATGCAACAAAAGACCCGTTATGTCAGCATTCAGATAGGTATTGGCGGTTGGGAACCATTTGATGCAACGGTGGTGGATAAATACTCATACGGGGATTGTAAAGCATTGTCGAATTATACAAAAGCTTTATTAAACTCAATCGGTATTAAAAGCCATTATGTTCTGGTAAATGCAAGTTCCCGAAGCCATTTGTTTGACACTTCCTTTCCTTCAAATCAGTTCAATCATGCCATGGTTTGTGTGCCTATAGACAAAGATACCATATGGCTGGAATGTACCAGCCAAAGGCTTCCTTGTGGGTTTAACAGTGATTTTACAGACGACAGGGACGTTTTATTGGTAAACGGGACAGACAGCCGCCTGGTTCACACCCGCGTTTATCCGGTGGAAGAGAATTGCATTAACAGACATTCTGTAGTGAATTTTGCTAACGAAGTTTCCGGAAGTGCTGAAGTAAAGGCAAAATATATGGGACTGCGCTATGATGAAATCCTGGCTATCTATCATACCGACAACGCTGATAAGAAGAAAATAGTCACACAGCGCATAGAACTTCCTTCGTTTACTCTGGAAAAGTTTAACTACACTGAAAACAGAAGTAAAAACCCTTCGTTCGATGAAAAACTAGATATCACCTTAACGAATTATATTCACAAACTGGTAAATGATATTTCATTGCTGCCATTAAACTTTATGAGTAAACTAACTTCAATCCCGGATAAAGTAAGGAACCGCAAAACAGAACTGTGTATCCGACGTCCTTCAATGGAAAATGACACCGTGGTGTATCAATTGCCCCATGACTATAAAGTCACAGAGATTCCTGAAAAGAGTGAAATTACGGGTAAATTTGGGACCTATACAGCCAATACAACAGTACAAGGCAACTCCATAACCTACACTCGCCATTTTGAATTATTCAAAGGTGTGTTCCCACCTGAAGCCTATTCTGAGTTTCGTGACTTCCTGGAACAGGTATCCACGAATGACAATGTAGTTGCCAGTCTAAAAAAACAAACTGCTGTACTGAGTAGCAAATGATACGTTTTGACGTAGAATCCATTTAAACAAATGCTTATCTGCAGGATCTCATTAAATTAATTTCGTGAAGGAATTTTTATATCAAATCCGGCAATTAAACATCGCAAAACTAATTGCTCAATTAATATCAGATAATGTAATTATGAAGCCTGTTTCTGAATTTGATTCATCCTTGAGACTTTGAATTAAAAAAGAAACAAGCAGAAGAGAAGGTGGGTAAAGAAAATAAAGGTAAGCGGTACAGTCAATACAAAATTACGAGTAGAATTTGAATCCTCTAAAATTGATAGGTTTAGGTTAAGAGGTCAAATATCCTATGTTCACTTCACTATACCCGAGAAAGTCTGTACCGCTTTTATTCCTTTATTGATGGTGATTTTAAAATAGACAAAATAAACAAATATTTTAAACGAAATCCGGAAAGATAAATGTTTTTGAATGAAAACATATCCGATTAATCATTTGGGTGCATTACAACCCAAAAGCTGTCAAATTGAATTGCGAATTTAGTAATAACTCCAAAAGCAACCAAAACAATACCTAAATAATTTTGGACATTCGTTTCTACAACAGACAAAATATCAAGTAATTAAATCAGCGATGTCAGTTTATTTTGGACATCGGCCTACGCATGCAGAATAACAGATCAAAAACATGTCAAAACGGGAAGAAAAAGAACATTAATCTTTTATTTCGGTCATGTTTCTAAGATAGCAATCCAAATCTTTAGTAGTTTTTAGATTCATTTTTTGTGCTAACCGTTGTTTTATTTTATATAAACTATCAGAAGTAGCCTCAAGCACTAACATTCTGTCAGCATGAGAAACATCAAGAAGCTGTAAACAGCACCAGATTATTTCTTTTTGATTGATAGTTGGATAATTAATTTCCAGTGAAACGATAATATTATTGAATGCATGATTCATTTCCGTACTAAAATCACCCCAATTATTTAAATGCAAAGCGTTAATATACAACTCCTTGTCAAGCTCTTCCCGTTTATCAGCCGTTGCATTCTTGCGCTCTGCAACTTGTAACGCTTTAGCTTCTTTAATCTTCTTTGTCAAAGTATGACTTACAAATTCCTGCTTACTTGTTAATTGATTTTTAAAAATCCCTATTTGTTCCCTTTTAAGCTTGTTTCTTTTGTATAAGAATATCACTAAAATTGTTGAAAGCAATAAAACCAACAGCAAAATTGAAACAATGAAAATCATACTCCTTTTTGTTCCGTTAGCTTCCTGATCAGTAGTGTGAAGCTTTTCAAGCACTGTACTTTTTGTTTGCATTTCAATTTTTCGAATTGAATCAGTACATGATTGAAAATGTGTCATAAAAACACCCATTTGTTTAATATCCTTTCGCAGATACTCAATATTTACCAAGATCCGGTAACATTCACGTTGCGTATTAAAACTTGAAGGATACTTTAAAGCATCAAAAGCATATTGATAAGCTGAGTCATATTGTTCAATATTATAATAAATATCTGCCAGAGTATATCGTCTTATCGCATAGTTGAAACCTGTGTTTGGGTAATTCAGGCTTTTACGAAGGTAATACTGAGCAGAATCATATTGTTTGGCATAATAGTAATTGATCCCAATTTCTTGTAAAGCTGATCCGCATAAAGTGGAATCACTAGTTTTTGTAAGAGCCTGTCGGAAGCAATGTTGCGCGGTTTTATAGTCTTTAACTGCATAATAAGTTCGTCCAATATCTAATAACCTATAACTGATATCAACCATTTTCCCTAAATGTGTCAAACATTCAATTGCAAGTTGATATTTTTTACGCGATTCTTTATATTCACGTTGAATAAAGCAAATATCCCCCATATCATAATAGATTTCACTCAACATCGCATAATCACCTTTATCTTGAATACAATCAAGAGCTTTTAAATAAAACAAAGTTGCATCTTCATAGCGCAGATTACGTCGGAGGAATCGAGCTTTATAGAAATAACTTTTTGCTAAGTGGGGGTTATCGCTAACTTTTTGATAATAATTTATTGAAAAATTAATAAGCGAGTCAGATTGTAAGGGTCTGGTGTTTTTTACCAATGCCTGAAATAGGAGTAACCCATACAATGCACGATCTGAGGGAGATTTGTATTCTCGATGATTTAGATGATTTAAGATATTCAATGCGGAATCAGGATAAACATCCATAATACGCTCGGCAGTTTTCAACTCGTTTGGGACAAATGAACAACCAGATAACAAACAAAGAAAAAACAGAAACGAGATATTGACTTTAGAATGCATAGAGGAAAATTCAGATTGCATAATTCAACATTTAGAATTGATGCTTTGAGATGTAAAATTAAAAAAACAATTTGATTTTTAATTTCTTTCACTGAAGATTATGCAAAGAAAAAGCCAACACTATCAATTTCATATCAATTTACAAATAAAAATCAAAGCTAATCTAGGCCTTACACAACCATGTTCTGAAAGCAATGCCACATGCAGGCTCTCCTTTAATTTTAAGTTGTGGAACATTTGAGTCTACATTACGAGCTTTAATCGGAGAAGTTACTGCAAACTGAATTGTTTGATTGGAAAGATTGTAACTATCTATAGCTTCATCTTTTTCACCCAGAATTTCCACAGTTGTTTCTGCAACTGCTTCATACAGATCTTTACCATGCGAAATGGATACATCAACCCAATTGACATTTGGATTCCATTTTCCACCAACCAGAGGTCCTTTGATTGACGAACGCATATTCACCAAACCATTGTTCACATTGTATCCAGATAGTACCAGATCAGCTGATTTTCGATTATAACGTGTAATAATGTCAAGTACTTTTTCACGAGTCAATTGAATGTCTTCCTTTAATAATTCATCTACAATATCTGTGATTCCCATGTTGCCTTTTACAACAACCTGTGCATTAAAATCAGTTGGATCAATTGTTAGCTGATTATTTCTTAACCAAGCTTTTAAAATATTTTTCATCTGATATAGTTTTTATTTATTAATACCAAATATGGGATAAATAGATTCAAAATTATAACGAGGCAGCGAAGTGTACTGCCCCGTTATACTATTTAATTACAATTGAAAAGTTCCTACTAATTTTTTAGAACTATACGCAATATGTACTGTATAATTTCCGCTATCCCAACCACTGGTTTCAATTACTGATTCAAGTGTAGAATTTGTATCAATTACATCTTGATAAACAACACTTCCATTTTGATCTTCAACAGTAATTTGTGCAACACCAACAGAGCAACTAAAATCTAATACCAATTCCGAATCGTCTAAAGAGAAAGTAACAAGGGGAACCGAGGTAGTCGAAAGTGATTTAACCTTTGATTGTGGTAATGTTGTTTTAGGAGTTGGATCACTTTTAAGAGGAACACCGGCAAAAACAGTTTGTACAGAAACCACAGAAACCAACAATAGAAAAATACTGAATAGCGAGAAATTAATTTTTTTCATAAAAATTGAATTATTAGTGTGAACATAGGTTTTAGAATACAAAAAAAGTATTCTTTACATGGTGCTAAGTTAGATATACCACATCACCATACCAAATTTTGAGGCAAAAATAATCTGGACATGTCGTTTTTTATATGACAGAAAACCAAATGATTACAGTAGTTCAAACAGAAAATATCTGGACAGAGGGGAAAGTGCAATAAAAAACACAAAGAAAAGCTGGTTTTACGAGAGTGCAAACTATCAAAAGACAAATAATTTCGTAATTACTTCCCTTCTGTAATTTCTTTAAGCATATTGTCTATTTCTATTGCACTTTTTAAGTTCATTTTTTGAACCAGGCGTTGTTTCATCTTATACAAACTATCTTGTTTGTAGTCCAGCAATAATAGCACTTTGGGGGTTGGGATATCAAGAAGAAAGAAACAACACCAAGTTATCTCTTTGTGGGTGATGTCTGGGTATTTATTTTCGAGAAAGTTTATCAGGTTATTAAACGTGTGATTCATTAGAGAAGAAAATTTACTCCAATCGTTTATATGCAGACAGTTATTATATAGTTCTTTATCTATAGCTTCCCTCTGAGCAGGAGTTGATATTTTATAAACAGATGCTTGTAATGATTTAGCTTCCTCTATCTTTTGAATTAAACCAGATTTTAGTAGCGACTGTTTTTCGTTCAGTAAACTTCTATTCTGGCTCAGTTTCTGTTCTACTTGTTGTAGTTCTTGTTCTTTGCCTTTATTCCGGTAACGCAATCTGTAAACCAGTAGAAAACTTATCAAAATAATAATTGGTAAAATCCAACCAAGTAACAGTAGATATTGTTTGGTTTTACCGGCAGCCTGAGAAGTATTATGAACATTTTCCAATACAGTTGTTTTAGTTTGCGATTCAATTCTCCTTATTGAATCAGTAAAAGATTGGAAGTGCGTCATAAAATAAGCCATTTGTTTGAAATCGCCTTTCAAATACTCCGTATTAGCCAAAATTCTATAACATTCACGTCGTGTATAAAAATTAGACGGATGTTTTAAAGCAACAGATGCATATAAATAAGCAGAATCAAATTTCTCGATATTATAATACAGGTCAGCTAAAGTATAGCACCTTATAGCATAATTGAATCCAGTACTTGGAGATTGCATACTTTTCCGAAGGTAATACTGTGCAGAATCATATTGTTTTGCATAATAATAATTAACTCCAATTTCTTGAAAAGCAGCACCACACAAAATGGAATCTTTAGTTTGCAAAAGTGCTTTTCGAAAGTATTGTTGTGCGGTTTTATACTTTTTTTCAGCATAATAAGTTCGTCCGATGTCCAACAACTTGTAACTGGCATCAACAAATTTTCCTCCTCTATTAAAACAATCAGCAGCTAGTTGATATTTTTCTCTGGAATCTTTATATTCATCTTGTAAAAAACAGATATAACCCATGTCTGCATAAATTTCACCTAACATGGTAAAATTCTTTTTATCCTGATTATTATCCAATGCTTTGAGATACAATTCAGTTGCCTGATCATATTCTTGAGCATTTTTGTAAATGCGAGCTTTGTAAAAATAACAGAGTGCTAATCTTGATCTATCGTTTGAATGTTGATAATAATTCAATGAGTAATTTATCAACGAGTCTGGTTGCAAGGTCAATTTATTTTTATCAAGTGCCTGAAAATATAACAATCCATAAAAAGCACGATCAGAAGAACTTAACATCATGCTGTTTGTATGCATGTGCTGCAAAATATGCAAAGCAGAGTCAGGGTCAGAATCCATAATCCGTTCTGCATTTTTTATCTCATTGGGCATGAGTGAGCAACCGCATAATACAATACAGCTGAGCAGGAACAAAAAAGGTCGAAAAAATGGCGGCATGAATGGCTTTTGGGAATTACCTTGCAAAAGTACAAATTTGTTTTCATTTATAACTCTGCTTCCAACTGTATAACAGAGGATAACTTGTTAATTTATCAACACAAAAACTATTAAATCAGGATTAGAAAATTGCCTTCAAAAATCGCAAAGTATAAATCAGATTGATATTGAATCTAATAAATAATTACAAAATACAGAACCCTAATTTCAGACTTAAAATTGAAGTTACATTCTTCTGGTTTTTGATTGCACTTTCCTTATTCTAAACCGGAGTAACCCACTCTTAATTATTTAATTTTTATGTACTGCAAAACAAACCATAGATTTGTGATTACTCACGAAGAAAGAGTAATTAAACCTGAGTAAAATAAAAAGAAGGAAGTGAATCTTGGTTTTAATGTTAAGCTACAGCAAGCGTGAAAATGCTGATCTTAATTTCCGAAGTTTCAAGTAAAGCCCGGACACAAGCTTCGAGTGTTGAACCAGTGGTAAGAACATCGTCTACCAACAAAACATGTTTGCCTTCCAACACGGTTTTATCACTTACCTCGAAGATTCCTTCCGTATTTTCATACCTTTCGAAGACTGTTTTCTTTGTTTGAGTAGTGTTTTCACGAATGCGAAGGAGTGTAGAAGTATCAATTGGTTTATTCATCATCGTTGATAATCCTTTGCTTATCCATTCACTTTGATTATAGCCACGTAATTTGTATTTTTCAGGATGAAGAGGAACCGGAATAATCAAGTCTACTGAAGCAAAATCCGGAGAATCCAGCAGATCGATAGCAGCATATTTCCCCAACAATTCTCCAATTTCTTTATTGCCTTTATATTTAAGAATATGTAATAATTTCTGAAATGAAGACCCTTTTTGAAAAAAGAAATAAGATGTTGCCCTATAAACAGGTACTTTACCCCAAAACCTTTTCTCAATAGGATTTTCATCAATCAAATGATAATTTGTTTTAGGAATATTATGAAGACATGAAAGACAAAGTTGATGTTCGTTCTTCTGTAAAGCAATGTCACAAACGACACACAAATCAGGGAACATCAGATTAATAAAATCAATAAAGGGATTGAGTTTCATAATTAAGCCTCCTTATATTTAAAAAGAGAGATCAAAAATGTGTCCACCTTATTTAATTATCCTTTTATTTACCTTACCAGTAGTAATCTAGGAAGCAATTAAAGGCAACACTTTAGGAACAAAAATCAGCAATCCAATTATAACAGAAATAAAAGCACAGATCAGCACTGCACCTGCTGCTATATCTTTCGCTTTACCAGCCAGTGGATGCTGTTCCGGGGATGCTAAATCAACCACCTTTTCAATGGCCGTATTGATCATTTCAGCCCCTACGACTAATCCAATACAGAGTAAGCAGAGCATCCATTCTATTATACTAATTGCAAACACAAATCCACTAATAATTACCAGAGCAGTTATGACCAAATGAATTTTCATATTTGTTTCCGATCCAAATACTTCCGTGATTCCGCGGAAGGCATATCCAAAACTCTGTAGTCTTTTTTTCATTATTCTATATTGATGTCAAATTAAATGCAAATTACGTAAAAAAAATCCTACAAACAGAATTGTTTGTAGGATTTAGTTGAAAAGATTCTATTTCCTTTAAGATCTAAACTTTTACGCGTTCGACGTATGAACCATTGCGGGTATCTACCCGAATAGTTTCTCCTTCGTTTATAAATAACGGAACACGAACAGTAGCACCGGTCTCAACAGTTGCAGGTTTAGTAGCATTGGTAGCAGTATCCCCTTTTAGTCCCGGCTCGGTATAGGTAATCAACAGAGCAACCTGAACAGGAAGATCAACAAACAAAATTGTTTCTGAGTGTGCATGAATTACAACTTCACAAATCATACCTTCTTTCAGAAAATCAACTCCATTTATAATGTCTTTATTCACTGAAACTTGTTCATAAGATTCATTGTTCATAAAGTTATAACCCATATCATCCTTATATAGATATTGGTATTCGCGACGCTCGATACGTACCTCTTCAATGCGGACTCCTGAATTAAACGTTTTTTCAAAAGTTCTTCCTGTTACAACATTTTTCATCTTTGTTCTTACAAAAGCAGGACCTTTACCCGGTTTTACATGAAGAAACTCTGTTATAACTAAATATTGACCATCAATATCGAGGCACATTCCATTTTTAATATCTGTTGTAGTAGCCATAAAACAATTTGCTATTTAAGAAATTTACTATTTACAATTAAAAGTTCGCCAATCCTGATTCGTAAATCAAATACTCAACTACATGGGTTCAGGATTGATTCATTTAATTTCGAATACAAAAGTACTATTTAAATTTTGATTGACAAAATAGTTTAACAATCAGCTGATTATAAAAAAGTCTCTGCTTTTCAGCAGAGACTTTCAACATCCTTTTTAATTTTATTGTTTCAATTTATTTATCATTTCGTTTTTGCACGTTATAAAAAATCTTCATCTGGTTCCCAAGTATTTTAGTAAACCCTTTTACATCGTCAGCACTCCAGGCACGGTTGATTTCACCGTATTCTCCAAAATCAGTTTTCATTAGGTCAAATGTGCTTTCTACGCCAACAAGAGTGTATCCATAAGGACGAAGTTTTACAATGACAGTTCCGGTTACATTTTGTTGTGAACTTTGAAGGAATTGTTCAATGTCCCGCATAACAGGTTCAAGGTATTGTGCTTCATGAAGGAACATGCCATACCAGTTTCCTAACTGATCTTTCCAGTATTGTTGCCATTTAGTGAGTGTGTGCTTTTCAAGCATTTTATGAGCATTGATAATAAGCAATGGTGCAGCAGCTTCAAAACCTACCCGCCCTTTTATACCTATAATCGTATCACCAATATGCATATCACGGCCGATGCCGAATTTGCTGGCAATAGCTTCCAATTGATTAATCAGCTTTA
>Ga0302284_1001000_pt1 | contig 12847 bp, 4 predicted proteins | sample III_Fen_E2_1_FD_198760 | JGI IMG/M metagenome (GOLD analysis project Ga0302284, IMG submission 198760) | Peat permafrost microbial communities from Stordalen Mire near Abisko, Sweden - III_Fen_E2_1 | ecosystem: Environmental > Terrestrial > Soil > Wetlands > Permafrost | place: Sweden: Abisko...
GTACTTAGAATGGTTAGCAAGTAATTTATTATGTAAAAAAAATATCACCCACCAAGGGGCTCGAACCCTTGACCACCAGCTTAAAAGGCTGGCGCTCTACCGACTGAGCTAGACGGGTGTTATGCTAGGTTCAGTGTGAATCATCAATTGAAGCATATGATTTTGATATCGCTTGTTGTCAACTTACCATTGATAGCAAGATGTAATTATCGTATGCTGTGGAATCATGAACACATTAATTAAGTTAGTAAATAAGTAATTAATTTGATGGTTTGCTTTTTGGGTGTGAAAACTTGATTATTTTTCTAATAAGAAAGCTATTTAACCTTAGCTTGAAACTAATCAATTACCCAGGAAGTATTTATTTAAATTATCAGTGTATATTTGTAGGCAACACAAAATTTGTTTTCTTTCTAATTCAGTTTAATAGTCCTCCCTCCACTTGGTTAGTTAATGTGGGTGTTATTACAAGAAACAAGATATTAGCACAGAAGGTTTGCTTAAAATGTGTTGTTGAATTGAGTTTGATGGCATATTGCTGTTAAGTACAATTTGTATTTAAAAATACAATGATAAGTAATTTTATCATAGTTGAAAATGTATGTATGTGTCTCTGTGAGTAAATTCATTGATTATTCATTATTTGAATGCATTTTCCATGAATTCTGAGGAGAGTATATTTTAACTTCAATTCAACTACGACAACTTAAGCATCATTATCTATCTATTCCTATCTCTCGATTATTAAGGTATTGCAATCAAAAAGGAGGAGAAACTCATCAAAATTTAGATTATTTTTCCTAACATAAATGATATTCATTTAATACATCAAACAAAATTGAATTTTCAGCGAAATAAACAAATCAAGGAAAAAGAGTGCTTTAAGGAATAAACACAATCCACAGCGAAAAGAACTACATCATCAACAGCAACATCCATCAATACATTAGATATTAGATATTAGATATTAGCATTAGATAGATTAGACTAATAGTAAGTTGGAATCTTTCATGAGCGCCCATATCCCTTTGGCTGATGATTCATTTGAAGAAGAGTACAATAAAATTAAGGAACATTTCTCATTGAATCTACGTACATTCAACTCACAACCAAGTAAAATTACAGACATTGCTGTACTAATCAAGGGGGGAGTGAATTAGCTAGCACATATGAAAGACTACACTTGTTTATCTGAATTATTCAATTGATAAAAATGACAATCTCATTTAAATTTTGTCTATGTGATAATAGAATAAACCATCGCTGATGAGCTCAAAAGAGACTATGAAGATGCTAAAAGTACAGTAAATATCCATATTATCATTTATAAATATTATCATTCTACTATAGCTGTCATGTCATATGCGTTTTATTGCTGATTACTTTATTTCAATAGCTATAAATTTTCTTTTTTAAAAAATAGGTGAAGATGATTGAGTAAGGCCTCAACTCTGTCCCTTCGAATCATCGCTAAAACTACAGAAACAAAGTACACATAACATAAAAGAAGAAAACAGATTTAATGATTGAATTGAAAGAGTAGCAATCTAAACCCTTCGTTCGATTAATGACTTTTCTTTGAATGTGTTTGTTTTTGCAGTTAAAGAGATACAACTCGGAAGTTGAGAATATGCGATAGTCTTTGGTGAAAGCAGAGTCCGATTTATACGATTCCTCTAGTGTGTTATCATCAGGGAAATCAACTAATAATTCATCATTCGTTGGTGATTATGGTAAATAACAAAGTTAGTTCTCTGCATCAACTAGGAAACTAGAAGAAGCTAAGAAAGGACTGTATGATATTGAAGGATAATCTAATGAAATAGGGTATTAAATCAGCAGATAAAATGAGTAGCTTGATGGAATAATATCAGCGAATAATCAAATTCAAGAGGATCTGTAATTCTCGCATTAACTAGTGAATAGAATCAAGAGTAATATTACCAAAAGAAAATCAACTCTCGCAGCCGTCATAGCCTGCTTAGGAATAGTGTTGATAATTATTATTGGATCGTATTTCATGTGAAAAAGGATGAACATGAGAGTGAGAGATATGTATGATATGAATGGAATATGCATAAGTGGCAAAAATGTAACAATAATTGGTAGTTAACTTCGGAGAATTTAGTGAGTAAAAAATGATTTTTCTAGGAAATATTTCTGAATTCTTAAGAGAATCAAGAACAAATCATCCATGATGAGCTTGTAAATGATGATTATTAAATAATTACTTGTCTGAGGTTTTTTGTTTTGATTTGAAAATAAAAAAATAATTAAATCTCAAAGTCTTTTATGTTTATGTTGTAATTAGAAGGAAGGAAAGGGAGAATTGGGGGTTATTATCTGTGAAAGAGAATAGATGGGGGTCTATTGATATTTTAGATACACATTGATGTCTTTGGAAGAGAAGAAAAAGAAAAGGATAAGAATTATTGATTAATTAATAATAAGATAAACACAATAATTGTAAAAAAATAATAATAATAATAGCAATAGGAGAAAATAATTATGTTGGCTGGTCGAATGAATTTCTTGAAGACATTAAGAGCATAGGCATCGATGTTCTATGCTTCGAAAGGTTGTTTTTCAAGTTAACCTTAACATGTGTAGAATACTAGTAAAAGTGTTGCATCAGCTTCGCCTTACTCTTATGAATCATTGAAGAATAACGGATGGTTAGTTGCTGATCCTACCAAAAAGGTATTAAACCAAGGGGGAAATATGCAATGATGAAAGGAAGGGGAGATTTAGAAGTTCCTGAATGAGATTGACGATTTAGAGATGGGTTTAACAATATGAAATGAAGGGGATATTTATTGATGATTATATATTATGAATAAATGATCTTTTTTTTATGATTGTGTGATTGTTTTAACAATAGAACTCTGAGTGGACACATAAATCTACAGCTGAGTAGCTCATCGACAAGGTGCCAGTGATCTATGTCGCAGCTGATTCTGTCAGATGCATGGTAAATAGCTAAATAGAGAATAATAACCAGCAAATAGGCAGATACTCATTGCGAAAAATATCAACAATACTTAATAATTTGTTATCTTCACAATATAATATTTTGGAAGATCGATTCATGAGGTTTTTTCATTATTACTAGGGTGGCACTGAGATCAACTCTGGTCATCCTTAAGTCTACATTAAGCTTGACACACGTACTCCAGGTGAAGTTCAAACATGCAAGTAACATAATATTATCTACTGAGTTTTTGAAAGTATGCCATGAATTTGCTAACTGTTCTTGTTTGTGTGGGATTTTCTGTGATTTCAGGTATTGCGGGTTGAGATACGCTAAGAAGTTAGATGCAGGTCATCATCACTGATGAGAGAGAAGCAAATTACTAGCACTCATAATGAAGGATAACTTGTTTGCAGCATTTTGAGTATTATTAAGGTACACAAGTGTTGCTGTGATGATTCGTTATGCATGTATGTTGTCTTTTTTATTTGAGAAACGCAAAGAAGAAGAAAAATAATGAACTGATTTCATGAGATTCATTTGATAAAGATGAATAGTGAAAACAAAGGAAGTGGTTTAAGAAACTAGAAGGGGGGATGCTGTTTGGTTGATTCTCTTACAAAGATATATAAAAGATTTGGAACGTAATTGGGAGGCATCAGAAGAAGAATGAACTGAATAATCACAATTTCATAAGATACAAAACAAAATAATAAATTATGATATTTTTGGCAGTATTCTTATCATGAACTAAGTTATTAATTACTTCACTTTCAATAGTTAGCTATTCATCATTTTTTGTTTTGCTTAGATCATCCCTTTTGTGATTGAGTTCAAGTAATAATTCCTAGCATTTTTTCTATAATAATGTTCTTAAAAGTGTGCTTTAGTATCTGTTAATTCATTTATGTGTTAGACATATTAATGAAAATAAGATGGATGAAGATATAAATAGATAGATAAAGAAATGTTCAGTTTAACATAGATTATCACCTAATTGATGAAATAATAGAATGAGAAATAGAAAAAGAAGATAGAAGAATGAATATATGTAACAAGACATTATATTAATATATTTGTGGGTATGTATGTGTGTGTGATTAGTGTTTCTCTGAGGTGAACCCTAAGCGAAAAAATTTATTCTTGATTTAAACGGAAGAATCCCAAAAATACAACAATACTAACAAAAAGTGAAAAAATCCTGAGATTCTAGAGTGACTAGAATAATTACTAATTCCTTTTAGTTTGCTCAACATTATGAACTTCCTTCAGCGGTTCAAGGGAAAGACTTCCATTATGGATAAGTAAGGGATCGATGGAATTGTCAAATCCAAAGCACTTCCAATAGAAATACACAACGTTTACAATAACAACAACTATCAATAGAACAACATTGAAGAGCCAAAAGCTAGTTATCTTATGAGGAGTTCAGCTCCAATTATGTAGTAGGGTATCACTCATGAGCCCATTGGTAATTAGTCTTAAAAAAAGGGTGGAAATAGTATTGGAGATAGATAATTGTTTCTTTTAGGGAGGGATTTGTGGGATATTTTGTCTTTTCATTGTTATAGATTGTCTTGTCTATGTTTTGATGTGTTTTTTTGGTTCTTCTTAGTGACAGTGACAGGCTCTAAGTAAAAGAAGACCAAGATATTCACTAATATTACCAGAGAAAACAACAATTAGAAGAACACCTTAAACAGTAACAACAACAACAACAACAACATTCACTCCTAGTTATTCCCTAGGATAGGTTAGTAAAATAGTGTTCAACCTTCTAGTTCTTCTTCAACTGCTTCGTCTATTAGACAATTCACAAGAGGAAGTAGATACAGTGACTCCACTAACATTCAACAATAGCATTCCATAATAGAGTCACTCAATGCTTCTCTTATCGATCGGAATAACAACATTATCAACAATTATCAAAAGAAATCATACAATGGAGTCAACTCATTGAATCGTAACTCTTAGGATAATAACAGCTTAAGAAACAATAATAATCATAATTATTCGTCTATGGTTCGTAGTAGCACTTTAATCACTGATAGAGGAGTGAATTACAGTATGAATCATGATAGCAATGATGATGTTAAATAAAATAATAAATAAAGTATGATTCAAAGAATTAACAATAACCATCTAAGCTAAACACTGTAAGTTGGTGGTCAACGATAATCATCGTAGCATCATCATTAGATCATCCCGAATTACAATAGTAAGAATACTACTGCTAGTACTACTGGACTACCTCATCATACTCACCATCCTTAATCAAGTTAAGACTATTATTAATATAATCATAACAACCATCATCTCAACAGTTATTCATCTATGTCACTCACTGGTAGTTACAAGCTACCTCCTGGAGTTAATAACATAGTTGTACCTTCAGACTATGAACTCATTGCTGTGCCCAAAGCACTCTCTTAAACTTAAGCCTTACCTGTGAACTATCTCAGAGACTAAATTGGGATTAATTAATCGCAGGATTATCCTTCACTTGCTTAGTTTATGTTGCCAAGGGCATAGCAGTCAAGGGAATTTTCACCTGTGGTGTCAAAGTCATAATAGTTAAGCAAATCTGTCTTGAAAGGTAGCAGCAGCGATAAAGCTTATAATAGTCTTTAATCAGTAGGATAAGATAAAAATAATTAATAGAAGACTATTACATTCACGCAAGCAGCGTAAAAGCAATAGCAATAGAGTCTGTTGAACTCAGCTGCGAAGAACATACTTGAATGGAATAGCACTGTGAAAGGTAAACCATAAGGAGGTGTTGGCACTGCTGGAGGATAATTCAAATATGAGCTTGATTTAATGGAAGAAAAACATAGGGATATTATTAAGAATTTAGATAAAATCAGGGAAAAAAGAACCAAGAAATGAATAAGTAGAAGCCGCATACAAGCCTTCTCAAAGTGTCTGGCAGATGTCAAGGAAGTGGATATGTGTTACTCTTAGTATTTTGTATTGTATAATAATGATTGATGTATGTAGAGAATGCCTCAGTATTAATAGTTATTATGTCTGCAAGCGGATAAAACAGTGTTATGTTTTTTAATAGAGTTGTATATTAGTTGTTCGATTGAGATTGTATTACTCATTGAATCAATCATAGTTTACTAGCAGAAAGTTTAAAGACAAGTTATTATTTGCTAAAAGGCATTAAATTTTGGTGTCTCATTCATTTTTGTGATTCTGTTTTTTTTTCATCTTATCTAAACAGTGGATTTAACTATCTTTCATAGTAAAGAGATATTTCCATTTCAGACTGCAGAATGAGAAACACAAAATGAATCATTCAAATAATAAGAACATTTTTACCATAATTTAGGTGCAAGATAATTCTCAGCCTTTATCAATACAAATATATTTTTATATCTCTGTTTATCTCATTCATATATTAATGAAATAGAATCCTTTAAAATTTATTCGTTCGCTAAAGGAAAAAAAGCATATACATAATGAAAAATATGATAAATAATAATTTATATTAAGGCAAGCATAACAGAATATGTGATAGAAGATATAATTATTCTTCTTCTTGTTAATAATTCCTGGGTTCTTTTGTTAAAAGGAGGAATAATAACATTTTTGGATCAATAATCAATTTGAACTCTACAAAAATTATAATACCCAACATTTTCAAGTAAAACTGTAAAATAGGTATTTTTTTAACTCACAACCACTGATAGCAAAGGGTGAAATTTTAAGTTGAATCGATTAATGAATAATATGAGTTCGAAACACTCATAGTCATATGAGTAATAAGAGAAAAAACACTACAAAGGAATCACATAGGAATAAGTTCAATTAGAACAACTAGAGAAAGAAATACTAGAAGCTAATGGTAAGAATAAGTAGAGAGATGCTGAATATACTAGCAATAAGATTTATTTAGAATTTTTCCAAAAAAAAATGCAAAAAATATTTTATTTTTTCCTTAATTAACATATCAAAAGAGTAATATAAGTCTCCAATTGAACCGTTTAGCCTGATAGCATTTATTAATCGGATTTATTTGAAGAATATCTTGATTGGTTTATTTATTTCCTTCTAATCGTACTTTTTATTGTTTTCTTCCACCTAGATATAATCTACGGTCGAGATATCTTAGTCAAAAATATTCTTATTGACATGCCCGACAACAGTTAAGAATCTTCTTCACAACATTGGATTCACACATACATTTCAATTGATTCAAATGAGTAACTCAATCACTCCACCAAACCTATCATTCTGATAATCCACTAATTCGCTGGATGTTCTCTCTCCTTTGTAAAGATGTTCAAAGAATTAACCCAGCATTTCTAAGTCTACTGTATTGATTTAATCGGTATGGGATTATCTTCTCGACCTAATCTCGCATGGCTTAGCGCACCTAAAGAAACATTAGATTACTTATTATTCTCTATCTCACAGTGGATTGAGTCTATTGGTTTATTAAACTCATAATTCTATCTTCTTGGTTATTCCTTCGGTGGATATGTAGCGAGCTTCTACGCGATTAGTAACTAACATATCGTCAAGAAGCTATTCTTATTGTGTCCAGTTGGGATATGCTACAGGGAAATCGAAGATAATGAACAATACAAAAAAGAGAAACTTAAAGTACTCAACTGGAAAGACATAATAATATATTAGGTCATCGAGAAATGCTGGAAGGAGGAAATACCTTTCGAGGAATTACTAACGAAATGGTATTTCCCGACAGAAATATTTGCATCATAATTGTTTTTACCAGGGTTAAAAGTACCCGTTCAACAGTAAAGTCTTTGGAAACGATTCATGGTGATGGTTATGGCGCAACCAGCGAGTAGCACTGTGTTGATTTATAAATTGTTTTTGTTCCCAGGGATAGTGAGCTTTCTATCAGCGGAATTGAGATTTCTTAGGGAGTTGAAAATACCTGTGCATTTTATATTTGCTGAGAGAGATTGGGTAAGATAAGAAGGCGCTAAGAGGTTGTGCGTTTATAATAGTAGATAATTCACTATGAAAGTAATCCCGTAAGCAACACATTTGATTGTGTTTTAAAAACCATTGGAAATTGTCAAGGCGATTAATGAGAATACAGGATTGTTAAAGGAAAAGGAAATTATAAGATTTAGTGCAGAAGGATAGGATGAATAAGAAAAGTAGTGTTTTGATGAGAGTTAATATGGTAGGGTGAATGAATAATAATAATAATAATAATAATAAATAAGAATGGTACCAGCAAATGAGATATGAAAAATGATCGATATGAAAGGAAAGTAAAAAATAATTAGGAGTAAACTTTGCATTAGAGATTTTGAGAACATCAGATAATTAGTTACAATCTGTATGTTCTTTTTGTGAATAAAGAACTAGTTTTGATTTAAATCAAGAGAATTGTTCTTGAATAATATTTTAGAAGTGATAGAATTTTGAAAATATTAGTTTAGGGGAGGAGGGGAGCTTAAATTGAAATGGCAAAGAAGGAGAGAGATTTGGATGGATTGAATAAGAAGAAAGATTAGACATCTCTGGAAATGAGTCCATAAGTGTAAAGAATCAATATTTCAAGGAAGTTATTTGAGGAATATGAAGGAATTTGGGTGAGTACTGTTATTTAATATTTTATTAGTTTGCTTGCTAATAATGCATATGCAGCTATTAAAAATAACATTGATCTCTTTTTCGGATTTGTTTCTAGTTGTTTCTAATCAAACTACTAAACTACTTGGGAAAGGACAAGTTAATCAAATTATTCAAAGTGAATTGCTTATTTTAGATATCTCTTCAATCAGAAATTAGACACAGAAAAGACAAAGAAAAATAAGCAGAAAAAAAGAAAGCACATATTTGTCGAGATCAGCAGGTTCAAAGGAAGAGGAGGAATATCAAGAATATGAACATTCCAACATGGTTCTAGAACAGCAGGTAGCGCAAGAGAATGACTAGAATGCTATTCAGGGAAACTCTCAAGGAATGCAAGAAGTTCTAAGATCCATTTGCGGCTGAGAGGATGACTCAAATAGTATCAGAGAAGTACAAAGAGTAATAAGCAAAGGAATAATTGGAGATGGGTTGAGGAGAAATGATAAATGAAGCAGGGGGGGAGGAGGAGGGATGGACAATAGAAAAATGGTTTATTTTTAAATATTATTCTTTCTTATTAGAGGTGCGTATTTAGGCACTGAGCACAAAATCAAAGAGAATTTAATGCTGGCTCGCTCTGCTGTAGTAATGCTCAAAGATGCCAATCAAAATGCGTAAGAAGTAAACTAACTACTAATAACATATTGCTGTTTTTATATGAGTTATTAGAAGAAAGAGTGAACTCATATTCTTTAAATAAATCAATCGATAGCTGATCAAAGGAATCATTAACAATTAGTTTTGATTGATAATGTGTTTGTTTCTGTTTTTCAGAATTAGATTAGGAAGATCTTGAGGATCGCTCATGGATGCAGTTTTTACTTACGTAGTGGAAATCAAGATATTAGTGGAGCAATCTCATGGTAACGATAGCTAGAGCAGAATAAGTAATACAGCGTTCTGAATGAGCACACTCAACAATGGGTGCTAGGATTAATAGAGAAGTGTATTGAACCGCAGCTCTCAGGGAAATCATACAAATACCTTTATTAGTACATACAAGACCACAGATCAGAAAGTAATATATTAAGAACAGAGAGTAGAGGGGAGATCAGAGAACAGAGAGGGAGAACAGGGAGAATGATGACATATTTGGAAGATTTTGTTGTTTTGATAAATATCTTCGTTGTGTTTTTTGGTGTGTTCTCTGTGAATTAGAGGGTGAAAATCGAGTGCAGATGGACGAATCTCGAGAGAGATTAATAGAAAAGGTAGCATAGACACCATTTTACAGCTCTTAGCTAGCAGATGTATTTCAGCTAACTTCTCGAGAAAGAGAGTCTGCAGGTAGAGCAATGGCTAAAAATTCTTCTTTAGATTAATATGAGTAGCAGAAAACTCAAAAGAGCATCATTACCAGTGTAGATTAACCTTCATAGGGTAGAACTCAATCTGAGAATAAAACGAAGAATCATAATCCAAATCATCTGAGCAGTTCTGCTTAACTACTGAATCATCTGAACTCTCTTCAGCTGATCCTTCCCTTGCAACTACCGACTCACATTGAAAATACCTCGAAATGAAGCACAAACAGTGATTATCAATTGTAGGTTTCAATGAAATAAGGGAAATTTGAACAATATTCAGAAAAAGTCTTCCCAACGCTATTTTCAGTAATTCTTTCTGTGAAATAAAAGAAGAAGAAAAATAAAGATGTAGTAAATGCCTGCAAAGTATGAATAATAAGATTTGATACATTGAGTAGTTTCAGAATATCTTTAATCTTAGAAATATCTTTCTCATACAATAAAAGTGCTTTGATTAATTTTGTGTATTTTTGCGTTATGATTTGAATCACAAACTTTGAATTTGCGTTAGGTTTATTTAATATTATGATTTCCCTTCCCAGTGTAGGTAGCTCTTTTGACTAAGAAATTTACATTAAAAAATATCACTAAATAACAGTTTATCTTTGGTTATTGATGAAATCGAGATGTCTGAGCTGCTTCAAAGGATCTGAAGTAACACAGTAAAATGGAATGTTAATTGAATTCAAAAGCTATGTTTTAGAAATATAAAATGAAAATTATTTAAAAAACAAACTTTTTTTAATTCTTCTAGCAATAAAAATTAAAATTGAACTCTTTGATAAACTTGTCCCTTTGTCGGTAACGCAAATGAGTTTTGTCCTTCCAGTAAGCTTCCTGAAAGTTGTTCCTTTCTTTAGAATTTACTGGGGCATTCTGTTTTGAAAATACATAACAAAATAGCTTGCGACTAAGCACAAAAGATTTACTAAGTAGCTTCAAAAACCCATAGAAACATATTCAAAAAATATGATCTCTGTCATCTTATTCTCACCGATCCCCCAATGAATCAATAAACTTTAAATTGGAATTCAGAGTAAAAAATAGTATTTGAACATTTTCTCAAAGGACATTTTATACTTAAATGACATATTTTCCTCTTAAAAACATAGAAAGAACAGCTAAATTAAACCTTCAATTTTTTAAAAAATCACCTACAAGTGTTTTCATTCTATGATGGAAGTGACTTTAACGCTCAGGAACAGTCTTCGAATTGATTATTTTGTCATAATATAAAGAAAAAAACTAATTCAAACGGTTTTACATCTATTGAAAAATTTGGAAGCAAAAGCAGAAAGAACGAATAAATCTGCATTGAAAATCAAATAAAACAACTTTTAGCTAGTAAATTATGAGAAATTCAAGGAAAAAATAAAACAGGTTCTTTGATTTTCTGTATTGTTACCAATTATAAAAGAAAATGACGGGGTTTTCATACTCTTTCTCTTTCCTTAATATTTTTTTCCAAAAATATGTTACCTCGAAACTTTCTTAACTTCATATTTTTGAGAAGAAATTCATTATTTTGTTGTTTTTTCTTTGAGAAAAAATTGAATTTAACAGTAACTCCTCTTAGGAAACAAGCCTGTTTCAATGGCTTTTATTGCTTGGAGGCGTTAGCTCTAAAGAAAAATTTAAAAAGCCTTATTTATTGGAAGGGAGCAAAAAACAAAAGGACTTTCTTGCTAATATTATTCGTTTTTGGGTTATGCTCTTTGATCTGACAAGGGATTTGTTGGCCTTGCAGATTAAAGAAATCTAAAATGTAAAACGCATTCCTCCCTAAATAATTAAAGGCGATTTTCTAATGGGAAGAGGGGAGAGGAGTCTAAATGACAAAAAGAAAAACGAATAGGCTTTTTGATTTTTTTAATAATACTCATAATCTAAGAAATAAACAAAAACAAAAAGGAAACACTATGAGAACGTAATTTCTTTCTTTAGTACTGCTCGCGTTGTTAGCCACCTCAGCTTTAGGTGCTAGATCGCTTAAAACTGAACCTGCTACAACTGAAACAGCTGATGCTTAATCTTCTGAGTATGTTTCAGAGGACAATAACGTAGTTGAGAGCTTAGGAGATGTTGTCAATGGTAATCTAAAACAATTTATTAATCATATTTTGATGTATGTATTTTTATAAAGCTGCAAGTGACACTGTCGGAGCAGTCGCTGGAAAATTGGGTGATTCCGTCCAGGAAATCGGAGCTGCTGGCGCTACTGTTGGACATGGTCTAAATAAAGTTGGTAAAAGAAACAAGAAAATTTTTTTGAAAGAATTTTTTTAATCGAATTTTTTTTATTTTAGCTGACAAAGTTGGTGATGCTGGAACTGGTGTTGGCCATTCGATTTAAGATGGAGTTGACAACACTCAAGGTAATTTAAAATTAAAAGCAAATTATTTTTGCTTATTTGCTTTCAAATGAAAGATGTTTTGAGTGGAGAAGAAGAACCTGAAGATGTCGCAGAAGGTGAACAAAAGCCTGCAGAATCCTAAAAGGAAGCTGCCAAGGATTCTTCTGATAAAAAAGAAAAAACTCCAAAGACTGATAAGAAGGACAGCAAACTTGTCTAATCATAAATTCAATCCGAAACAAACTCTTCTGATTAATCTACTGACGAAGAGGAAGAAGATGATGATGATGAAGAGGAAGGTGATGATGAGGAGGAAGAAGAAGATGATGATGAAGAGGAAGAGGAAGAAGACTAGACTCCTTAACCTAACGAAGATGCTCCTCCTAAACACGGTCATAAGCACGGTCATTAACCTAAACCTGAAGACGCTCCTGCCCTCGTTGCCAAAACCGAAGATGATGAGGAAGAAGAAGATGATGATGAAGAGGAAGGTGATGATGAAGAAGAAGATGATGACGAAGAGGAAGGTGATGATGAGGAGGAAGAAGAAGATGATGATGAAGAGGAAGAGGAAGAAGATTAGACTCCTT
>Ga0302284_1001001_pt1 | contig 12835 bp, 9 predicted proteins | sample III_Fen_E2_1_FD_198760 | JGI IMG/M metagenome (GOLD analysis project Ga0302284, IMG submission 198760) | Peat permafrost microbial communities from Stordalen Mire near Abisko, Sweden - III_Fen_E2_1 | ecosystem: Environmental > Terrestrial > Soil > Wetlands > Permafrost | place: Sweden: Abisko...
TTGCTTCTCATAAAGATCCCCATATTTGCTAAATATCGAATCAAATATATCACGATATGATCGTTTAGCATGCTTCAAAGGTCTCTTGCAATCTATAATTCTCTCTATTTTGATGTTTTCTTCTAAAATATCTGCTGGCTCATCGAGAACAACTTATGTAACTTCCATTTCAATTTCTTCTTCATCATCCTCATACATTGGTTATCTCATTTATCTTTTTTTGTCCTTAAAATTCTTGAGTTTTCTTGGAATCGTTTTCTCCATGATTTCCTCAGTCAGCCAGTAGCTGTGAATAAATGCCGCATCTTTAAAGCAAAATTTTTAGAATTTTAAAACCAAATTTTATGTTAAAATTCTCAGTGTTTACTCTTTAGTTTTGGAATGTAGTAATTTCCAGATTCAGATTAGCATTGATCTTGAATCCTGTCTATCCCGTAATATCCAATACAAGTGAAGCACGAGTACAACAACTGTCGCCCTTTAAAACAAATTAAAAAATTCACATAAAATACCTATTTAAAATTTATCTTCACTTCAAATTATCCCATTTCTTCCTTACCATCCTCATGCAATTTCTTAATTGCAGAAATTAGATTTTTCAGTTTCTCCTAAGCCATTTCTGGTTCATCCTTTTCATTCAAGGACTGTAGCATCTTCAAAGTCTCTCCATCAAGACAATAATTCCTGTTCATCGGACAGTCTACGAGTTGCTTGAGTGGTATCCCAATACAATCAAAATGCATTGTCCTGTAACAAAGTGAGCAAGTCACCTTTATTTCTGCATCTTTCGTAGGCAATTCGCAAGCACAGCAAATATCTTTATTCTCGTCTCTGCAGTAAGGACATTCCCAAGCTCCTGAAGGAAGTTTTTTAATTCCTACGCAGTTCAAATGGAATGTCTTGGAGCAATTCTCACAGCAAATTAACTTTCCTGATTCCCTACAGATAAAACACCAAACTTCATTTGCATCCGTTTCAGATAGATTGTAATCCTCGTCTCTTTGAACCTCTTGGAAAAATAAGATAAATTGTAAAATTACTAAAATCAATGGAAAATACCAAGAACTTAAGACAAAGTAGCATATTCAATCAGTGAAAATGTAAATCATGCATAGGAAATTGAAAATTCTTAACAATAATTGCTCAAAGATTTCTTCTTGCATCTGTAAATCCTAAACTGGGGGTTGCATGAATGGATTATTTGTTTAAAACCTAAAATTGAAAAATATCCACGCACTGATTCTATGCAATTCTATTTCAGAGTGACGTACTATTAAATCGCTGGTAAAAACCCAAATGCGAAATTTATTTCACATAAGCTAATATTCTGATCTCAAAGACGAATATACTGGAGTTTATTTTTGCTTCTTTTTTTTTAAATTATGTAGACATGCCGCCTTATTTTTTGGTTTCCTTGGTTAATTTTCTAGTTCTATTTAAAAAATCAGAATTTTTATGAGTTTCCTTTGCAAATTTTTGGAAGCTTGTTCTGAAATGTATTTTCTGCTATGGCTTATTGTTTCTTGTTGTTCCATTGAACAGTCTATTTAAGCTATTTCGTCATGTTTGCTTTGCTTATATTTATTATTGAAAGAAATTGCTTTTTTTCTTCTCTCCTTCCATATTAAAAAATATCATTGTTTAACCTTTTCCCTCCAAAATTGCTCATCAAAACTCTCTCTCTTACTGTTAGCTTTCTCCTCTGAATCGTACTCGAATTCATCTGAAACTTCCTCCTCCTAGTCTTCTTCCTATTCCTCCTCTTCATCTCCTTATTCTTCTTCAATATTTTCTTCATTTCCTGATCCTTGGTTTTCGTCTTCTCCATCATCTTCTTTTTCCACTTCTTCTTCCATATTGTTTTCATTTTTATTCTCACTTTTATTACTATCATAATCATTTTCTCCTTCTAACTCAGATTCCTCATCTTCTTCAATTTGTTTCTTAGATTTCTTTAATATTTTCTTCTTCTTATTACCACCATCTCCGTTGTTACTTCTCAATTTACTCTAATTACTTGTGCTGCTATTCTATTTCAAATTCTTCTTTGCTCCCTTACCTTTCTTTTTCTCGCCATCATCTTCGTAATCATCTTCATCAGGAACATCAAACTACCAAATAACATTATTAAAAATAATTATTAATATAAATTCACATAAAGTCTATCTCCTTGTTCTTTCCTCAATTCTTATTATCCTCCCCTCTTATCTATCATCCCCATCATCTCATTGGTTGCATCATTGAACAACTTATCTTTCCTTGAAGAACCCAAAAACAGCCTTAAATTCTGATGCTGTTAATTTGAAGGCGCCAAAAAACTACAATCTTAACAAAAAATCAAAATATTAGAACCATACCTGATCCTCATCTCCGTCGTCTTCCGATTCAGAAACTACTTTGAGTCTCTTCGCCCTGGTTCTTAAAGTCCTTTGAACAACTTCCTGCTGCTTGCTCGAGCTATCCTCGTTTAACATCTGTTATTATTGCTATCTTTTTCGTGTACCCATTTCTGTTTGCAGATTCGCTTTTTCTGTTTTCTTTCTTGTTTTTTGAGCGCCGGAATATCTTTCTTTTTTTTTTGGCACTTGTAATAGTTTGTTTATTTGATATTTTCTGCTGATCGGTTATTTCTTCCTTTCCAGCTTTTTTAAAATTCCCAGTTTGTGATACACTCCTTCTGCTTACCCTTTCTTTCTACTTAAAGCTACATTTTGCTAAATTTGTACTCTCTCACAAGGGCTTTTTCTTGTCATTATTTGGAATATTTATGTTGGTTAAATATTTCACTATTTTCTGATAAAAAATTAGAAGAAATTATTAGAATTCTTCATTGATGACTTTTCTAAGGAGCTAAGACATTTGACTCTAAGAATTGCAGTCATCTGATCCAAAATTAGAACCATAAGATACAACCTCCAAAAAAATGAATGATTCCCTCGTCTGTTTAGTTATTTCATGCGAAAAAGTTGCTTGAAAGAATCAACATGGATAATAATATTTTACTACTTCGATATTTTTTTAGTTATCTCCATAAGAAATGAGAACAACATACTCAATTTTAAAATATATCCAAACATTTTAATCAAGAACAATTGGTCAATAACCTTGGGATACACAATCGTTGACAGTAAGATATTCAGAGAGACATAAGCTTTCTCCTAGAAAATGTAGAAATGAATAACAATATTTCTTAAAAGGTTTTAGTTTTAAAGTTAAGAGTTGCATTAAATTTCTTTTTTTGTTAGTAAAAGTTTTCATTTTCTTCATTTGATGTTGAAATATACCTTTCACCTCAATAGTTTCTTACATTCTATTTAAGCCATAAAGTTTGTGCTAATTATTCTTGATTAAATCAACTATTGAGAATCAAACTAGTTCTGCTGAAAATTAATGATCACAACTCCATCCCAGTACAGTAAACACCAAACTTTTTGAATATCTAAATATCAGCTATGAAAAACTCATCTCTCAAGGGATCACCACTTCGATAGCCACCAGCAAAGTAGTCACCTATGAAGCCAGAGGTTCTTGTAACTCAAATCCAAGAGATTGAAGATGAGATTGATGACTAAGATATTAAGTACCCTTCTCTTAAAAAAACCAGCGCAGGAAAGATTATGCAGAATCAAAGTACATAATCTAAACGAACTAGACAATAAAGCAGCGCAAATTCAGTAGGATCCTCCTCAGGAGTGCGCATTTCAGATATATTTCTACCTAAAATTGGCCATTCAGCTGAACTATCTAACATCCAAAAAGAACTGCAACACCACACACAGTAGCACCACTCTAATTCCTACTCCAATTCAGTGAGCACATAATCTTTACGCATTTTCTAGCGTGGTATGCATAAAAGGATGAAGTCAGATAAGGAAGAATTATAGTTCTTCAGTTCTCCATATCATGAGAAGAAATATTTAGGTAAGAAGGAAGCATTTTCACTAATATGATTAAATTCAAAACAATTACACTGCCATTTACTCATTTTTTTATTTTTTTTTTACTCCATACTGTTGCATAGGAAATGAGCTTTATCCACCAGAACCTTTAAAGATCCAAGCTTTACCTAACTCCGCTTAAGACCTTTTTACATATAAACCTAGAATAAACAATCCTAGCAAACCAATAAAGCAACTAGCTTCCACTGTAACAAAAAACATTTTTCAATATAAATAACTTCTTTTTTGCATTTTTCTGTTTTTTAACTAAATTCATTTGTCTTTTTGAATATCTCATCAATCTATTCATAGAAACTCCCCGAAAACAATTAAACTTCTTCCAACATGGAACTAGAGCATATCGAATACTCCAGCTCACCGATAACTGTTATCAACTCCTTCAAGAACAATCCAACATGTCTCCATGGGCTTTCCAACAAGAAAGCACTACTCAAAAATACTACTGGAAGTAGCAGTAGCAGCAGTGCGAATTTTGTTTTCATGAGAACGATAAATCTAGGCGAGAATCGAAAAGCGCTTTTTGAGAATGACAACTAAAACCATAGGAATATGATGCCTTCGAAGCAATTTCAAGGCTCTAATAATACGATGAGTTTACAGTAAAGCCAATTAAAACCATAAATAAGACCACATAATTCTCACGAATCTAGTTTTAATGGTGGTCTCAATGAAAGTATGCAATCTTTAAAGTAATTGAAAAAATAGTCCTAATCGACAATACGAAATCAATCACAACCAAGATTAACATCACTTATTAAGCATATGGATAGTATGGCAACCTTTTCAGTAGCAAAAAATAATCTTATCAAATATGCTAATCAGCTGAAATTATGAATTGAGAATCAGCAAGCAAAAAAAAATCTTAAATTTTGTTTAATTATTTGTGTGTATTCATTCCTTTTTAAGAAAAAATTACTGCAAGATATTAAATCACTGTGGGTTATTTAATAGTATGGGAAAGTTTTGCATTTCTTAATTGTCTTAATATGCGTAATTCGTGAATTGAATGGGTTTTCCTACAAATGATATTTTGTAAAATTTATCGAATGATTATTTCGATTCGCTTATGTAGTTAAATTTTCATTTAATTTTTATGTTTTACTGTTCTGTTCTGTTATTTTTTCTTTTTATTTTTTTTGTTAGTTTTTTTTATTTGTGAAGAAGAGATGTTATTTTTATATTTTATTGATAATAGAATTAGTCTTTTTATTTATTGTATTTTCTTTTTTCTTTGTTTATTTTTATTATTCAATATTAAAGATTTTTTTTTGTAACGAAAGAGAATCAGAGCATAATCACTAATTAAAGCGAATGCAAGCATATTTTGACTGAAGTTGTAATTAGCAGGTAAAGAAATGTATTTCGATATTATGATGAATCAATATTGATAATAGGATCAAATCGGTATTTCTCATTATTGTTTTTTTTTCTTCAAAAACTATGGGACAATTTAGGTTGTTGGGAAAAGATATTTAGAGAAGTTGCACAATACATCGGGGGGTCATTCAAAGTCGATTTGTTGTTATTAAATTGGTACGTAATAAAGTTATTAAAATGAGCGAAATATCTTGCATGCAGAAGCAAATTATTGGATGTGGAGAAAGGTTCTGACGGGGAAAATGGTTCTTTGTTGGATTTTTTTGCCGAGATTGAAAAATTATTTTTAAAAAACTGATTTGTAGGCATCTTCCACAACCCAATGTTTGTTTTGATTTCTGCAAGCAAGGTAATCTCGCTGTTTTGGTTACACACTGTTGAGAGAGAATGAGGAGGAAGAGAGAACTTTTTCTTCTGTCCTATCGCCATTTGCAGTAGCGTCATCGGTGGTCAAAGTGTCAGTCAAGAAAATATAAATAATAGATTTTGGATGGGAAAATTGCATGCCATCAAATATGTTGTTTGAGTCGTTATTAAAAATGATATTTGTGTCTACAGCCTTTGGAAGAAGGCAGGGAGAAAGAAAGAGAAAGTCTTACGCAAAGGTGGTGCCAGCTGAGCAATTCTCCCAAAGAATTATTTCTTTGAGAGAATAGGAGAGACTAGGTTAGCTAAGAGCAAAAAGGGGAGAAAATACAAAACAATATTTGCTGTTACTTCTGTGTCGACGAAATCGAAAGATCCCCCGGATTGTAGGAGGTAATCTTTCCACCGTTGCTTGAAATGCTATTAATAAATATTACAACTTACTTTAAGATCGGCTGATTTAATAGATTTGAATCAAGATGACTAACAGAATGCTCACTTTTTATTATTACGAAAGAGACGGATACGTGTTTGCGATACTTTAGATTTGTGGCCTTGACAAAGGGAGTATTAAGTCGGCAAATAACATAATTCCAGGTATTTTTGTCAAGGCCAAGAGACTTAATTAACTGATTGCTTCGTGGATGTGCACTGAAAGAAGAAAGAGAATAACTTAAGGTAATTCATCCAAAGAACTTGGATAGTTTTAAAAAAAACATATAAAGTCAAATAATCGATCTTTTTCAGATTAAACTGCAGCACTCTTGCAATCAGCAGCTCAACGATTCTTCTCTTTTGCCTTTTTCGAAAAAATAGCGAAGAGTAATTGCCAAGAATCATGCATATATTGAGCTAGTCTCTTGAATATTTTGTGGATGCTAAATTTATCGACAAAGTATTGTTCAAATTGTCTTCTTGCAAAGATTATTTGAGATACTTCGACGCCTCAAGCTTCATTTGAGAGATAGGTTCTTCATTTCGGGCTATCTCACTGAAAACATTCTTAAGAAGAATTCAAAGGTGTTTCTCAAAGGCACATAAACCCACGCATTTACATAAATCTACGGGCTGTCAGACCCTACCCCTTTTGAAGGGATATTGAAATATGGTACATGAATGAATTTATGGATAATGAGTTTTTTGGGTTGTCAGACCCTATCTTCTTTTTTCATCTTGAGTTTGTTATTCAATGAAGCTCTCGAAATGGAAGACATCTCTGTCAATTGAATGCTAGAGGGGGATGTGGGAGTGATTTTTAGCAAGAAAGAAAGGGTCATTTATTATTCTTCTGGAGAGTGCACTGCTTCTCCTTGAATTACAAATAAACTTAGCAATAGCTTGAGATCCATCAAGCTTTCATGCTCCTTCCTTCTCGCCTATTCAGCTATTCTGAACTCCCACTTATATTTTAATTCCTCTAGATATATCTACGCTCTACATGCGCACGAGGAACAAAGTAGGCAGCAGTCAATGCTCCTTGGCCCTCATAAAAAACTTATATTTCTCCTGTGTTGGTCAAGATGATATGTTAGGAGAGAAAGAAAGTGCTAGAGAGACTCGAATGAGTTTCTTAAAAAACTAATTGGTTTTCACAGCTGTTTATTGCTTGATTTTCTTCCTCATAACTAAGATCGCTAAGGTTGAAAGCATTCATGCATTGACTGAATCGGCGATCAAGTTGTCCAGACTTATCCCAATTACAGCCGGATAAATGTCAACCCTTCACACATTCTCTAGACTGAATTAAAAACAAGATATTTGTGTATCTTATTTTTCATCCAGTCTCTCACCTCATCACACTTCGGGGAACATATCATGTCCATGTTTACTTCAGATTGTCCAGATCGAAAGCTTGCATTGAAATGATATATATTCCTAGGCCGAGTGTGGATGCGCTCTTAGCAGAAGAAACATCGAGCAATTGCGCAGATGGAAATGATTCTGAAATCATTCGCAGGAAGTTAGGAATCTAGCTTGAGCAAATGAAAGCGATGATTAGATCTCTTAAATCTGCTTAAAAACGAGCATATTAGTATCCTTCTTTCTGTCTCTTCTTTTGAAGAGAAGTCTCTAGTAAAAAGGGGATTATCTTTCTTAATTTGTGGGGAAAACAAAAAAGAGTCCAACAGTATCTTTTCGAAATATTTCAGTTAGAATAAAAAAGCTTAATTTCATTGATTTTCCCTCTTTGTTTTTAATGTATCTATTATTCCGTTAATTTGGGGAGGAGGAAATCAACTGATAAATTATAAAATTAATTAATTATTATGATCATGATCTCTGAAGGGAACATAATTACTATTTTGGTGAGATATTTGATCAGGTTTGTATGTTATGGCTGATTTCTTAAATATTGTTGTCTAAAAATCTTAAATTTCGCCATTTAGACTTGTAATTTCTTATTTTTCGCTCTTCTTTCTGTTGAAGCTACCACTATCATTAAGTTCTTAGAATCTCCATTAAATCTCTTTTTACACATAAATCTTCCCTCCCATTAAATAATTAAATAGATTTCTGTTCGATTTAATAGTATTTTAACCTTCTTAGTGAAAAACCTCTTTTTATTATTATTTTAAAACCTTAGATATTTTTCCCTTTCAAAAATAATCTAATTCACAAAATATAACCTTTTAAACTAATTGAAACCTTTCTTTTATCTCTAATTCAATTGTTCCATATTTTCTGACTTTCCTTAAATGCCAAAGAATCACACATAACAAAATAAAAGGCATATTATTTCCATTGAAACAACGATAAAACTTTCAATTCACTCTTTTTTTTGTCAGCTGGATTTTACCTGGTAGTATCCAATTTATGATGCCATTCTGCAAAAACAAGTAGACACTTTTCAGACAAAAACAAGCAAAGAGGACAATAATAAAGTGCATATTTAATACCAAACGAAATGCAACTCTATCCATAAGGCTGATCAAAAAGATAAAGCCTCTCTTTTGTTTTGAGAGGTGAGTCACTTAAAGTGAGATCCAAGAAATTTATTAGTTTTTTTAAATATTTTGTGAAATGAAAGAGACAATTTTACTTTTAGAATTTACGAAATAATTTCACTTAGTTTAAAACCCAAAATCGTTCCTTGGGGGTATAAAGAAAATAATTCGAAAACATTTCTTTCATTTAGTAGTTCCTGATTAATCTCCCACTTTTCACATAATGATAGATTCTCTCCCTTAGTTCATGCCTGACCATTCTCCAGATCCAACTACTGCATCTTCTTCTCCTTAATCACCTCCAGATAATGTACATACTTTTATTCGCTATCAATTTACAGCTATTCAAAACTACTTCTTTTTGTCATGTCATTTTTAAAATGCTTTCTGCTTATTTCAAAAAGGAGCAAGATAAGTAAATTGACTTTGAACTTAACAAAGAAAGTCTTCAAGCAGCCTCCAAAGTAGCTCTGATTCTAAATGAAATCGTTCGCTACTAGATGAGAATCGATCAAAAGACCAGGGTTTCACATTTAAATTAACCAACATCTGTGTCATCACCTTCTCAGCTACAATAGCAGCAGAGATATCAATGCTTCAATAACAATTTCATCCCAACAATCCCTGTACTTGATTATCTCCACAAAATCATCAAAACATCACAGCTAGATTCACAAATCCCTGTGATTGCTCTGTTTTAAATCGACAGACTCATAAGATCGAATCCATCTTTCACTATCCATCCATATAACTGTCACAGGTAATCTACAACATCGTCAATCATTTCCATTTAAAGCATTCTCTTTTTACTGCAAAGTAAACTCTCTTCCTTTCTATCGCACTTTGGATAAAATTATCAAACAAAAAAAAACAATTATTCAGGAATAACCATCAAATATTTTTACTTAACTTTCTTGTTTCTCATCTCCCAGCCACAATATCCTAATTATTTAAATATATCTCAGATCCTTTTTATTTTCGATTATCTAATTTTTCTTCGTAGATGTTCAACTTCTATCTTCCATTGTGAATAAGCATATGTACTTTCCTTCTAATATATTTTTTCTTAAACGAAGGAGAAACATCTTTTTCATTTTTTGGTCGATTACATTTTTAAAGTGTCCACCTGATCTAGTGGATTACTCGAATAATCTGAGGGCAATTAAGGAAACATTCATCTTAAATATTTAGGTTCATTATTTCTAACCAATCCCCCCCACCACTTGCTCTCTGTGCGTTATGATTTTCAGAAATGTAGGCTGACTCTGCATTTGATTTTCTCTGAACTAAAATTTTATGAGTTTAAAGATAATTCTGGCTCATTTTGCTATTTTTGAAGGGCAACCCCATAAATTATCCATGTAATAAATTGTCATTTATTGTATTTTTGCTTTTAGGTTATTACTTATGTCTGTTATGGTAGCCTCAAAAATGCATCTCGACATACAAATACACAGCAGCTCACTAAAGCTATTCTCTCTGCTGGGAGGTGTCTCAACATAAGAGCTGTTTGCAATGGAATAAGAATTTTTAGATTTACTAGATTACAAGCTATTTATCTCAACTGAAGACTTCGAATCATACCAGAAATCGTTGTTTAATACTGATTTCTGAATCTCTCAAATTTTCATAAATCGAAGCAACAACAACAGAACAATGACAACTACTTTAATAAATATACCCAACACACAATCAGCACTCTATCTCTCTATTTCTCTTAACTAACATTGATCGGTCTCATAGGCATTCCCAAGTTGCCTAATATCTTCTTCACTTTTTTTCAAAATTCTTGAAACCAACATTTGTTGTGGATAAACAAAATTACCTACAAATTCAAGTAAATTTTTGTTTGTATTATTGCACTTTATATTAAAAAATTAGTTCATTATTCATGTAAATAGAAATCTATTAAAAAACTTAAAATTCAGTAATAGAAAATGATAATTCCATTCGTTTCTTCCATTTCTAAATTCTAAATTCTATTCTTCTATTTTTTTTCTTTTTTCATATTTTCCTTAACATTTTCCCACATTCCTCTCCCAAAAAAGGAATCTTTCATTTGAACTAACTAAAGGGGGTTAAACCTACACTTGGAGTATATTTTGACAAATTTTTTAAATAAAGATTTTTAAAACAAGCAGAAACAGTAGGGAGAATCAGCAGCAACCCCACATGAACTTTGGATTAGGTGGATTAAATGGCTTCGGCGGATTAGGTGGTATGATGGGAGGTATGGGTGATCCTAATGCTCCTCTCCCTGATACGCAAGAGAAGATTTACATTTCTGCGTTGGCGCTAATAAAAATGCTCAAGCATTCTCGTGCTGGAGTGCCCATGGAAGTTATGGGATTGATGCTAGGTGAAATTGTAGATGATTATCAAGTCAATGTAGTAGATGTGTTTGCAATGCCACAAAGTGGAACAAGTGTAAGTGTAGAATCTGTAGATCCTGTGTTTTAGCAAGATATGTTGGATCTGCTAGCTTAAACTGAAAGGAGAGAGAATGTCGTTGGATGGTATCATTCACATCCATCGTTTGGATGTTGGCTATCCTCTGTAGATCAAAATACGCAAATGAGGTAATAAAAAAGAAGAATATTGAAAGAACTTTCATGTTTTAAATAAAGGAAATGATAAAAGCACAGTCTAAAATACATAAATTACTTGGAACACTTGTGATTTTAGAGGAAAATTTGAGATAAAAAAAGGCATTTTCGCATAACAATTTAACTTCTTTTCATTTGAACAGTTTTGAGCGTCTGAACCCTCGTGCTGTTGCAGTAGTCATCGATCCTATTTAGAGTGTCCGCGGTAGAGTAGTCATCGATGGATTCAGATTAATAAATCCAACTGCTATCATGGGTGACAGATAAGCTAGATAAACCACAAGTGTCGAAGGAAATCTCATAAAGCCCAACATCGAAGCGCTCCTTCGAGGACTAGGATTGTAATATTATTCCATAAATATCGTCTTCAGAACAAATGATCTTGAAAACAAAATGCTCTCGGATCTGTACAAATAATCATGGAAAGATGCTCTGAAACTCTAATCTTCCACGAAGCACAGCGAATAAAACGTAAAAGCAATGAATGAAATGCTCAATCTCGCTAAACTCTACATGAAATCGATCGAAGACGAAATCAAATGCAAAGGACAAAATGAAGATAAATTAGCCATCAGAAATGTCGGAAAGATAGACCCGAAGAGACATCTCAGCAGCAATATCGAGGAAACAAGTGGATCAAATATCGCTTAGATCCTTGGAAATATGATTTCAACTCAAGCACTCTGATGGGAAAATGTAATTTCTTTTTCAAATTGAAAAAGCAAGAATATCATCAAATTTCTAGATTATTTCTCAATAAACGAAGAAAACAATAATAATACTCAACAATTACCTCTCTGTTTAGTAGAACTGTCACATGTATTTGATTTGCAAATTAATTTTTAAAGGTTTTTTTGAATCTAAAATGAATCTTCAATATTATGTTTTATTCAGTTGCTATTCCCTATCGAATATAGAAAATGATCACATCTTTAGAAATTAAAGATATTTAATGGGTTTTATTTGGTTGTTTAATAGCTTTTTTTAGTCCTTTTGAGCTCTGTTTTTATTATTTTTGTGATCTCATTTTAATGTTTTTAATGAGAGTATTTAAGGATACCAAGTTGAATTTGTTTCCATACCTACAAATGGTTTTGTGAAATTCACTTAAATATGTTGATTTTACAGTTAAAGATTTTGATTTTACAGTTCTAGTTTGAGTTTGTATTATTCAATTTGTCAGCAGGTTTGATTCGCGCAATTTTGTTAAAATCTTGTAATTTAGAGAGCTTTAAAGTGCTCCAATCTCCAACAGCTAGCTGTAAGTATATCAGGCGCGTGATTGAAATTCACTAAATTGAAAAGGAATTATTAAATAGCGTTTTTTTTTCTCTCACAAAATGAGTGTAATCTTGACAGAGAAGAAAGTCAAGAGGAAGAAATCCAAGCCTCGCTTTATCTCAGTTTAACCAGTAAGATCTTTTAGAGAAAGACTTGCGTATGATTAGAACTTCTAATCTTTCAGGATGGGTTAGTGTAGTTCATGAAGGAAGTGGGAGAGTACAAGTAGATACTTCGATCAATAGGAATGTATGATCTCTGTCAGAAATGGAGTTAAGACAAATCTTTGTTGATTCTCTTT
>Ga0302284_1001002_pt1 | contig 12829 bp, 6 predicted proteins | sample III_Fen_E2_1_FD_198760 | JGI IMG/M metagenome (GOLD analysis project Ga0302284, IMG submission 198760) | Peat permafrost microbial communities from Stordalen Mire near Abisko, Sweden - III_Fen_E2_1 | ecosystem: Environmental > Terrestrial > Soil > Wetlands > Permafrost | place: Sweden: Abisko...
TTTCTAAAGTTCAACTAAAAGTGATTTATATCAGAAGAAAGACCTTGTAATTGATCTAATTGCGCAGACATCCGGCATACTTGCAAACCAGCTCGTCTTTTAAATGCTCAAGTACACTCCAAATACGTTTTAATTTGGTTAATACTACAACCCACTCAACATGACAGGTGTTCCTGCTATTCCAGGGAAATATGTTTTTTATTCTGTGCCATACAAAACAACTGTGCATTTTTCGATAATCCTATCCTATCAGCATACTTTTCGATATGCAGTAGGGCTAGGCACTGGAAGACCTGAATATTACATGATCCTTAATAATTTGAATTTCCACACAGCCTTGAATAATATTGAAGCTAGATTACTTGAGACACAAGAGGCCAGTGATTTAGATCAATAAAATCAAATGACCTATGTGATGATCATCTTCATAATCATCTCAGGACTCTGTGTGAGTATCATAATCCCTCTCTACTGGTTTATCTAGCGAGAAAGAGAAACAGTCATATAGCTGTTTGCGACATTTAACTCTTAAAAAGTAGATGCAATGATCGCTCAAATCAAATATGTCTATGAATCCAACAAAAACCATTTCACAGGAAGTTCTCTCTCGTTCAATCCAAACCTCACAGCTGTCGGAGAGCCTAGAAAAAATACCTAAAATATCAGCTAAATGACAAGACTGCCTCATTTTAGTTCTTCCCTTATTGTGAAAATATTCATTGTATTCGCAATTGTGATTATTTACCCGATCCTCAATAGATATTTCTTTCAAGCGTATCTCAACGAAGAGACAATTGCTCTCCGTACCACAAGTAAGCATAATCTGTTCTTTTGTTTGAGCTCTGAATTAACTGTAATGTATTATAAAATAATTTCAAAAAAGTTAACTTATACTCCATCAAAGGGTATATTGTGGAGACATTAGCGCTGCATTATAATAATCTCTACATGAAGCTCTACCCTACTGTCAAGCCAATTCAAGTTGAAAATTACCTTGAAAGCATTTAAAATCTCCTTGATCAGAGCAATTATTATCAACAAAAAATTTAGACTATCATTGAAGAACAAAGCAAATATTCCAGGTAACAAGCCTTTTTTTAAGCAATTTTGAAAAAGAAGACAACTATTTTTTTGGGGATATTTTTTATTCAGACACAGCCAACAACTTTACAACGATTTCTTCTATTAAATACTCAAAGGAGATATGTGTTCTGCATTTCAGGCTTATCCGTAATTTGTCTCAAACTCAACTGTTCTCAACTAAAAAGATTGTGCCAATCTTAACAGTGGGTTTCTCAAGAAAGGTGTTTAAGTTGCACTGAGAGCTTATTTATCTATCTTTCCTTTGTTGAATACGATTTATCTAATGAAGAAATCAACCGATTATGTGCCTGCTTTGACGTCATTCCTTTCTACATTTGACATGTATGATTTTACGAAATACTAAGAATTCATTGAATAAGCATTAGTTTCTCTGCGCGATTTCTAGCTTCAAATGAGCTAAGTCAACTTTGAGTATATCTCAGCGTTGTAGCAATATGCCTTGATATTCTAGCTAACTTTGCTGTGTTTGATATTTCTCTTCGGTTGGATTAAATTTATTTAGAATCTCAAGCAATAGATTTGCCAATCAAAGAGATATCTCTCGATTATTGACATTACCTCACTCTTGGAAAACAATTATGTCCTCACATATATTAAAAAAAATACTCGGATATGAGAGGATAAGATAAATCCAACAAACAATTATCGAAATTTGTTTAGTAAGGAATATTTGTTAATAAAAGCGCTTTGTAGATATTGTTCATGCAATATCTGTTATATCTTTATCTTTGAAATCTTGAAATACCTGAATATTAAACTATTATAAACTAAGGTTGTTTTTTTTTATTGCAGACAATTAATTAACTTTTCCCTAGAAGTATTTATTTTTTACTTTCAAAAGAAGAACAATTACAAACCATTTTCACTCTTCCCCAAAAATAGACAATAATACTAACTTATTTGTTATAGTGTCATCTTCTTAAATCAAGAATGGTTCGACTTTAACTTTAAGTAACTTATCTTTTTATTTGAGGCTCTGATATCCGGTCCTTTAATGATTAAGTCAACTAATTCAGGACCTCCAAAATCGAGACAAATGTTCAAGGCATCACCGTATTTTTGTTTTACTCTTAAATTATCTTTTTAAATTGCTTTCAAGTCTTAATCTAATTCTTAAATCTAACTCTCCATCTCCTCAATGACTTCTAATGAATCTTTCACCTTTTGTTCCTCATGTGCTATTCTAAGCTGCAGTTTAACAGGAAAGATTAACAAACACCCTTACGAAGAGTAAAATAATCACCTTATATGAAATAAGCTGCTCTTTGATGGCTCTATTTTCCCCATCTGATTTCTTCAATTCCTCTATCAATCTATGGATACTTTCATTGCCAGTTGAATTAGACATTTCTTCAATTCTTTCTTGCAGCTTTTAATTCTCTAACTGCAATTGTTATTTCTCAGTAGTCACTAGTTCCAGAGAGAATCGTTTTGCTTCGTTGTTCTTGATGTATTTTTGCGATCTCTTTAACTCTAACTTTGATTTCTGCACAATGATTTTCCATGCCTGCAGCTCTTTATCTTTCTCCAATTTCTAGTTATTCACAAAATAAAAATGTGTTAACTTGAGTTAATTTCTAAACAAAGAAGCTAATTATGCTTGAAATGATCTTTTCAGGTTTACCTATTTCTTGCAAATTTCTTTTATTTCTTTGTTTTTGAGTTTGTATTTCTAAATCTACTCATATCTATCATCCTTTTTTATCTCTTCTAGCTCCTTTTACAGCTCCTGCAACTTACCATTCTTTAACTCAATTTAGTCATTCATTTTCTCTTATAATCTCTAATATCTCCTTTGTATTTCCAAGCATTCCTACTTCTACTGAAGCAACTCTTCTTCTATCTTCTCTAGCTTATCAGTCTGATCTACCATTTATTTCTCCCTCTTCTCCAATAATTTGATATATTCTTCATCTTTTCCTCGTTGACTTTCAAGAATTTAATGATCTTTTAGACTATTTTTTTTCTTACTCTAAATTACTTCGAGCAACCTTTCTTTCATCTGCATAATGTGATCTTCTTTCTTTAAAATTTCTTATTTTAAGTTATCCAATTATCTGTCAAAGTCTTTTTGCTGTCTATCAGCGTACTGTTGAAGTTATTTGTGATTGAATTCAATAGTTTAGAGCTCTATTTGATTTTTATGCTACTTTTTTTATGCAGCTTCCCTTTCGTTTTCAACTTTCTCGAGTTATTTTTTCAACTCATAAAGTTAATTCTCCAACTGTTTCGTTTTTAAATCTTCAATTTGTATGACTTCCTTTGTTTCTTCCTATGTTTTTAACCAAACAAAAAGTACCATTCTTTTTCAAAATATCAACTAATTTTCTTACATGTCCGTTTTTGAGATTATTGTTGGATAACTAAATGAATTCTATCTGTTTTTGCAACTTTTCGACTAAACTTTCTTTGAGAGCTAGTTTTTACTCTAATTGAATAATCTATTGCTATTATTTTGTTTAATACTCCATCATTTTCTTCTTTTGTAAGTTCAGATCCTTCAAAATTAAATAAAATGGTGATTTTTTTTCTAAAAATAATACAATTCTGTGATTATTAAAGGAAAGCTTGATTTGAGAATGTAGCGCAATTTGAAGTAGATATGTAATTTTTTCAAAAATTACCTCATTCACATCTTGTATTTAGGTTTGCTTGTCTTGTAAGATTTCAAGTTACTCCAAGCAATCCTAGTAAGTTGCACGAAGCTACCTGTAGTCAGCAGATATCTTAGATGATTTTAAAACAAGCAAAGTTAAGAGGATTATTAAACCCAGGTAAAAAATGAAATTATTTATTGTTTTTCTCATAAGGAACATCTTACAGTAGAGTTACCTTATTTTTCTGTTGTATCAAATCAATAATTGATTACTGTTTTCCAGTTGAATCAGTTAGTTTATCTTATTTTGAGTGTGTTTGTTCAGAAGTAATAATTTCCTTATTTTGCATTTGTGACAATTTCATTTTAGCTTCTTTCACATTAGTTTCTAGATCATTGTCATTGCTAGCATTGTTTTGTTCTGTGATATTAACACTTTTATCTGTTTCCGCTGTATCTTATTGAGGTTTCATTGAAATAAATTAATTCCAAGAAATTGTACAATTTTCCACTTCATTATTTTCTCTTTTTTCTTCTTATCCTTAAAAATCTCCTGTATTTTTTTCATTTCCATCCTTTTTTCTTGCTTCCTCTCCTTCATTTTCTTCATCTTCTTTCTCTTGTTCATCACTACCCTCATCATCATTACCTCTGTCTTCTTCTCTTTCTTATTCATCTTCTTCCGTTGAATTAATATAAGGTAAGATACGTTGATTTTGTTCAGCTGATCCATAACTTTTTTAATAATCTTTATCGCTTTGGAGATTATTTTAATTAGATTCTTGTTCATCAAGGTTAACATTTTCATAAATAGTTGATAACATTGAACTTTACTTCGAATCTTTCCTTTCAAGTTCTGTTTATCTGAAATATTTTAAAACCAAAAAGTAAAAATACAATTCACTTGAAAACAAATAATATCTTAACATCTCAGATGACAGAAGTGAGCTCATTCTGCCATATAATTTATCACCAGTATGACTTATTATTTGTTTAACAAAAATCATAACCAAAACATTTTTTCAATAAAATTTATGCATACTCTTTGGATTCTTAGATTTCTCCAACTTTACTCCAGGAAATATTGAGTTTAATCTTTGCATTTTTATCATTGCATTTCATCAAGTTCAGTTCGATTTCCTTATGCCTACTGACTTCTTGGTTTACAAGCTCCGACAAATCAATAGCAGCATAGCCCCATTTTTTCTCATATTTCCCATTTAAGTGTATCGCAGAAAATTCCGATTTCTATTAAGAAAATTGTTATTTTTCATATAAAAATACTAATTATTTTACTTTTAATTAGTATTATCCAGAGCCATTCTTTTGAAAAAGTGTCAAATCAAGAGACAATACTTCATAGAAATTTGCTTCTCCTACTCTATGATCAAGCCAGACGCTTCTTGATGTTCTAGTCTCTCTCGAACCTAACAATAATGTGATTTAAAAATAACTACTTTGATTGCATTTTGGAATAATTCTCTGAATACCTTTCTTCCAAAGTACTTGAATGAAGCAAGGTGTGTCAACTTTCATCTTCACTTAGAGAATTTAAACATCGAAAGTAAATTTCACTGGTTTAGACCCTATTCTTTCAATGTACTTGCTCATTTAATTTTTTAATAATATCAATTATTATGTAGAAAAGGATGATTATTAGAGTAAATAATCTCATATTTAAGACATCTTTCTAAAATCGATAAGATACCCACCCATTATTCATTCTTTCTTTTTGTTAATGGCGAAGAAGATAACTAGGTTTTTTTAGTCCAGTAAAATGATCAAACTTTATTAGATAAATCCTGTGATTTTCTTGCTATTATGAATAAGTAATTTCCAAGAAGAATCGAGAGCAGACTAACAATATTGCTTTTTTATTTTACCCTGATATTTTGTCCATGATTAGGAGCCACTCAAACCTATTAGTTAGTTATTCTTTTAACTTCTAATTTAAAAAATAAGATCTTTCATTTTTGAATTTCTTGTTTCGCTCATAATTTTTTTACTCAACACATAAATATTAATATCCACTCAGAAGGATGATTCTACACCAATTAGAATGAAGGATATCTCATCTTCATTTATTGCATAATTCTTTGGGAATGACTCAGTGAAAGTTAGAAATAAACTTATTTGAGACTAGTATCTTCTTGAACTCTTTTGGTACAAAATGTGAATAAAAAATTATCCAACAAAAAACTCAATTAAATAGTTCTTTACCAGCGATGATATCAGTTTTTTAGGAGTATGTGATAGTTGTAGCCTTCCCATCTTTGATAAACTCAAAATTAGCTATCTCTTTATTCAAATTAAATCAAAAAATTAATTCATTTTGGCAGAATTATTCTCACATTTTTATGTATTTTCTTAATATCCCCCTCATTTATTATTCTGTCATTATTGTTTTTACAATTAATTTTCGCTGTGGCTTCTGATCCACAAGAAACAAAAGCTTCATCCAGACCGGAAAGTATACACTCTTCAATATGCTATGGAAAAAGGTTTTTGAAGTGTTAATTCAAGCATATTGTGCTTAAGCTTGAGCTCACTTGAGACTATGAAGAACCATTACCTTCTAGGTTAATACTTTCTTCACTAATAAGCTATCTTTTTTTAGCAGCTTGTAGCAGGAGTTTATTTTTTTTAGATAATTTATTTGCTTCCCTTTCTTTTTTCTTATTTTCCCTTGTCAAACCATCCTTTTTCTCACCTACTTGTATCTCCCGTTTTTCAAAAGAAATATTTCCAATTAGAACATCAGCGTTGTTTTATCTAGAGAGCTCTTCTGATTTGAATTAAAGAATGTTCGAAGGGATCTCCTATCCTCTTGGTATGCTCTTTAAGAAATCGATTTCTTAAGCTAAAAGCATCTCTTGTTTTTATAATGCTGCATGCTTATCTTCGTTCTCTTGTCTCTTTTTCGCTTGAGATTCTTAAAACAGTTTTTCTTCAAGTTCTTTCTACTTGAGTCTTTTTTTCTCTTCTTGGATAACTTGAAGTTACTCTTAAATAAGCTTCTTTTCTTCTTATTGTTTAGTTAAGATTGGTTTTTTAATATTTGTCTTTTGAGCAGCGCCATTAGTTTATTTTTTCTTTGTAATTTCACTTGATTTTGATAACTCTTCTTCCTTATTATTTTCATTGTTACTTTAAAAATTTAAATCTCGTTTTATTGCTCTATTATTTAATTTATCAATTATATTCTCTTCAACGCTTATGGTTTTCAAAGAAGATGCTAATTTTTCATCTTGAATGGTGTTAGAATCTGCAACAACATTAATGGAATTATCTGGTAACTCTTATGCTACTTTTTGTAGTTTCTTTTTCTTTGCAGCCTTAGGTTTAGATAATCCTTCATTTTTTTTGTTTTTTTTACCATCTTTTTACCCTCCAGCTACTTCTTTTTATGTTAATATTGCGAATAAGTTTTAGCTTACTTCAGTTTTATCTTATTCTTTGAATTAAACTTTATTTTTCTTCTTCCCTTCCTGCTTAGCTTCTATGGAAAAAAAAAGCAAGAAATATTTGATATTTTTGACTTCATAATATAATGTACTATTCAAAGAAAAAAGAATTACTTTTTTGAATGCTGATGAAATCATCTTCCTCAGTTGTATCAATCATCTTTGAATTTGAACCCACTTCTTCAAACTCATTCTCAAATTAATTTACTTTTTCCAATTCTTAAGTCGATTCTGATTTTTACAACAATCCAATCAAATCAGGTGGCTCTACTTTAGATTCTTTAAATTATCTCTACTACTGTTGCATACTTTACGATCTACTCTCAAAGATTCTTGGCTCTTCTAAAAACACTTCGGTTTGTTCGCCTCCAGCTGAACTACTTGGATTCGTGCTCTACCCAATCCAAATCATTTAATTAAACAAAAAATATATTTAGAAATCTAATATTGTCCTCAAATTACCTGGAGAGAATTAGAGGAGCGTTTTCTATGAAGACTGTTATTCTCCGATCGAGTTGTTTTATTCGGGTAGGATATAAATATCTACTCGATTTCTTCAAATTTATCTTTTTTACCAATAATATGTCCATGATGACTGTATGGAGACGATAAAGGTAACGATTACTAATCAAAGGCTTTAGTTATCTAAAATACTACATGATCTCTTTCATCTAATGAAAAAACAATATTTTCAATTGTTTCCTGTGCCCAAATTTCTCCAAAATGATATTCCATAATTGAGAAATGTAACGAAGAATAGTTTCTTTCAAAAAACTTCACAAGATCCCTCAGATCATAAGGTGAAGGTGGTAGATTCAAGCTATGATTAGTGTTGTACTCCCTAATATGTTAATGTAACGTATCATATTCGCTTTCTTCGTCGTTTTCTAAAATCATCTATGTTTAAGGTTAATATTTTTATCTGTACGCTCTACACCCTACAGGTCCCCAATTTATTGGAACAAAACGTGTAGGAGACAATCCGTTTAAGGTCTTAAGTTGATTTCTATGCCAAGAAATATGCTAAAATTAAGGAATATTTTAGTTGTAATTCATTGAAGATAATGATGGTATAAATCTATTCTAATAATCTAGTCCTGAAGGCTATTAAAATTAAACATGATTTAGATTAAGTGCTTATGATTATGCTTGTCTTTCAATCTAAGAAATTATTTATTCTAGTAAATTAGAATCTTTATTAACTTAAGCAGACTCAGCAGGCCCATTTGCTGCCTGTTGTAATGTTTACTGAGAATTATTTTGATTGTTTAATGTAGTTTTTTCCTCAATATCTTCATCCCACATACCTAGATTGCCATTATGCCAAAGTAAAGCAAATTATATAAAAGAGAAATTTGTTTGAAAAACCCTTACAAATTGGCATGTTTGATATCATCAATGAGGAGGCTTTATTTCCCTCTGCAAATTTGAATGTATTATTTGGTAAAGAAGAAGACAGTTGCGTTCTAACTTATTAAAGAATTTCACTCACATCTGGAAACACTGGGCTTTAAGTTGTAGTGTAATTATTGAAAAAACTAATCTTAGATGCCACAACTTTAAGGGCAATCTCTTTATAATTTATGTAGAACTTTTCATCCTGGCAAAAGCAGAATAAATAGTTAAAAAGGAAGAATTGAAGATTTAAAAGTGTGATTACTTTGTTAAATGTATAGTCTTTGGCTTTTTCATGAAGATAAGGGCATTCTTTTTTCCCGCATATTGTACCATTTAAAAACGAGTTACAGTATCTGCGAATCCAATAAAAACAAAGCAATCATTGAATATGGATAACTACTCACTAAATAGGGCATCTTTGTTACTTAGTAGATCCATAAAATGCTCGAAGCACCTTATTTTCAAGTTCAAATTGATCTAATGCCTTGAGAAATTAATATTGAAAAGTTAATTTAAAATAGCCATAGCAGTTTTAAGAATAATTCATACAATAATCGCAATTGATGCTTCTTGTGGTTGTGAGAATGAAATGTAAACACCCATTGAATTCGAATCTCTGTTTCCTTCAGTTTTTATCACTATCTTCTTGATGTTACCATACTAACCCATGTATTATTTCTTCTTTAAAATCTATTTGTTTCCAAAGCAATATTATCAGACTTATTTGATCAACTAAGAATCAAGATATTCAGACATATGCCTCTTTTTTTCTTTCATTTCCTGAACAATTAAATTTCATTTCTCGCTCATGAAACTCTCAGAAATTACCTCTTCCTTGGATAATTTAGCATCTAATCCGTTCAAGAATACTAGATTTGTCTGGATTATTCTAACCTCTTGTAAGTCTGTTCTCAGCAAGCCAAAAAATGGTTCTAATTCATGATGATTTGACCCTAAACTTTTACCTTTCACAGATCCATCATTCAACCCTGCTGAATATCCATTGGATTGCTAAACAGTTCGAGATCCATTAGCTGATTTAAATCCTCCTTTTAATTTATCGTAACTCATTTTAATACTCTTAACTTAAGTGCTTTTGTGTGTGTTTATCTTCTCCCTGTTTCTTTGATTTGTGCTTTCAAAACTATCTTATTTATATCTTGCTTTGAAATCTTGTTTCTCTCCCTCCCTTAATAATCCTTGGTAATTTTTTTTTACTTTCTTATTGCCATCGTTCTTCTTCTAGTTTGCATATTTTTCATTTGGATATTTTTTCGCTTTCAAAAATTTGTCCCAAATTTTGAGACTATTATCCAGTTCCAATCATTCTCTGGAGTCGTTCGCCATTTATTAGTTTTAATGAAGAAGAAACTAATGTCTCTTAAGATATTTTTAGCTGTTTTATTACCTTTATCACCAGTCAGAAAATATGTAACTACTATTGATAGAGAGGTTATTTATTGTTTTTTTGTATTTTAAACAAAAGAAGAAAAGGATATGCTCTGTTATTAAGCTTAGTTTTAAAGGGAAATCGGTTGATTTCTCGCTGAATTTCTAATCAACTAAGTAATTTTTTTTTAAATTCAAAAAGTTAGCAATATTAAAAGTTAACAATTATGCGCAGAAAATTATTGATTTTTTTCCCCATTTACGAAATTTTAAATCAAAGAAATCTATTTACAAAATCAAACTAACAATTCAGGTGCCCATATTAAAAGAAATCAATCAGAATAAAAAATAGTTAACAACTCAATAATTTGTTAATTTAAGATAATCATTTTAGATTATTTGCAAATTAAACAGCAAGAAAAAACAATAAAATGAGAAGTTCGAAACTGTAGACATTAAAAAATAAAATAACATAGCAAATAGCGAAAAAATACATATCAAATTAAAAACACGGGATGAGATGATTAGAAAAAATAAATTGCTTTTTACAACTAAAAAATATAATTTTGTTGTTATTTTGTCGATAATCAAGATAATTTATTACAAAATAACTATTATTTATCAGATTGTTTCTGCAATGATCCACGAGAGTCAATAGTGCATGATAGTTTATACTGCTAATTAGAGGAAGGTAGCTGTTGCTGTCCTTTTTAGTCTATTAAATCCCATAAATTATTTTCAATTAAATGCACAGAAATATTTTTAATATGCTGTATCTTAATCGAGGTATCCTTTAAAGAAAGGTTTCTCTAGGATTAAGAAGATTTATTCTAATAAATAGAGCTAGGGGGTGCTTAAATTCCTTGTGCTAAAGCTGTTTTTTGAGTTTTATTATGAGGAGTTTTGTAAAAGCAAAATGATTTGTAAGATGTAGAATTAGGTGTAAATTCAGGTTATTTCTGCTGTGCTTCCTGAAATTAATGCTACAATCGCTTCTATGTTTAAGATACTCCTTCAGAAGGATTAAAGGCTATTTATTGAGAATTTCCCGTGATACTTTTATTTTCTATTCTAATAAAAGGGGAAATATCCCTTGAATGCTTAGTTAGCTTTGCAAGGATTTTTTTACTGGATTTGGTGCTCAATTTAGATTTTTACTGCCTTAAATCGTTGTTAATATAAGCGATAGTATCATTCTTTAGAAGTAGCTGCGATATTGGGATGCATTTATCATTAGTTTTAGAACCAGAAGTATCAGTAAAAAAAGGAGAAATTTAAATACCTTAAGATGAAAACTACTATTCTTTCGACCAAGAATTAGGATAATTAGATTAATTCAATTGATTTTATTTTCTTTCACTGTAACTGCAATGCTAAGGGCAACTGCTATTCACTCCATTAAATCTCTCTGCGCTCAAAGGAATCTTCTTGATGCTGCTTGGAAAATATTGATATTCTTCAATACCAGCAGTTTGATTGGTGTTCAATTATGGTGATGTGATATTCGCTATCAAATCGTGAAGGTATTGACATTCTTGTAATTCTGCTGGGCTGCATTTACTTTCGCTTTTATGAAGTTAGGGCTATTCTTGGTTTTGCTAAGGAAGAACTTTACTTGGAATTTCGATTTCATGTGGGATTTAGACAAGGACAAGAGAATTACTTAGAGAGGGATTGTGAATTTCTTAATCTTGTTTCGTAGTTTAGTTGATACATATGCCTTTTAAGTCTAAAACAGATGAATTTTAGGAGGATTGAGTGCTGGAATTTAATGGCAGTTTTTCAGTGCTTTTAGCAATCCCTTTTATTCGTCGCATCGTAGGTTAAGATTGAGAAGGATCTGCTTTCTTGGAGTAATTAGTTTAGTTTTATATAAAACTACTCAGAGAAAATGGCTGTAGATTAAGCAGAGGAACTTTAACATCTTCTTGAATTTATTGGGCTTTAGAATGGTAAGAAGAGACAGTACGCTAAGATGCAGCTCCTGAAGAACCTTGAGTTGATATTAAAAAGTTAGAGTAGTTACTCAGATTACTGAAGTTCCTCTAACTTAAAGATGCCTAACTCAAGTTAGCATTAGTATTAGTATTACCTAAGATTGTTTGACTTGATTTTGAACTTTCGTTGATTGGATTTTCGAGCTAAGAAAAAATAGGAATATTGCTGGTATTTTGTGAAATCATAGAAGGAAACCCAGCTGAGTTTTGATGCTGCTTTAGTTTAGAATACTTGGCAAAGGAAAACAGATAAGGTTTCTGAGGTGACAGTGGGTCTGGTTTCATGAGTTAGGCCATTGAAAAAAAGCAAGAGCAACTTCAATTTCAAAGAAGCTATTTCTTGACAAATTTAATAATATTTGGAGCAATAAATGATATGTTTATCTTTATCACTTGAATACACTCAGACAAGTTATTGAGGTGCAGCTCTTATGAATAACTAATCCAGTTTGATGACGGATTAGGTAGCTTGTTTTTCTTGTTTGTTGAGTAGCTAGATTTTTTTGCGGGATTTTATAATTTTCTGAGTCTGAAAGCTGGACAATTAACTGATCTGGAACTTCTCAACTCCAATCAAAGATAATTATTAAATCAGTTGAAAAACTCTTTTTTACTTTTTTTCTCCATGAATAAATCGAGATTACTTATTAATATTTTCATCAATAGATGGTGAGAATTTTGATTTATTATTTGGGAATTCCCTTTTATTTATCTACCCTCCACTTCCTCTTTTTCTCTTGTTTTCCTAAACTATTAATTGTTACCTCAAAAATCTAAAATTTTAAGTGAAAGATTTAAAATAATTTGAGTTAAACTAATCAAAATTAATGACTTATTTTTTTTCTTAAATGAATTGCGATTGTATTATATGGTTTGGACAT
>Ga0302284_1001004_pt1 | contig 12809 bp, 7 predicted proteins | sample III_Fen_E2_1_FD_198760 | JGI IMG/M metagenome (GOLD analysis project Ga0302284, IMG submission 198760) | Peat permafrost microbial communities from Stordalen Mire near Abisko, Sweden - III_Fen_E2_1 | ecosystem: Environmental > Terrestrial > Soil > Wetlands > Permafrost | place: Sweden: Abisko...
TAATTTTCTACAATTCCCGCTCCAATTTTTGCTTATTCTTGTTCCTCTTTTATTAACATTTCTTCCTTCAAACCACCATTTCCAATTTATTGGATATCTCCCTGTCCTTCAATCTATTCTTATTACTCTTCTTATTCTATTTATCCTTCTTCTTCTTTCATCTGAGATTCTCTTATTTCTTGCAGATTATTCTCTTATTCTTCTCGATCATTTTCAGCTTTAATATTCTCTTCCCTTTTGATTCCACTAAGAGCAGCAGAATCGACTACTATGCTTCGATCTCCTTCTTCTTTGATTTCACTTTTGACCTCTTAGCCGATCACTAAATCAGCAGCAGAAGCAGCCTTGAGTTTTATGTCCTCTGCAACTTTCAAATATGGAAAGTTATTGGAGAGATCAAAATATTTTCTCTTGACTTCTGATAGTTTTACCCATTCTTGATCTTCTATGAGCTTAACCTGTTAAATCAAACAAGTATTTGTAAACAATCGATTTGAAGGGAATTTATTTTATTTATTATGGTTACCTTTTTCTTAGGTTCTTCTGGACGAGGTGGATTTTACAGATAATTCCTTGCGAACTCACCTAGCTTATCTACAATAGGAACACCATGAGGATTAAAAAGAGAACTTCTTGAAGGGTTAGCTTTTGGAGTTGTAGAAGCTTTCTTAGCACTCACAAGTCCAGAGTCATTCTATGATTATTACTATGCTTGTTGCTTTTTTTATCCTCGAGATATTTAAGGCCTTTATGCTCCTCGCTTTTAAGGTGTTTTTATCCCTGGTGATTTCTTCGAAATAGATTTACGAAGAGTCGAAGGTTATTATTATTAGTCGTCATTTATTGGCTTTTTCTTGAGTCCTTTGCTAGGTATCCTTTCAATAGATTCGTTTGGTTTGCGTTTATAGACACGCTTATTTTTTGTAGCAGAGGCAATATCTGTATTTTCCATTTTTTGTAATCTTTGTTTTGGTTATTTTGCTTCAAAAAGATAAAATACTTCAAAAGAAGATGAATTTTGTATTGTAATATTAAACTAACTGAGATTTTAATAAGAAACCCCATTAATTGCAAACTAAACTTAGCATGCAGAGGGAATACAAGAGATAAAAATTAGAAATCTAGTCATGAGTTGTATTCAAAAGATTGGAAAAAATGAATGATAGGATTTTGATAATTGCCTTCAATTTCATTAAAATTTATGGAATAATTGCACAATTTTATCTTCACTTTAAAGGACATTGATTTGTATTTTTTGCCATCATAATAAATTCAAATTGCTTTCGAATAATAGATAAAGAATCAAGAGATATTTTTTTGATTTTTGAGATTTTGCAACTCTGATAACATTGAGACACATTTTTAGGAACATGAATTAAAAAAATGAATTTCACATTCTCTCTCTCCTTCTGGGGGCACATCTGATAATGCTGTCGACTCTTAAGATCATCTCTGCAGCTTCAGAGGCAGAAATTAAAGCTTGTTCCTTACATCTTAAGCTTTCCTGTTGATTTTTTTTAAAAATATAGAAATGTTTTCAGAGTTTTTCAATTTGAAAAATAAAATCCCCCATTTTAAATATGTTTTTTTTTACAGTAACTCCGAGTTTTTGCATGTCTGCGATTTCACCGTTCATCATATCTAAACCAGCAGAAGTGAATCCTTCAGAAATTTCGACTTTAAGTGCTTAAACTAGTTCTGGAGCATCATAACCACCATTATCAGCAATGATTGTTGGAAGTTATCTCAAAGCTCTTGCGTAGGCTTCAATAGCTAAAGCCTTTTCAAAAAGTAAATTCAAAATATGATCAACTATTTTAATTGGAAGAATTATGGAGTTTTACTTGCTTGCCCTTGACGGTGCTAGTGAGTTTATCAACAGCAAGAGACATTTGGATTTCAGAGTTACCACCACCATAAACAACCTTGGTGTTTTTGACTGTATTGATAAGAACACAAAGAGCATCATGGAGAGATCTCTCAGCTTCATCGACAATGTGAGTTGAAGCACCTCTAAGTACAATAGTGCAAGCTTCTCCTTTATCGCAGCCACTAAATTAGATGAATTTGTCTTCTCCAATCATAATTTCTTCGATGAGTTTGCATTTTCCAAGGACTTTAGCTGCACGTTCTGGGCAGTCGAAAGTTGAGATGATCTCAGCACCAGTTGCAGCAGCGAGTCTCTCAATGCCATCGAAATCAGCGTGTTCAATAACCATGATGCCTTTATCGGCGAGCATTTACTCAGGGTAGTTATAAATGAGTTGTCTGTTAATGAAGACAGTGGGCTCGAATTTTAAAATTTTGTCAACTTTTTCCTTCATTTTTTCCTTCTCTGCAGCTTCGATCTCAGCAATCTTATCCATGCTCTCAACCTTGACTTTAGTTCCGTAGATCTTAATCTTGTCATAATCCATAGGGGTGTTAGCAACCAAGATTCTAAATTTCACCAATTAATAAAATAAGACAAGATAAATTTATGATTTATAAAATTACTTTGCATTTTCAAGTCTCTTCGGGCATCCAACAGTGATAGTTTTCTCGAGAATGAGTCCATCAGCGAGATAGGAGTCTCTAATAGATCCACCTGATTTCTTGATAACTTAGATCTAATCGAGGTTACCAGATCCTTTAAGTCTCAGAACTGCTTCCACTGCGAGCTTAGAGAAATGTTCTTTGTCTTATGTAAGAAGCTTCGATGAGAGGGTAGTTCTAGCGATATTCAACAAATCTTCTCTGAACATCACTTCGTTTGTAGAGTTATCTCTAGCAATTTTATTGAGAGTCTCCTAAGCAGTATCTCTAGCCTTTCTCCATCCATTGATAATATGCTAAGGATGAATTTTCTAGTTAATAAGTTTCTCTCCTTCTCTAAGAAGTTCTCCTGCTAACACTGCAACAGTAGTGGTACCATCACCAACTTCTTCATCTTGAGTTTTCGATATCTCAATGAGAATTCTAGCTGCGGGATTATCAATGTACATGGATCTAAGAATAGTAGCACCATCGTTTGTGACTGTGATGTGATCAGCTCTAGGACCTGAACCAGTAGGTCTAAGAATTTTATCCTAAATACAAAATTCATGTTTAAACAACTCTTCGCAACTTCATTTTTAGATTTACCATTCCCTTGGGTCCAAGAGTTGTTTTAACAAGATCAGCGACTGCAATAGCTCCAACGAAAGAGGACTTTTATCAAAAACAATAAACATTTTTATGCATTCATTTATTAATCCTACCATCTAATCCCCCCATAATATTTTAAATTATCTTACAAGTCTAGCCATTTCACCCTTTTCTTCTGAAGCATCATCCTTCATAACCTAAGGCAAGACGTTCTAAGCGTCGGATAAAAATATGATAAGAACATATGTGATGTTTCATTCGCTTATTGTTGTCTTACGCCAACCATATCCATGCTCATTTTTCAGTGTGCGTTTTTTTAAAAATGTCTTTGAAGGGAGTGCAAAGTTATTCTTTTTATACCTAATTTATCTTTTTTTTTTTGTTTAAAGAAAGCGAAGTGTAATATTTATATATTTTTTATTCAGCTCCGTAGTGCTTTATATTTGTTTTTTTTATTTGTATTAATTAATTTGATTTATTTGATTATTTGGGGAAGGGAGATACATATCTTAAATTTGAATTTGAGGAGAGAAAATACATGCTTATTTGCATACTTTTTAAGAATAATTAAAAAATATATATTTATTTTTTTGTTTTAATCTTTCCAATTCAAGTTATTAAAGATTCTTTGGAAATAATGTATCACAAATCAGACAAATCTGAGAAGATTTTGAAGTTCTTAAAGCACTAGATTTGATATGCTTTTGATCTTGCCAAGAACTGAATTTTGAATTATTTAGTAGACTTTAGGTTTTTTATTTTAAGTAAATATTCAAAATATTATTTAAATAGGTCTACTTTTACCATCCTTCTATCCAAAACTCTTAATTATTCTTAATGACTTTTTTTAAATATCACACCCAAAACGTCCATTAATTTTAACATTTTCTAAAAAAAAATTATTTTCCATTTGAAGTCAAAAATAACTAAATCTTAGAGTGAAAACATGTTAAAAGATAAATCAAACAAATTCTATTTATCATCAAAATATTTACATTGACATATAGATCCATTAGAGTTTATTCACAGTTATTCATTCTTTTAACCCCTTACAACAAAAAAAGTTAATTATTAATTATTTTCAAGTATCAGACACTGTTGTTGAGAAGATTTGTTAAAAACACAATCTTCTCTTAAATGGTTTTTCCTGAATTCTCATATTTTTAAATATTCAATGATAATATCTTCGAAGCCTTCTAAGGATACTTATTATTATACTGCTTAAAGTGTCGTATCCTTAACTAACCATGACCTGTAAGTTGTAAATGGTCATAGCATACAAACTGCTACTGTTCAAGGATAATAATCGTATTCGTTACTGGATCGAAAATATCCCCTTGTAGACCCTATATTTCTTCAATCGTATGATTCTTTACACCTCTCCCTTTGAAAAGGATCTCATTGATCTCATCGCTATGGCTTATCTCTTATTTCTTAAGTTCTTTTTCTTTGATTTCAGCATTTCTCTGATAAAAAATATTTAATGCTTTTTTACTCCCTTCTTATTGAAGAATTACTGGGTAATTCAGTTAAACATGAACCAGAATATCGTTGAAGATACACGAATTTTCCAAACTCATATCTACCTTCTAATCAGCAATGTAATCTAAAGTAGAATTCCACAGTTTCACAAACAAAACATCAGGAGTTCCTTCATTTTTCGTTTGACTATTTTTTATTTCAAAGTAAATCACAGTCCATAACATTTTCAAGGGATGTTTTATTTTATCATCTTTGTAATTTAAAACAAATTCCTTGATAAATTTCAGTTCTTTTTCATTGAATTCAACACCTAATCTTGCAAAGCTCCAAAGAAGATCTTAATAAGAAGATCTAAAGAAACTTTATTTTTTCTAGAAATCTTTGAAAATCATTGAAATAATCTGTTTATGATGATACTTCAACTGAGCTAAACTCTCAAGGATATTACAGATGTTTCCAACTTTTAATTTAGGGAATAATTCTACAATGTCTGAGCATACTCTATTGAAAATATTTGTGCTCGCATAGAATCCTTTGAGCGCAACAAAGAATTCTAAAAATTCAGGTATTGCATCGGGGAGTTTTCCAATATTCTTTGAAATGTAAACCATTTCAATTTAGGATAAAAATTTCCCTTGGAATTGAAGATTTTCTCCGTTAATCGGATCAACAGTAGCTAGCAGTCTCCTACATTATTTCAGCTCGTTGAGATAAGCAATCACATTAATAATGTTGAAGAATTACAAAGTGCTGGAGAAATAAGTAAGGAGATAATTCTAACTAGCTTAGTCAACTGAAATCCTGCCTTGAGTTATTAGTGCTGCTAAGAAGAGAACTGCATGGAGATATTAATTCTCAGAATTGTTGTACTTTTCAGATGTCTTCAAGAGAGATATTAATTTCATGCAGATATTGTTTAATTACTGCTGATTGTTGTTTTCCTTGAGTTCATTTAGGTTTTTGTCTGTATCAGCAGTGTTTATTTCATCAATAAAAGCTGTGATTTCAGCATATTGTAGAAGTAGATTGAATTCAAAATTAGAGCTAGAAGATACATAGAACAAATCTAGTTTTTCCTTAATAACCTTTAAGATTGTTAATAATTCTTAATGTAATCCTTCGGCGGCTATTTCTTTCTCATAAGTAATCAGAACCTAACATATCTCAGCGAGATGTTAATGGCGATTATCAGTTAAAAGGTTCTTTTAATTTTGAGTGAACTCTTCTATCAAAGCAATTATGAAAAAATTAGATTTTACCTAAATTCAAAAAAAACCAAAAATAACTTAATTACAAGAAGGAGACATATTTTATTTTTTATTTATCAAACAAATCAAGGAATCTTTCGATTGAAAGGGCTAACATGTATATGTGTGTGTATGTTTGGTTACTTTAAGCTTATGAAATTTTCTTTATGCTTTGATAATCATTCCTGAATCGATTCCATGTTCTTAGAAATTAATCGTTGAAATATCAATTTTTTTGAACATACTCTCAAGAAGATGATGGGTCTTTCCCTTTTTATTTATCAGAGACTGATACGGTGATGCAATGAGACAATTAATTTTCATTGCAAGTTAGAATTATTAGTCAATTTCTGGATAGACACAGCAAGAAAGCATGAGATTAGCTTTTGTACTGATTTTGTTCTTATCATTGATGTACTACAGTAATATCGAGGAAATCAACTCTTTTTCTATAGTTCCTGCGATCTTTGACTAGATGAAATTATGCCAGTCATCGTTGAAGACATTCCAACTGCAGATATTCATAAAACTGCTGCTGATCTCATAGTAATCTAAATTTGGGTAAATGTATTTGTATGTCTCAAAGAGCTAAGAACTGATCTGCTTGAATGGATCGGAGGTTTGTGTGTAATATGACTTGCCTTTTTTAAAAAATGCACAACAATCAATTTAACAATTGACGTACGCAGATAAATGAAGATTTTTTCTATCTTTTAACAAAATGGAAATGTTAGTGAAGATAAGTAGACTTACCAAAAACTTCAAGTAAATAGTTGAATGCTGGTATAGATGAGTAATTTTGAATTCCTGAACAAACAGAGCTAACAAACTTTGCCACTAGTTGGCGATATGGTAAGTGATCTTACGGCTGATTAGGTATCTCATAACTAAACACATAGATAATCTCAAGAGATTTCTCGAATGGTTAAGGGAATAACGTATCTTGGTAATTTTCATAGAATATTTTTCTCATCGCTGCAGGATGACGTCCGAATTCGAACAGCCCTTAGAGTAACTTTAAGCGAATCGAGAATCCTACTGGTTCTTTTTTCTCTGCTTCATTGATTAATCCTGTTAAAATTTCCAGCAAGTTGACTTCTAGATATTTTTATTAGCGGAGACTTTCAATGATGTTGAGTAATGTTGAAGATGGAATATTCTTAGCTGGCTTGAGATGGTTCAATATCCTAATGAAAAACAAGAAAGTTGTAAATAGGGTTGTCAGTTTGTCGATGTATTTTTTTTTTACTGATTTGCAGTGAAAATCTATTCATATCTGTTTAATTTGTGTCCTTCTCCAAGATTAGCGGTAGCTTCAAAGAATGCAACTAGTTCTCTTAGATGCAATTTATTCTCTTTGACTTATTTTAGCATGCTAGTTTTGACTATTCTCAGCAAAGATGTCTCCAATGATTGCGGTGCCCTAAAAAGAAATTTGTAATGAGTCAAAAGATCTCATTTTAACGCCTCATTTTCTCTTAGGTCTTAAATTAATTTGAAAAAATGTAGTTAAGTTAGATTACTTAGTATATCCTGTGATGATGTTTAGTCCTTGCTTGAAGTTAAACCCTTTAGGAATGAGCGCGATGATGGAATCCTTGAGGGCATCTAACAATTCCGGTGATTTGTGATGTGAAGTTGTTAAATGCAGCTGCAATTAGCATAAAGCTCTGAATAAGATAATTTAGCGATCGAGATCATAATTTTGAACTTGTTTCAAGGCCATAACAGATAAAGCATAATAGAAATCTGCGTGGCGTCGTTTTGTGTGTAATTCACTTGCCCGAAAAAGATTGAAAATCGTCTGCGAAGTAAAATACGATTAAGACATGGGGTCTTCGATCAAAACCTTGGTTTAATCGATCCACTGATCGTAATGAAGATCAAGGTGGAAAAAATCAAGAATAGCTTGGCTCATAATCTTTGCATTAAGCGTATTATTCTGCTCGCTAGATTAGATTTTTTTGAGAAGCGTATTGATATCTACAGCCATTTCGATTGTCTTGTATTTTTCAAGATGTCCGTTTTGATAGCTCTTTCTAACCATTGTGAGAACTTCAATGAGCGTGTATGCAGGCATGCTTGGGAGGGCTGATTTGATGAAGGAGAACATTTCTTAATACACTGGGTTGGATGAGAGATTTTTAGGATCTTCAGTGTGAAAGCGAGATTAAATTTCCCTTGCAAGAAAATACACATTGAATCCATTGAAATGCTGCTGATTCGCTTTGTACAGCTCTAATAGATTCTTTATTGAGTAGGAGTTTTAGATTTATCGAAGTAATTCTTTCTCGAATTGAGAATTTCTCTGGAGAGTTTGGTTGCCTTCAATAGTTGAGGAGAAGGATCGGGTCCATTTTCCTAAAAACTAATCTTGAAGTTTAAATCCTTTGCTGAGAGTTGCAAGCACTTATTTTTGCAGCATCGCTAAGAAATTTGTTAATCTGACAGAAATCAATTGGTAGAAGAAGGATAAAAAACAAAGTTCAAATGCTTGATTTAGCTTCTAACATTTACAGAAATATTTTCAATTTATATCTAGAATGTTCTAAACATAATGACAAACGATATGCTAAAGAAATTTGTTAAATAGAGTATTTTTACTAATATTGAGCTTCTTTTTGTTGAATCTTAATATTCAAAAAAAAATATTTTGAAATTAACAGTATTTGAGCAAAAAGAAAGGCTTTTAATAATCAATCTTTTAGTGAATTGATGTTATTCTTGTAAATTATTGTTGCTTTAATATAAAATGTGTTGAGATTTGTGGAAAAGAAAAGAGAAAGAAAAAGAACATTTTTAAAAAAATAAGAGCACTCAAGTTAAATCCTAGCATTGCAATAATTGAAAATAATAGAAACTTCTATTTGAAAATTTTCGAACGTTATTAGAAAGAACCACAGATGAGGAGACACAAATACATACAATTAATAAAATAACACACTATTATGAAATATGAAATAGAAAACCTTTTGAAGCAAATTCTTCATTTGACTTTGTTATCATTTCAACTCAAATAATTTCTCGGAAATAAAAAAATATGCTAAAGGCTGCAACAGACCTTTTTAAGAAATTTAATTGTTTACCTACCAACAAACAATATTCATTATGGAGATCTCTTGCAATTTCTCAGGAGTGTTTAAGTAAAAGAAAAGGGAAGAAACTCGATTAATTTGGATAATATTTGTTCTTAAAATTATTATTTCATTTAAGAATAATCTTGTTAAGGAATTACGCATGGGAAATAATAAAAAGTGAGAGTCAAAAAGATCAATAACAAATCCTAAAAAATAATGGTTTTCTCTCATAAGCGTTTTCAGGAATAATTTATGGCATAGTTTCAATTGCCAGTTTTCCTCCTCCTTCTCGTTCTTGTTCTGATTTATGAATCCTTTTAGAACAATAGAATATCCGAGAAAATACTAAATAAAAAGAGATGATTCAGCAATCAATGAGCAATTGACGAAGTGTACTAAATGGTATTGAAAGTTCTATTTTTTTATTTTTAACCACTAAAACAAATAAATTTAAAATAAAAATATAAATCTGTTAAAACTTTTGATAATCATTTGATCCTAAAATGTTGTTGCAATCTAGAAATCCTTCAAACATTATTACAACGACTTCAAGTCAAAAATGGCCCTTTTTTATTCAATTTTTCTTGAACTATCCCTTAATTTTAAATATTTATTTCTTAAGGGTCTACCAGTTAGGTACCTACAGCTAGCAATAAGGTAATCTAATATTCACACATGAATTCTGAAAATAAAACAATCAAAAACTCTATTATTTCTATTATCCTTATTAGAGACAGTCTATTTCTTATCTATTTCATCTATTGAATGTGTCTCTTTTCAAATTTTATTTAAATCTGGGGATTTATAAAATAAAATAATGAATGAATCACTTTATTAAGTGTCTACCCATAACGCATAATTAATTTCAAGTAAATTCATAGATTCAAAATATCATTCAATTTCCCTTGTCTTAATCATTCCCCAGGAGAATGAGTATTTTAATGTGTAGGCTCAAGACTTTTTAAATAACAAATTCAAGGATAATTTTTCATTGTTCAATAATGGGGAAAAACATGGTTTATTATGTAAAATTGTTTATTGTTGGTTTGTAAATGGTTTTCACACAGCTAAAACTACCATTTCTTTTATTAAATGAATATGGTCAGTGGTGCTATGCTAGAAAAGTCAAATAAATCTAATTTTGGAAGTGAAAAAGAAAAGAAAAGAAAATGACCAGAATGGAAAATAGACAATCAATAAAATCTAATTCTTGTCTGTGATTTGGAATCGGACATATTCTGTCAAAGTAATTCCATTTTGGCTCTATTTAAGAAGGGTATTAGAAGTATGTATCAACAGCATGCTCCTGAAACTAGCATATTCAAACCATAAAATATTCTCATTCCAGTCATTTTCTGTATGACTTAACAATTATTGACTAGTTTAGTCATTTTTGAATTGATGAAATAAAAAAAATAATCCTTGGGGGAAATTATTACCTTTTGCTTTTGCAACAAAAACTATTAATTTGTTAAGGCAAAACTGCAATTCTAATGCAATTATTGTAAAAATGTCATTTCTAATACGTTGTTGAGCACAGTCTTTTTAAATATATTTCCGAAGAAAATGTGACTGTAAACTGTAATAGATTAAAGCAACATTTTAATCATAGAAAATTAGATATTTAGGTTTCTGTTTGATTTATCAACAAAAGTCTATTCATATAGACAAGAAAATAGAACAAAACAGAAGAAATTAATCGAATTCACCCTAACGGCAGACTGTCTCTTTTTCCAAGCCAATCCTCTTTATCAAGTAGATAACACTGAGATTTATAATGTCAGAATCTATGAGCCCCAATCTTAAAATTCTTAAGTGATCACCATAACTGTTTGACTTAACTGCTTAATGAAAACTCTTAAATTTGCTATCGATAAAATCTCATCTTTTATGGTGTGCAATTATCACATAGCTTGCTCGAAATTTCTCATAATCGTAACTCAAAATTCTGGCGAATTTGAAACTTTTATGCTTTCTAAAAGTCGGACAGCCTGCTAATCAAAGCAAGGTTACTTTGCGAATGCTATCGAAAACACATGGAGAAATAAAAGGAGGGAACAGTTATTATTTTGTAAATGCCTAAGCAGCAAGGTCTAGTAAGTATCAATGATGCCTTAAACCCAGTTATTACTACAAAAAATCTTAATTTGTTTTTGCGAAATGTTAGTACATAAACCAATTCAAAAGATTTACTCATATTACTCTGCTATTTTTCTTGGAAAAGCTAGCTTCAACCCCAAATAAATGATTTTTTATAACAAAATATAAATATAAAAAGACAAATAAATGTGTTAATTGTCTGTCAGAACTTACTACTAAAAGTGCAGCTTCTCTGGCTGGTTTTCACGGGGTAAGGATCTTAATCGAAAATAACAAAAAAAAGAAATTGATGCGTGAGTTAATTAACTTCATCGCATACGTGTGAGGGGGGAACGAAGAAAACAAGGAAGTTGTAAAAAATTCTTATTATTAATTTTTTTTGCCCATCTACGGCTATGCTTAAATTCCCCCGGGATCCTATTCAGATATTACACAAACTAGCCCCCAGTTGATTCTAAAAATCCTGTTTAATTCTGTCATTCTCTCTGTTCTCTTAAGTACCCTACAAAGCAAACACTTTCACTTGAAATCAATTTGAAGTGGCTACTTCGGCAACCTCAAAGCTAAATAATCAATTAAGTCATAAAACAATCTTCAATTTCAAATACAGATTTCAGCAGACACAAATTTTTTTTATTATTCTTCACAAGCTCACTGACTTTTCTCATTGAATAGATCTTTCACAGACATAGTTATTGATACTTATTAGCTAAATGTAGCAGCATATGATTGTTGAGATAAAGAAAAATCTTCTTTACATCTTAGACGAGATCGTGTGTTCAAGACAGTATCTAAATAAGCATTTCCAAAATTCGATGAACAATTATTTCCTTGAAAACTATGCAACCCTCCCTTCCTTGAAGAAGCGATTTGAAACACAAAGTGGTCGCTAGGTTAGAAAAGAAATCTTCGAGAAATACAGTGCTAAAAGTTAAAGTGAATTTCACCCTGAAGGATAATTAAAGTGCTTCCTCATTATGCGAGGTTTCATCGAAGAGCACATAATGAATCAATCCCTCAATGAATATAGAGCAGCTCTTGCTAGTATTTTCAATGCAGGTGATGCTTCGCCTCTCAAAAAAGGCTGTGCTGAGTGGGTTTCTCTTCAATGGAGAAGACTCTTTGCCTTGATGGTTTTGCATCACACGCACTACCCAGATATTCAAGGTGTCTATGAACTTTGGTTCCATATTTTCGAGGAGAGACTGATCGCCAGAGAGCGACAGAAAAAGAAAAAAGAAGAAATAGTCCCTAGAAAAGGTAGTAGAGTTCCATATGTAATTTCTATATCTGGTGAGGAAAGTGAAATAATAATTAAAAAAGAAGCTCCTTAAATTATGGTTACTTCTGCTCTGCCGGGGTGTGATTTCTAAAGCAAACTTGAAGATTGCTAAAATGAGTGCGAGGAGCCCATTCTTCAAAAAAAGAGAAGGACAGAAGATACGATTGTCCTTCTAAGAAATCCGCATTCCAATTATTCATCCTAGTCAAATTCACCTGTGGGATGTGATAAAAATGGAGGAATATTTGTAAAATCTGAATTCAAAGAAGAAGAAACTGAGGATAATAACAATGGTCAGTTACAAGGATCTTCTTAATAATTTTACATAAACGAACTCCCATAACAACAGCAGTAACAACAACAACAATCTAATTTCATAAAAATTCAAGCTTAATAAAACTAGCAGTAATTAAACTCTTTTTATCCTGCCGTGTCACAATATTAAAGTGAAATCTAACCTCATTCGTCCCATTAATAACAGTCATTCTGCAAAAG
>Ga0302284_1001006_pt1 | contig 12801 bp, 7 predicted proteins | sample III_Fen_E2_1_FD_198760 | JGI IMG/M metagenome (GOLD analysis project Ga0302284, IMG submission 198760) | Peat permafrost microbial communities from Stordalen Mire near Abisko, Sweden - III_Fen_E2_1 | ecosystem: Environmental > Terrestrial > Soil > Wetlands > Permafrost | place: Sweden: Abisko...
GAAAATGAATTTAATCTTTTTTGTTTAGATTATTAAGGTGGATAAGTGGGAAGAGCAGAAGTTGCAGTAATGTATCATTAAATTGAAATTTCAAGGATACAAGTGAACTTCTTTTTAGTTTTTGTAATAATTTATTCCTCTCTTTTTTATAGTCTTCAATAACTTCTCCAAAATAAACTTGTATCCCTACCCAACAACATCAAAATGAGAGTAAATTGCGTTGTAAAGTGCTCATAATTAAAAATAAGATCAAATGATTTGTTAATACCAAACTTAAATCTTGTTGTTTTTTTCAAAACATGAGAAAGAAATACATAATATTTGTAAAAAATGAGGACAATTTCGAATTCTTTTTATGAATACTTTCATTAGAGAGTTAAAACAAGATAAAAATGTAAACGTGTAGAGATTGCTGTATTCTTTCCTAGTATTATGCTATTTCAAGCAGGACATGTGCTCATTTTTCTGGTATAGAAATTGATCAGCGATGCAACATATGTCACTATTATTGCCAACAGAATTGATATGTGCCAAAGCTAATGGGATGCTCCACAGATATCAAATTTACCTGGATTGTATCTCTCTGGACAACGAGTAGCGTAGATTGTCAGACCTCCTAGATAGCATACTCCCATGAGACCATAATAAAGCATACTATTTGCCATAGAAAAATTGCCAATGAGTGAGTGGTCAAAGAATTCAGAATAAACAAGATGCCCCATTGGAATTGCTGCAAATACGCCTAGACTACCATACATGACTGATTTCACTGTGAAATACTTCGGTGTGTGGATAAAGTCTTGCAGGGATACAAAGAATACAATGAGAGATGCTAAGAAGATTGCTGAGAGATAAGTATAAGCTAGATGCGGTGCACAATAGAACCCATAGTAGAATGCAGGTGCTGTAGATCCACTAATGAGAAGACTAACTCCAGCATAATCAAGTCTCAAGAAGATCTTGTAGAGTTTAGGATTAACTGGATGGAAGAGATGGAATGATGCTGAGCAGATTAAACAAAGAAACGCTGCAAAGAGAAACACGAAAATAGGCCATCTGGAGAGTTTATTCGTGTTTTCAGAAGTTTCATGATAATTCATAAATTCACTCATATGGAAATCGATCCAATCGAATTCTTTTGAGTCTATTTGATTTACCATATCTTCTTTCAACTCATTGAGCTTTGAAAGCACCTAGAAACAATAAAAAACATGTTATGTTTGATTCTTTTAGATATTCATTTTTAAACAAGAAATCTTCCAAGAAGATTCTCAAGAAAAAATTGATTTTAAGGAGATCAAGCGGGGAGGAAATTATTAATAAAACTAGGAACCAATTCTCTGATTAATAAAAGAATTGTAATTTCTCTCAAGATAAGAGGAAGGGAAGTCGAAAATTGACAATTCTGCTGGGTCTACCTCCTATCTTAGTTTTAAATATGATATTTGCAAAAAATTTATATTCCAGATAATACCAGCTGTAATAACTCCAAATTCGGCTATAATTTAAAGGAAATAAACCCATAATGTATGTTGATTCAAGCTCTTTTGAAAATGATGATTGTTTATAAAAGTACTTACGTTTTTGTTGAAGGTTTTGAGTGCTTAAAGATCTATATCATCATAGTATTGCTAGAATGAAAATTGCTTAAATTTCTAAACGATCGCATCGACATCAATGTTCGTAGGAGTGATTTCATCTTTGATATGGGCAAACTAATTAATCAGCTAGTTAAAATTATCAATAACTTTGCCTTCCAGCATATTATAGTCTTGTTTTATCGTTGCAACTCCTTTGGATACTTTATCATTGAGTATATCATCAAGTTCCTTGAGTTCATTGTAGATTGGCTGCAACTAATAAGACACATTGTCAACAAGCTACTTTTTAAACTAATCAATGTCGATATTTCCGAAAGAAGTCATGAGAAACACGCAAACAATCACAACTAAGACAGCTCCCAGGAAATGGCTCCAAATGTTAACCATTTCATTGTGCACCATGAATAACGTCTTAAAGACACTTTTTAATGATCCAAAGTTGATTCTATATCCACTTTGGATGTAGATATTGTCCTTTATGAACTACGGAGCTTAAACATAATTCCCAATGTAATGTTTGAACATTTTTTTCACATTCAGGTGATGATTAGGATCACCTGTACTGTCATCACTGTTTTTTCTCTTTGGATTCTCTGTAGTTTAGGAATCTTCCTTTTATTCCCCGCTAAGTTTTCGCTTTACTTCCTCGCGTTTATGCACTTCACTGCTCATTTTTCTCTGGAGTCAAAAATAATTGTTTTTTTGGTTTATTTTTTTTGTTATGGATTATTTTTGATTGAAAATGCTTCATTTCAAGCACCAAGCACCCCACTATTGAAAGCTCCTTGAGGAAATAATCATTCTACTGTTCTCTTTTTCTATTTCTTTTCTATCAGCTTTTTTAGGAATATTCCCTTTTGTTTCTTTTGTCTTCTTTGCTCACTTACATTGAATATTTTTCTGAATCTACAAAGTATTGAAATGTTGCCAAATGTCAGTAAAGTTGTTGCTAAAATGCGGTCTCATTATGCAATAAAATATCATAGAATTTTTGTTATTAGGTAATCATTACGACAATTTTGATTTCTGTTTCGTTGTTACAAATCAATCTATCTTTTCTTGAATTGATCTTTTTTTCTTAATCTAAATATTGCCGGCATTTACTGAATCAGCAGGATGATAAATGACAATTTTAATAATTAAATGACGGAATAACCATTCAGCAGACGCACCACTTGATTATTAAGGAATTTTACCCAAGACTAAATTTCCTTTACAAAATCTCCTCTCTATCTCTCACTCTTTGTGTTATTCCAATTGCTATTTCTCAATTACAAAAAATTTTGATAATTATTATAATCTTGTTTTCCTGTTTATTCTCCTTTAAGATTACAAGTGTGCCTATTCATTTACACAAACTTCTCTGCTGATATCGAATGTAATGAAAAATTATTTAAAAAAAATCCAATTTATTTAAAAATTTTAACATTTAGAAAATTGCCAAAAGATAATGAGCATACAATCGCAGACTAATAAAAATAGTCTTTTTTCTAACTAAATGAATTTCAATTTTGTTTTGAGTTAAATCTCTAACAAAATAATAATCCTCTTTAATTTTTCTAAATGATTGCATGTCAAAAAAACATAAAAACTAACATGAACACATTATTTCATTTCTTCTCTAGTTATTCCATTAAAAAATCAGAAAGATAAGCCAGAAGAGCCATGAGAGATTATCGATATTTATGGGAGCTATCATCATTGAAAAAAGAATCTGATTGTTTTTTAGCTAAATCAGATTCGATGAATTTAATTTTTTCCATAAAGTAAGTATTGTATTGTTAGATTATCTTAATCAGATCTATATTAGGCTGCTCTAGCTTTGAGCTTGTGAAACATGCCTTAAAAATGAGAATAATGTCAATAGCCATATCCTCATTAGACATCGAATAAAGTTACAAGATCATCAGCGCAAAAACCTAGATATTAGAAAACTGTTTCTTAATAATCATATCCATGATATTCGATGGTATCCTTTTACCATTTTAAGCTAAATACTTGTTCCATTCCTCCTTCCCGACTTTGATCTCATTAGACTTGTCTTCCTTTGGAAGTTACTTCAGTGATTGAAGAAAGTAGTCCAGAAGATTGTAGAAACTACTCTAACATTCAAAAGCTTTTTCAGCTTTTACTTATTGAGCATCCAAGGCGTCTTACTAAGCAGTTTTCTTAAGCTTAATTATCTTTTCAACCATGATACCATACTAATCTCCTTCACGGGTAACATTATTATTTAAGTAATTGTTTTCAATATATTCGAAGATCTTACTAGTTAATGTGACTCCTTCTTTCAAATAAGAGAATACTTCGAATACTTTGATTGTCTAATCCTTCTTGATCCTACCCTACCTCGAAGTAGCTGATGCAGAAGCATTCTTTTCTTTGTTTTCTTTTTTTTCTTTAGAAATCACTTTAGTTTTTTTTATTTGTTTTCCCATTCTAGATATGATATTTCTTCTATTTCTTTTTTGTTTTAGTTATTTATTATCCAAAAATCAATTTCGTGCATTAGAAGTTGTATTTATTTCAAGAGCTGAATTGGATTTGGAGACTTTTTAAACAAAAAGTTGTTAAAAAAAGCAATTTAACTTAATAACAACTATTGGGGAATTTTTCTTTTCTATGTTCATAAAAGATGTCTGAAGTTATTTATCAACAGTCTTTCTCTTAATTGAGAGAGGAATGAATCTCTTCTAACTAAGATATTTTTAATTAATTTGGAGTAATTTGGGGAAATATTTTTTTGATATTTTGATCTTCTTTTAACCATCGAAATGAGTTCAAACTAATAAGATTATTTCGAATAGAAAAATCAATTAAAGAATTGTTTTGTGGTTCTTGCAAGCTTTACCCTTTTTAAACATAAAATATGGTAATATCTACTAGTCTAAAGGATTTCAAATTAAGAAAGCACATTCCACGAAGAATAAAGCAATTAAAACTAGAAGAGTGAGGAGTTTTTGAGTCAATCAATATTGGAGAGAAAGGAATTCTTTGTGTGTGAGTTTAATCTTTGAGATTTCAAGAAAGAAAGAAAAATAGTGACAAAGCAAACAAGAATAAATTGAGAGTAGATATTATTATTATTAGTCCAAATATTTTTTTGTTAAACATAGTTAATTTCTCTTGCTCCCTGAGCTAATGGGAGGATGCGCATCTGCTACGGCAACTTCAAGTACTGTGATAGCTACAAAGAATAATTTCATTGCTGGAAATACTTCCAAGAATCAGGCTGGCTAGAAGAAACACATAACCATCGATGAGAGGGATTGTTTGAATTTCTTGGATAAACTTGAGAGCGAAGTAAATGAAGCTTTGGAAGATTTTTACACACTAGAGGACTAATTTAAGACCAAACTGGAAAGTATTTTAGAGAAAAGTTAGATCTACAGTTCTAATTCTCGTAGTAAATCACAATTATTGAAACAGATCCAAGAAAATAAGGTGCCTTTTTAGCAGGAAAGATTAGTTGAGATTGTTCATGTTTTGCTGAAATCCCTTCCAAATATCGTTTCTAACCTACAGTTTCTTAAGGAAACTCTACAAACTGATCCTAAATTGAATTTCGATTAGAAATCTGATAGTGAAAAAGCAGGCAATGACTCTAAAATTCAAGGTGACTAGAAAAACTCGATTCTCAATAAGAAATACTCCATAATCTACAAGATAGATGAAGCAAGAGTGGAAGAGTTGATGGGTGATATCACAGAATGGAATAGTCTATTATAAAAACAAACAAGCATCACTTATTAAGATTTTTAAGAAAGAAAGAGACTGTCACATTTACAGACACCTTTCACTCGATCGCTCACTTAACGAAGAGCAACTCATAATCCAGTTGGAGTCTCAAATAAAAATCTTACTACCATAGTCATACCTAAAAGATCTACTTTCGTATTAACTCCAAATCATTCCTAGGGTGCTTAACCGTTTCCTACAAACTCTTGATAAGGTAAAAGGATAAGGAAAGCAAAGTAAAAATGACATTTCATCTGAATTAAATGAACACAGATGGGCTTTATTACTTCCAAATTTGAAGATAAAAAAATAATTTCTTGCTCATAATTTTACTAAGACTATGAGAATAATAGCTTACATTTTTTCTTAGTATGTTCTTTTTTCAATTTTGTGATTTTTTCAAGTAGTATTATAAATAAATGTTTACTATTTTTATTTTAAAAAATCAATGGAATTAGAAAAAAGAAGAAGAAATTCAATTACTTATGATTATGATTTTTTAAGATAAATCTCTCCTTTATCTTGTGTTTCTTGGTTACTTTGCTTTATCAAAAATTTCACAATCATTATCATTTCAAAAATTTATTGAGTCTGCGCTATTTGAAAACTTAACTATTTCCTTCAGAGTTACTGATAGAATTTTAGATAGGAATTTGATTATGAAAGTTAAGTTGTATTTATTGTGGTGATTTTAACCTAATCATAATTAATTATTCAAAAAAAGAGTCCCTAAAAAGAAGATAGTAAATAATAATCACTCAATATTTATCATTCTGTGTTTTATCAAAATACCTTATCATAAGATGTGAGGAGTTAAAAAGTAGGATTGAATATGAAGAATAGTGATTTAATTTAACATCAACAAGAAAAATTTATGTAGACACCCAACATTGTCTTTGAACTCTTGCAGTAGAGCCAAAAGGCTATTGAGTTTAGTTCATTGGTGGTAGAAAAAGGAGCCAAACTAGAGAATAATTACAAGATTGTATTTGAAAAAATAAAAAGTATCAGATAATTTCAGGGTTTCAAAAATAATGGCTTTTATCGATGTATTGTTAATGGGCTAGATTATAAGTAGAAATGAAGTAACTGCTGAAAAATATTGGAAGACTTTAGAGTTTTATATTATTGATAAAAGAAAAAACAAAACGAGAAATGTCTAAGGTTCAAATAGAAAAAGATACGCTCTTAAAGAATTTAACATGATTTTTGTATTGAAATCGTTTTAGATGCATAATGAAATTTAGGAAAAAAGAAGGAGAAAGATATTAGTGTTAGTGATGATTTTTTATGATTTTTAACATCGATTGTCAATAGATCAACAGAAATATCAAGAGGAGGAGAAGGAGAAGCATAATAATTTTAAGGATTCGAATTCAAAACTACATCAACCTCAGCAATACTATTTTCTAATTTGACTTGCGATCTAAGATGAAAGTAAAAAAAATAAATGATCTAAATGATATAAAACTAAGCTAGAAATGTTATTTAAAATCTTCAATTTCTTCGTCGAATAAATTTCCTAAGAAAAGACGCTTCTCAGCCATCACCAATTGAAGAAAATCTCTATTATATAAAGACATTTTTGCGATAAATTTCATCTTTTAAATCCTCAACTTTAAATCAAAATAGCTATGAGAGAATCAAGACTGTCCCCAAGTAAGGCAGTTCCAGTCTGAATCTTGTAAAAAAAATAAAATATACTGACAATTAAGATATCTACAATAATGGAGGTATCTCCAAGCTCTTAACTTCCCTGAAAAGCAAATAATTGGCCAAAGAAAACTCAAGGATAGATTTGCAATGTCGGAATTGTAGACAAAACCAGTCGATAATGAGCTGAAAACCCAGAATTTTTTCTAATAAATCTTTGGAAGCTTATGCATCAGCTCCAGCTCAAATAAACCAGCTACAACTTTTAATTTACACTAATTGCATGGATACTATTTGAACCTTTGTGAATCGTGTATATTCCGAGAAGTCCCCAACGGACTAGAGTACAATGAGAAGGAAATTGAAGATGTTACTGGCATGTCTCCAAGTAGCTCCTCTAGATGAGTCTTGGATTAGAAGGGCTTAAAATTTTTAGAACTATAGCTTCTTGCTTTTATTTAATTTACACTTATTTTTATCCTTATTTTGTCTATCATCAGAAAATACAGCAAGAGCTCCATCGCTGGTAAGATATCTTAAATCCTTATGCAAGTAAGGAAAGTTAATCTATCAAATGTGCAATCAGAAGGAGAAATCGAATAATAGACTGGATTATAGCCTAAGCCACTAGTGATTCTTAAAAATATCCATTAAAATATACAATCTAAATGGTTAAATTTTGAAAGGAAGAAGAAATGAAAAAATGGCGAAGTAATCTCACTGAGAGAATTGGCAGAATGCCCCTTGTATCGAGTTGAAAAATGTATTTTGAATTTATGAAGATATTAGTTTTGTGGAATTGATTATTTTGTTTAAAAAAATCAAGGAATATTTTAACTGAATCAATATTTCTCCCTCGACGGAGTTACAGTGGGTGATCTAGTTAGGTGAGCGAAACCGTTTTGCTTAAGAAATTATTGATTGGGAGTGTTTATTTATCTGAGAACGAGGCTCAAAGAGAAAGTGATAGAGGAAGTTAAAAAAGTTGAGATAAATTGAGTCTCTGAAAGGGGAGGGCTGAAAAGAAATAGAAAGACTTAATTGAAACAGGGAGAGGATGTTTATAAAAATAAGTTAATCCTGGGGGAGGAGGAGATTAAATTGAAATGACGAAGGCCAATTGAAAAGTCGGTGATCAAGGCATTATAATGTGAAAGACGAGGGAAATTAAGTATATTGAGTTAATCAAATAATAATTGGAGATAAACAAAAAAAAACCTGGGGTCTCCGACTTAAAGATTCTTCATTCAAGATTGAAAGTTGAAAACTTCTAAAATCACAGAATTCTATTTTGAAACTTTGCACAGTAGAATATGCAACAAGATTTCCCTAGTTTGAGGCCATGCGAAACACAGGATAACTATGTCATGAGCATCGAAAAACAAGAGTCTATGAATAGCTTACAATAGCACGTACGGGAAAGGGAGAGAATAAGGGGATAAAAGGGAATTATCCACTTAGATAACTCGATTAGAATGAGCTTGGATACTAAGATATTTTAAGAATAAGCTGAAACCTCCGAAGAGTATCCATAGAGTGTGTCTCTCAGCTCGATGTTTGAGCATGAGAACGATAAGATACGATCGGTTGTGAGGATTTAGATTCGAAATGAGATCTTCAAAGTTGTTAGTGTTATGAATCTTGTGAATCTACTCAGTGATCAGAATAAGCAGAAAAATATTTATTAGGACTCTCTCACACTTAAAAATCTCTCTTCCCTGCCTGATTTTTCATCTAAAAAAGCCCTCCAATAACTCCCTGAGAATAGGAAAACAAGTGATAGTTCAGCTTAATCTGATGCTACACTACCACTTCCGTAATATCATAACTATCAGTGTCTGTGTTGTGGAAGTACACAAATTGTTCCCTCTGAAGAACGGCCAGTTGAAATGAATATCGAAACTAAGCCTACTAAGACCAAGCGGGCTACTGCAAGAAAACTAAGCAAAAAAGAAACTTTGAACGTTTCTGATGGGAATTACAATCAAAGTCTGACAGATGACTATTAGAAGTCAATATTAATTAAGCTACCTGATTCTCTAGAACTCCCCGGTTAAAATACAAAATCAACGAATGAAATTTCACCTCCTTTCCATTAAAAATACCCAACTAGTTGTTTATCTGGAAGCTAGAAAAATATATCTACCTACGGTACTCTTCCTTCTGCTGATCTTCTCAAAGTTTAAGACCCAATATCTTCGTTTTAATGCTTAGACGATGAAGACAGCAGACCCAGAAAAGAAAGTTTGATCAGATAATAATTGCAGCATCTTAAAATAGACCAAGGAAATGAAGGGAGCTAATATGATGAAAATTAAGAAGACGACGATGATCCTGAAGAGGAAGAAGGTGAATGTGAAGAAGAATAGCAGAATTGTGGGTAATTTAGTGACGATGCGATAGCCAAAACAGAAAAGAAAAATGTTGTAAAGAACTTCGTCAAAGCGTTCATTTCATTCGTGAAAAAAAATCCTAGCTTGCTCTGCTCACAGCCTGAAGATTAGATTCTATCTCCGTCTTAACAGACCCAGCGGCTCCGCAAATTCGAAATCCATATGAAAAAGTATAAATTCAACCATCTGTTCATCAAACAACTTCTCGGTAAAAGCGACTATTCATAGATATTTGCATCTTTCATGATGAACAAGGCTGAAGAATGGCTGATTAACTCGCAAGTCAGGAATAAGGAAACACACAAAAAGATGCTGATATTTTTCTAGAAATCTATTGCTGACTCCAACCAGCTAGATAAGCTCAAGGTTCTAAAGAAAAATAAGCGCTCTCTCCCCAGACAATTTGCAGACCCCTAGTTTTAAAATCTCCCAGGCATTTCTCTTCCTTTCAATTCGAAATAATCACTCGATTATCACTCTTCGACTATGAATCTGGATCACACATTTTCAAATCCACAAGAATCAACCATTATTCCGATATCTGATCCTATTATTTCTGAAATCTGAGAATCTTATTTTCAATTGTTTCATGGTAAAAACGAACTGAATTTGAGGGATCCCAAACAGCAAAAAACAGTTTCAATTAAAAAAATAATTAGTCTTAAAGATCTAATTGTTTTCTCAGTCAATCTCATCTGCAGTATTGTGCTAAATCCCTTAGATTTCACATTATTAAAAGCTCAAAGCAATTCTATTCTCGTTTATTTTATGTAAAACATATAAAAAATCTTCTTTTGGCTGCTTCATTCAATATTCCTAAAAATAAACATATTTCTAACAGTTTCAAATACAATTCCCTTTGTAATTAGATTTTTCTTCTTTTTATAAATCCCTGAAATGCCTTCAGCTACAGATATTTAATTCTCAAGCTACTTGTTTCTTTCTATTTATTTGTATTCAGCATCTGAAGAGAAGCACTTGAAGAGGACCTTTAGCTAGTTAGACAAAGAATCCTTCCTCATGAGTCACATACGAAGCAAACTCTTTGCCTACAACGCAATGCCAACTTCCAATATGTTTACGTTCAAATTCTCTCTTGATTTGATATGCAATATCTCGTTCATTTGTTTAATCCTCCATTGCCTTCAAGGTTACGTTTTAAGCATCTGTTTACATATCTTGATCCATATCTGCAAGTTTCACTGTTGGTTTTTTAGATTAATTGTTTGCAGCAGAGCCTTCTTTCGACATTGTTCACCTTTTCTCCTAATTTGTAGCTATCTTTTTTTGTTTAATAATTTTTCTATCTATTTTTTACAAAATCTTTCTTTCATTCTGATGAGCAATTTGCCTAGAAATAAGAATCAAATGTGCATAATCTTGTCTGTTTTCCTTTCTAAAAAGCTATTTTTTTCAAGAATTTCCTTTATTTTCAGCTATTGAACACATCTCAAAAAAAAAGAAAAAAAGAAGCTGATGGTCAAATGAATTATAATTCCATTTGTAAATGTTGTAATGTCATACTCTTTCCTTTTTAATCATAAGCTGCTTCCATATGCCCTCTTAAAAAAAGAACATTATTTAAAATAATTTCTGAACATTTTTGTGAGCAAAACTACAATATTTAATCTGAATTTAATGCTTTTTGTTTAATCTCTTCTTTAAATCGACATATTGATCCTTCTCTTGGTGTATCTCCTTCAAATATCTAAATCTTCTAAATTTTTTATTTCATCGATGATTGCATTATTGATGAGAGGAGTTGGAACGGGAGTGCCAATAAATTAATATCCCATTGATCCCTTCATCGTTGATCCTTCCTGTTAAATTTTACAAATGAATATTTTGATAAAAACAGTAGTATTTTTGGTAAACATCATATTAGAATTATGTGTTAATTCGCATTCTTTTTGCTTGTAATGCTGTACATTTAGAGATCTTTAGTGGTCTTTGTAGTAGAATATGAGATTATCAGGGCTGAGTCCGAGTACCTTACGTAATTCCTCTCCAGCTTTAATCTTTTGATCTTCATCTCTATCTCTCATCCACATCTCAATGACAGCTTTTCTATTTCTTCTGATCGACAAAACTGCTCCGATTATGTTGGAATCACCGAATTTCTCGCCTACACATCCAAGCTGTTTTCCCATAAAAAATGAGTTTAAAAAAAGAAACAATCTTTCTGTATCGTTACGAGGAGATCTTCCCATATTTTGTTGAGTTCCAAGTACATTTCATTCTGAACAAGAAGGATCCAGCATCCACCACATTTCCATTCCTAATAGATGAGTTAACAAGGGAAAAAGTCAGAATTATTTTTAGGATCATTTATTTTCTTCCAAACTTAAAAATAATATTACTTCCCAAAGAGGTGTGCATCCTTTTCTGAAGAAGAGCACCTTATTCTATGACTCAATGTTAGTTGGCTTCTACAGATAGACATAGTTGTTAAAGAATGATTCTACAGTATTGCATTCTCCTAGTAATCTAAGATTCTTTTGGTAATCATCGGTGATGTATTTTTTATGTCCAAATCTGGGGCAATACCAGAAGCACCATTCATCATTCAATTCGTGTTGAACTTTTTCAGTTACAGCGCCAGATGTTGCAGTGTCTACACTCATGTTCTTTGTATCTACTAATATTACTACTACTTGATTTTTTTTTTTGATATTTCTTTAATCTAAATTAATTTAGCTTTAGTCCTCCCTCCTTTTTTTGTTAAGATTTTCTTGCTAAAAGTATTATTATTTTTCATTGAAAAAAGCTTAGTTTGTTAGTTAATTTCAATGAATTTTATTCTTCTTGCAAAACAATTCTTAAAATTAACTTTTTGTGTGGATAACCAATGGTTGATTGCTTTTTTTATATTAAAACATCCATTTAATATTAAACAGTCACATTCTTCTTTTAATTTAAGTTGATATCTTTGCTATCTTTTCTAGTGATAGAGTTCTAAATAAAATTATCTTAGGTAAACTTCTCCAGATAACAATTCAAAAAAAAAGTGCGGAAAAACTAGCCTTATTCAGATACCAAAAATACTCCTGAAAGCCTATCAAAATTATTTCAAAGTTGTGAATTTATATAAGTAGAAGATCACTGCATAGGGATTATCCATCGAGTAGATCGTTTCTTTCAATGTAATAAAGAAATATCAGAAAAATATGTTGCTTAATCTCAATGATATCATCATCTATTACAGATACAGAAGAACCTAAATTAAATAAATCAATTCTGTATGGATAGATCTCGATTAAAAGCATTTTAGCTTGACTAGTTTTAAAGTGAATTTTCCCAAAACAGAATGCAAATCCTTCATTTGTTTTCTCATAATCTTTTATCTACTTTATTATTCTTAAATCATTAGAAATATACTTTCCTTTTTTTAAGCTCCAAAATCAAATTAATGATTA
>Ga0302284_1001007_pt1 | contig 12797 bp, 8 predicted proteins | sample III_Fen_E2_1_FD_198760 | JGI IMG/M metagenome (GOLD analysis project Ga0302284, IMG submission 198760) | Peat permafrost microbial communities from Stordalen Mire near Abisko, Sweden - III_Fen_E2_1 | ecosystem: Environmental > Terrestrial > Soil > Wetlands > Permafrost | place: Sweden: Abisko...
TTGTCGATTTTCCACCGAAGCTATGACTGCTCGTCCTCGATGAATGAAAGCTATGGCTTGACATATGAAATCCACCCCCTCGCGAATAACCGTTGATACAGAAACAAAGACAAAAAACTGAAATTACGAAGATTGCTTTTCTCATAAACTGAATGTTCTTATGTATGACATCAAAGAAACCCGTCTTAAGCGGATATAATTATTTTGTATTTACTGTGCCCCAATTTCTAAGATAACAAATGAACCCGGTATTGCTTTCGGCCGTTGACCTGCTGCAGCAGCTTCGAAGTTGGCAGTAGGCAGATAAATATGATGCGTTAGTTTGTTTACTGTTATGGTTCGTGCCCCTTTTTGAGTAAGTAGGTTTTCCAACACACTACATTTTCCATCGGTCGTTTCTTTTACCACTGTCATTGTACCTTCACCGTTTGAACTGTAAGCACATTTCATTGCCGGATCAAATGCAACCCCATCAGTACCCGAACCCGTGGGAAGTTTGGCTATAATTTTACCCGTGCGAGCATCTACTACCATCATCAGTTTATTGGCACAAACACTAAACAAACGTTGCGTCTGGTTATCGAACGCTAAACCCGAAGGTTCTTCGCCCGGAGCAATCGACCAGACCTTTTCTACTTTATATGTCAGAGCATTGATCACAGCAATACTACTTGCACTTTCGAGGTTTACATAAATAAGACCTTTGCCATTTGTAACTGCGAATTCAGGGTTTGAACTTAAAGCTATTGTTGCAACTATTCCATTGCTAACTGCGTCTAATACAGTAATGTTATTGGAGCGAGCATTGAATACAAAAACCTTCTGACTAAAAGTGTCAAAAAGAATAGCGTCCGGGTTAGCGCCGGTTACCACTACCCGTTTTAGAACAGCAAAGGTTTTAGTGTCGAACACCGTTACTGAAGAATCTTTTCCGCAACTGATAAATCCTTTGTTTAAAGCCGGCGCAATGGCAATGCCATGTACCCCTTTTAGCCCTGTAATTTTACCAATGACTTCTTTTTTTATTTCATCAATTATCTGAACCTGATTAGCATGCGATACATACAGGCGATTGGCCTGATCGTCGGAGAAAAGATAATCCCATCCACCATCACCTTCCAGACTGATTTTGTCTATCACTTTATACCCTGATTTAGCAGTGCTTTTAGAATAAACGAGACAAACTGAGAATAAAACGATGCTAAGTACCAATAGTTTTTTCATTGCCTTTTTAGTTTTTAAACAGAATGAATATAGGTTGCAAATGTAACAGCTTTTTTTGGAAATGTTCTTTTATTCGATAGTTGATTTTCAGAACTTAATAGAAATGGGACAAAAAAAGTAATTGGAGAATGGGAATAACGATATTTCGTTTTCTACAATTGATTATCGTACTTTATTGCACTGTCTTTTGATTTCTTTCGAGTACTTCCAAATGAGTAAGTAAATCCTAAATAGATAGTCTGAGAACTTCGCTTACGAAGTTCTACACGATACAAATCAGCGGTATCCAATATATATTTGTATTTCATGCTATTGAAAATATCTGACACCGTCAATATTATAGCACCTTTCTTTTTAAATACTTCTTGTTTCAGACCGGTATTCATCACAAATGAAGGAAGTTTTTCCCCTTGAGGAGTAAGGGTCTCTGCACTATAACTGGATGTAATCTGCCAAACAAGACTTTTATTAAGATTACAACTCACATTCCCACTGGCTGACCAGGATACATTCGACTTGTTGGTACTATAACCCAAAGTTGAAGCATCAATGGTATTGTAAAAAGTATTCGTTGCCAGATTGAAATTTAGCATTTTCCCGATAGATGAAGAAAGTATAAGTTCTAAACCGGCCGATTGACTTTGAGATAGATTCTCAAGTGTTGTTTTATAAACATTATTGCCTAAATTAGTGATAATGTTTGTGATTAAGTTGTAACTATTTCGGTAGTAAAGCGTAGATAAGAATGAAGTAACACTCTTTTTAAACTGATAGCCCAACTCAAAGGAATGAATATCTTCGGGTTTAAGAGTAGGATTACCTGCCCTGATGTTATTCATATCCTGATATTCGGGAAAAGGATTTAATTCTTCATCCTGGGGACGACGAATGCGATGACTGTAGTTTAACTGTAATTCATGTATATCCGATAATTTATAGGACAAATGCAAGGTTGGATACAAGCGGGTATATTGATTTTCAATCGTTGAGTCCAAAGTTACCAAATGTGCATTGGTGTACGTCTTTTCTCCACGTACGCCCGCCAAAAAACCAAACTTACCTATTTCTTGTTCCATAGTAACATACAACACATGAGTGCTTTCCGAACGAACAAATCGGTTAGAACGCAGAATATCATTGTTCCACATATTTGTAGAACCCACTAAAGTATCTCGCTTTATATCCAAATCATTATTGGCATGTTGGTATAAATAACCTGCTTCAAACTTGCTTTTTTCTGTTATGGGTAAGGAGTATTCCACTGCCAATTCGGATTCATTGTTTAAATGATGATAGAATATATTATCTTTACTCAATTGTTGAATAGGTGTAAAATACGTGTTGGTGTAATAACTGTCTTCCGTCTCGTGCGAAAATGAACTGACGTAATTTACATTCAGTTCATGTCCTTCTTTATTGAATTTATGGCTATAATTGGCATTTACCTCCAAATCAGACTCCATTTCGGGTAATCTTCTGTCGCGGTTATAATTACTTTTGACAGTTTGAAAATTATCCTTTAAAGAATATGTTGAACTATCCAATTGTGTTTTTAAACGATAATTCAAATTAACCGATGCACCAAACTGATTCTTTTCATTTAGTTTATAATCAAAACCTGTACTGGCAATATAAGATACCGGTTTAGAATGACCTATTGAATAGGTTTCGGAATAGCTTGCCAAATGCTGTAAATCATACGAAGTAGAGGTGATATCATTAATTCTGATACGACTATCCTGACGAATTCCAAAACTACCAAAGAGATTCACTTTACCAGGGTTGTAATTTACTAATACATTGAAGTTCTTCCTGTTCTGATTTCCAATATTGGCTATTAATACCCCATTTAGCCCAAGGTTTTTATTCTTTTTCAACACAATGTTGATTATCCCTGAAGTGCCATCGGGTTTAAACTTAGCAGAAGGATTGGTTATAATTTCTATCTTTTCAATGGAACTTGCCGACATTTGTTGAAGTGCCGCTGCCTGATTAATTTTCAACATGGCCGAAGATTTTCCATTAATAAGGATAGTAACATTATCCGATCCACGCAAACTTACATTTCCATCCATATCAACCTGAACAGAGGGTATATTCTGCATTAAATCACTTACCGAACCTGATTTACTCATCAAATCCTGACCAACATTAAATGTTTTCCGATCAATAGAGTTGATAAAAGTAGAGCGTTGACCCACTACTTCTACCTGACCTAGGGTTTTGCTGGATACATAAATATATAATTTACCTAGATCTACTTTGTTATGAGTGGAACTGATAACCACTTTTAGGGAATCGGATTTATCGTACCCAATAAAGCTATAACTGAGTTTATATTCTCCGGCAGGGAAACCCTTAAATGCAAATAAACCATTCTTGTCGGTCACCGTTTGCGCAAAAATACTATCTTTTTTATTTCGCACTACCACGTTGGCAAACTCTACCGGACTTTCCGTAGATTTCTCAATTATATATCCTTTGATATTGGCAGGTTCAAGTAATTCGGCAAACATACCGAAAATACTTATATATAAAAATAAGCCGACAGTTAAGATTCTTCTAATTATAAAATTAGGATGCTGATTGGGATTCATTTTTAATTGCTAGATTACTGTTTATAAAAATTTCTGGAGATCAATTTTATTTAAAGAGAATGATCGATTTAAGTAGATTATCAGTCATTTTTTAAGGGGTACAAAGTTATTCAAATTAAATTCAAAATTGATTAAAAACTTCATCTCCAAAATTGAGAAATGCAATTGTAACAGAAATTTAATCTATTCATTCCGACAACAAAGGACTATTTCATGAATTCGTAACGCTATCTAAATACCATTGATATATGCTTGAAATACTTTTGCAGAATTCGTTAATAAAACTTTCAATTTTGAGAAAAAATATTCAATCATTTAAGCTCTGGTTCGTTCTTCTAAGCCTATTATTGGTTTACTCTTGTAGACAAACAGATGTTGCTACTTCATCTAAAGTCCCGGAATCTGTTCAATCTTCTGATACCACCCAAATTACACAATTAGTATTCACAGCAGATTTGCACTACGGCATTACCCGTGCCTTTAGAGGAGTAGCTGTTGATGCAAATATTGTAAATGAAGCAATGGTAAAACAAATCAATGCTTTGCCAACTGCTGTTTTTCCAAGTGATGAAGGCATAAATGCCGGTAAGAAAATTGGGTTTATTGATTATGTAGCTATTGGTGGCGATATTACCAATCGACAACAATCGGGTATTCAGTCAGCTACAGCTTCATGGGCTCAGTTTAATGCCGATTATCTTAATGGGATAACATTAAAGAACAAACAAAATATGAACACTGATTTCTTACTTATCTGTGGGAATCATGATGTTTCTAACGCCATTGGTTTTTACAAAGCGTTGAGTCCGGCTATCGATAACAGTTCTATGGTGAATATTTATAATTTAATGCTCAAGCCTACCACTCCTAAAACGTCATCTACCTATAATTACGCTACTGATAAACCCAATTATTCAAAAGATATAGTTGGTGTTCACATGATGTTCATCACTATGTGGCCCGACTCTGCCAATTGTGTTTGGATGGAAAAAAAATTATCCACAGTCAATGCCTCTACTCCGGTTATTGTTTTTAGTCATGATCCTGTAGCAGGAGAATCTACGCATTTCACTAATCCATTTGGTGATCATGGTTTAACTGCCGATTACGAAAATGAGATTGATGAAAAATATAAAGGCATGCTAAGTCTACAAAAAGAATTTGCTGCTTTTTTAAAAAGGCATGCTAATATCAAAGCCTATTTTCACGGACACACCAATTATAACGAGTACTATACTTTTGTTGGTCCGGATGGTGATGTTAATCTGCATGTCTATCGGGTAGATTCACCAATGAAAGGATCTGCCTCCGGTTCGGATGAAACAAAACTTTCTTTTCAGGTTATTTCTATCAATGGAAAATCTAAAACTATGACCGTTCGCGAATGCCTTTGGAACACGTCATCGATTAACTCTCCCATTGTGTGGGGAAACACATCTACAATCTCCTTATGATAAATTAGGCTAATATAAATTGAGGAACAAAGGAATGTAGTTAAACATCAGGGCATTCGATCCGGAGCAAAACACCACTATACAACTTAATTTCAACTAAATACATATATCGTAACAAAGGCTTAATGAAGCTGAAACACAACCTTAACCTCGCTGCTGAATCTTCTACATATTTTTGTACAAATTATATGAGAATATACTTTTGATATAGATGTGTAATTATTATAAAAGCAAAAACAATGATTTTCGATAAAGCGACTTATTCTAAAATAACAGCATTATTTGTCCTTACCTTATTTATAACTCAACTGGATGCAACTGTATTAAAAGGACGAATTCTGGATTCCAAAACTCAAGAGCCGCTTATTGGTGCAATAATTCGCCAAAATTCAAATAATAAAGTTGATGATATAGCACGCCTTGACGGGACATACATTTTGAAAAATTTGAAGAGCGGTAAATACCTCTTTAGCATTCAATACGTGGGATACGCAAAAATTGAAAAAGAAATCAACCTTCCGGCAGGCAAAGATGTAGTGAGTGTTGATATTTTACTTGAATCGCGAGATGTCTCACTTGATGAAGTAAGTATTGTAGGAAAATTAAACAGAGAATCTACCCAATCAGCACGAAACACAGAGAAAAATGCTGACAATTTATTGAATATCATCCCGGCTAAATCTATTCAACTATCGCCAGACCTAACAGTAGCTAATGTTCTTCAACGGGTTTCGGGCGTAACAATCCAAAAAACAGCAAGTAGCGGCGAAGGTCAATATGCGATTATCCGGGGAATGGATAGACGTTACAATTACACACTGGTGAATGGAATTAAAATACCAAGCCCAAACGATAAGAACAGATATGTGCCCATGGATATATTTCCAGCTGAATTGCTTTCGCACATAGAAGTAATCAAAGCATTGACTCCCGATATGGAAGGTGATGCTATTGGTGGTGCTATGAATTTAGTAATGAAGGATGCTCCCAGTAAACTAATCATAAACATTAATGGATCTGTTGGTTACAACCAGTTATTTTTCGACCGTTCGTTTTATCAGTTCAATACATCGGTCGTACAATTACAATCACCTGCCGAAAAAGGAATTATATCTGCTCAGGCAGGTGACTTCACCAAAGATAATCTAAGTTTCAAAGCTACCAAACCATTCCCTAATTTTAATGGAGGTATTACTATTGGAAATCGTTTTTTCGGCAACAAGTTAGGCATCGTTTTAGCTGTAAGTAACCAAAATAGCCACACCGGGTCAGACGCATTTGTAGCAATTCCAAGAGCACAACCAAATCCGGGAACTATACCGGGATTTGAAACTATGGAAAAAAGAACCTACTCCACCTTACAAAACAGATTAGGTATTCACAACAAGATGGATTATCAAATTAATAAATCTAACAAAATTAGTTTGTATAATGCCTATTTCGAGTTGAACAAATATATCTCCAGACATTTGGTTGAGACTTCATTGAGTACAGGTGTCGGTAATATGGTGGTAAAAGACAGATCGCAAACCCAACTTGAACGTATCTATAACTCTACACTTCAAGGAAATCATTCTCTGAATAAAGATCTTAAACTTGATTGGTCGGCTGTATATTCAAAAGCATGGGCAAATAACCCTGATGAAGTGGAACTACAAGCTAACAGCACAGATATCAATAATCCAATTCTTCAAGGCATCACTCATAAATGGAGACACAATACTGATAAGGACTTAGCCGGTTATTTGAATGTTGCCTGGTGTCCGGAATTTCTCTCTAAAAATACGGAATTGAAAGCCGGTGGTATGTACAGACATAAAGAACGTGACAATTATTATAACGAGTATTCGCTTGATCCGATTCCTGACGCAGGTTCTAATACTCAATTGTATCATGACATTTACACCGCCAAATTTCAATTTAGTGGTAATGGTGCCAGTCTGGGAAGTCCGGTAAATCAAAATGATTACCACGTTACTGAAGATGTGGCTGCTTACTACGGACAGTTGAAATTTAAAGTAATGAACAAACTGAATGTGTTGGCCGGAGTAAGAGCAGAACAAACCATCCTAAAATGGCTAACTCCCATGCCAGTGTCATTTGTCGGAGCTTCCGGAAATACAACCTATATGGATATATTACCAAGCGTACACTTTAAATATGAACTTAGCGAAAATCAGAATTTGCGTTTGAGTTATTTCTCATCCATCTCTCGTCCAGGTTATTTTGAAGTAATACCATACAATATAAAAGGTGAGACATTCGATGAAAAAGGAAATCCTTATTTGAAACGTTCAAAAGCGCAGAATCTTGATTTCCGATATGAGCTTTTCCCCAGAGCTTCGGAACAAATACTAGCCGGCTTCTTTTATAAAAACATACAAGACCCTATTGAATATAGTTTAGTTCGCGAAAATGGTCCATCGGCTTTACAACTTAAACCGCAGAACTTTGGTACAGCTACAAATTTTGGTGCCGAACTGGTTGTGATTAAGTATTTCGGAAATTTTGGAGTCTCTGCCAATTATACCTATACAAAGTCAAGTATTACAACTAATAAACTGACATATCACCGACGTGATCCGAATAACACTGCTTCAGACCTGATAACAGACAGCGTTAAAGTAACCAGACCTATGCAGGGGCAAGCCGATCATATCGCCAATTTGTCATTATTATATAAAAATCAAAAGGTAGGACTCGACTGTCAGGTATCGATGGTTTATACCGGAAAGTATATTTCACTTGTCTCCGGATGGGAAGGATTAGACTACTGGAGTATGCCTGTTGCAACTTTTGATTTTTCGTTCGAACAGAAACTAAGTAAAAAAATAAATCTGAGTATTTTCGGAAAAGCGCGTAACCTCTTGAATTCGGCTGCTATCACCCGGATTCTGAAACCGAACGATTTCTACAACTCCAATAGTAATATTAAACTTCCGGAACAAGACAGTCCCAATAGTATTCTGGTTCAGAAAGAGCAATACGGACGCAATTTTCTTCTTGGATTCCGATATTCATTTTAAGTAGTTACTAGTAAATAGTTACCAGTTATACTTCGACAAGTTCAGCAGAAAAGTATGTTTATCTGCATTTCTATTTCAAAAAACATATCATCAAATAATCTTTATCATTACAAATAATAACAAAACAATAATATAATCAATTAAAACAAGGTATGAAAACAAAAATTTTTTCTTTGAGTGCTGTGGCAGTATTAGCTTGTAGCCTCTTTTCTTCATGTGCAAAAGATTCCACTACGGTTTCTGTTCCACCAGTAGTTGTCGGACTTGCAGTTAGTGATGCAGCTCCTTTATCAGGAAGTATTAAAGGAACCATGTTGAGTGGCAAAACCTATACTGTAGGTGCTGACATAACTGTAAACGCAGGTGATACATTACTTCTTCAACCGGGTGTAAATCTTAAAGTAAGCAGAGGTAAAACAATTTTAGTAAAAGGTGTATTTATCTCGTTAGGAACAAAAGCATTACCTAATTATATTGGGCCTGATAAAACCTTTACAAAAACCGATGCAGCAGGATATTCAGCAGCAGCCGATTCAGCTTACGTTGGTTACTGGACAGGTCTTACCTGCGAACCTTCATGTACATTATTGGATTTGAAATGGACACACATTGAATATACAGGTGGTAAATTTGGTGCAGTTCTTTTCCCTACAGGTGGTAAAGCCGGAGATGGAGCAAAAGGTATCTTATTTCAAAACCCTACAGGTGACTTTATTATGGAAGACAGCTGGATGTATGGAAGTATCGATGATGCCGTTCGTATCTCCACAGGTCGTATTCACATTATGCGTAATACATTCGAAAAATGTGGAGCTACCGGTGGTGACTGTTTAAATGCCAAGAGTGGTACTGTAGGTGATATGGCTTACAATCTTTTTGTAGGAACTGCCACTAACGGAACAAAAGCTTCGAACAAAGGTGGAGTAGGTCCGCAAACTAATGTAAATATGTATAACAATACATATATCAGCGGTGGTTATCGTCAGAAAGACCCTACCGGTCGTGGAGGTTGTATCAACTATGAAGAAGGTGCAAAAGGAAAAGCATTCAATAATTTGATGGTAAACTGTAGAACAGGTGTCAGAATTCATAACAATCCGGCAGCCGATGTGGCAAATATGTCTTACGGTTACAATTATACCTATGGTGACTCATTAAGAGTAATGAATAACGTATATCCTGTTGGAGCTTCACTTACAAGTGGAACTACAGCAGTTACTGTACCACAATCTACAGATATTCCTACATATACAGCTCTTTTATCTAATGTCAATTTTCAACAAACGTACTTATACACTATAGTTGGTGGAGTATGTCCTAATATCGTAGCTCCATATGATGGTACTGCTTATGTGAAAGTAGGGAATCCATTGTTTTCAAGCTTTGCCCTTCCATATACAGGTAAACTAGCCGATGTGTCTGCTGTAGCTTCTTACAATTTCAGATTACAATCTACTTCACCCGCTCTTGCTAAAGGAACAATAGATGCTACTAAAATTGCTCCATTAAATGCCATTCAGGTAACTAATGTAAACTTTAAACCATCGGAAGTAACTTTACCCGGTACTGACATGGGTTGTTACCAGAGCAATGGCAAAGGAAATCAACATTAATCATTAAAAGAAAATCTCACATCAAGCATGTGAGATTTTTTTACACAAACAATGAACATAATGAAAGCACTCCCAATAAACCAAACAACAAGGTCTAATAACAAGACACTAAGATTATTTTATATTGTCTCGTTAGCATTAATATTATTATCTGGTTTTGGCTCAGGATTAAAAGCTCAATCAGGCACTATCACTCAGTTTGTTTACACATCAGATTTACATTATGGAGTAGTTCGGACCTTTCAAGGTAAAGAGAAAGTAGAAGCAACCACTGTAAATAAAGCCATGATCCAGCAAATGAATACTTTGCCTACCGTAACATTTCCAAACGATGGGGGTGTGAATGCAACTAAAAAAGTCGGCAGTATAGACTATATGATTATAACCGGTGACATTGCCAATCGTCAACAAAAGGGAATTCAGTCGGCAACCGATTCATGGGCACAATTTAGTGCCGATTATCTCGGCGAAGGTGTAACACTAAGAACAAAGAATAATCAAAAGATTAGTTTCCTGCTAGCCTGTGGTAATCATGACGTTTCCAACGCAATAGGGTATCCAAAACCAATGAATCCACTCACAGATGCAAGTGCCATGGTTGGTATTTATAATCGGATGCTTGCCCCTACTACGCCAAGAACTAACGAAACGTATAATTACAATACCGATAAAATAAATTATACAAAAGAAATTGCCGGGGTACATTTTATGTTTGTAACCATGTGGCCAGATTCGGCCAACCGTGTATGGATGGAAAAAGACTTATCTGTGGTTAATCCTGCAACTCCTGTAATTATATTTACGCACGATGAACCGGACTGCGAAGCAAAGCATTTTACAAATCCAAACGGAACCCATGATATAAATGTAACCGATAAATTTGAGAACTTACTGGAAGAACAGTTGAAAGATGGGAACACTACAAAATCGGGAACAATTATTGAGCAACGTGGATTGGTGACATTTTTAAAAGCCCATAAAAATATCAAAGCTTATTTTCACGGTAATACCAATAGTAATGAATTTTACTCTTATGTAGGACCCGATAAAGACATTAGTTTACCCATTTATAGGGTTGATTCACCGATGAAAGGCTCTATATCAGGACTGGAAGCTACTGATGGTAAAGGCGACGAAACAAAATTATCGTTTCAGGTAATAGCCATCGATCCTAACACCAAAACACTTACCGTGCGCGAATGCTTGTGGAACACAGCAGGTGCCGCTTCCAAAGTTAGTTGGGGTACCAACTCCACCATTTCGTTGAAGTAAGAACGAAACTATATTTTCAGAAGAATGTAAAGGGGATAAACAGCAGTTTATTCCCTTTCTCTTTTTGGTTATATACATGGGCAACATCCTCTACCCCATATGCCCATACCGCTCGCGCCACTCTACTGCGAATAATTGATACTGACAACCGGCAGAAGCCGAAAGGTAAACATGCGGAAGCAACCGCAACGTAAAAGGATGAACCCGACAAACAAGAAATCAACACCGCAGCGAAAAAGGATGACACAGAACTGAAATCGGATGCAATTGACGGGAAAGAAATTGATTCTGCCAGAGGAAAGAACGCGTCTGACAAGCAAAAGAACGACACGTGCAGTAGAGTAGAACGCGTCTGACGAACGAAAGAACGATACATACAGTAGAGTAGAACGCATCTGACGAACGAAAGAACGCGTCTGACGTACGAAAGAACGACACGTGCAGTAGAGTAGAACGCGTCTGACGAAGAGTCGAACGCAATTGACGAGCAAAAGAAAGGGATGGTTTGCTAGTTAAATAGCATGAAAAGTATTGGAGAAGACAAGCTATCTACTTGCAAAAGAAATCAATAGAAGAGTTCAAAACCAGCGATGAAAAGGGATAAACTACAGCCACGCCCGCCGGCATCCAGCAGTCAAAAAAATACCAACCCAACCATTAGCACCCCCGAAGCAAAACAAAGCTCACAATTTCCGCCGCAAAATATAATCAAAGATGATGAAATAAATGTAGTTAATGTGAAATAAAGTATTTATCTTTGGAGTGAAATTTTAATTAAAACACACAAAACACTACCCCTAAAGTAAATATATACGAACTAGCAGTTCGCATATCCTACCAAATTGAGGAATATGGGAAATTGAAGTACGCATATATACGTGTTAGCGGCAGCCCTAAAAAATAAAAAAGACAATTAAACTGAATAAACATGACAGAAAAAAAGATCGAATCTGGAACAAGACTTAGCTCAATGCTTCTTGACCATTTTATTATGACGATGATTGCAGTACTATTTTTTATACCAGAGATGATTTCGACTTTTACGAATGCTTTTACAATAACTCATGAACAACCTCAAACCGAAATTTTAGGCAGAATGACTTATATTTATCTAATTGGATTTGCAATTTATTTCTGCAAAGACTGTATAAATGGACGTAGCATTGCAAAAAGAATCTTAAAATTACAAATAGTTGACAACTTAACTGGACAAGTTGCTTCCCCAATGAAATGTCTATTAAGAAACGTATTTTGCGTTCTGTGGCCACTAGAAGTAGTAGTTGCATTAAATAATCCAAGTAGACGAATTGGAGACAGAGTTGCTGGAACAAAACTTGTGTATTTTGACTCCTCTTTAGAACAACCAAAGGTAAACTTCGGAAAAGTTGCTATTACTTTGCTTATAGCTTATGGCTTTATGGTTTTATTGATGATTCCACTCATGTCCATGCAACCAAAGTTTGTTGAAAACAAGACGAAATTTGTTGAAAGTTCATATAATATACAGACTAGCAAATCAACAGAGAAACTATTTAATGACAGCATGGGACAAATTCTAACAGCAGATATAAAAGTTTACGACAGAATTGAGACAGAAAACTTGAAATATGT
>Ga0302284_1001012_pt1 | contig 12780 bp, 9 predicted proteins | sample III_Fen_E2_1_FD_198760 | JGI IMG/M metagenome (GOLD analysis project Ga0302284, IMG submission 198760) | Peat permafrost microbial communities from Stordalen Mire near Abisko, Sweden - III_Fen_E2_1 | ecosystem: Environmental > Terrestrial > Soil > Wetlands > Permafrost | place: Sweden: Abisko...
CAATAAACAGGGGAAAATACAACAATAACATAAAGGCAATAACGAGGAACGGGGCAAGATTTAACAACTGGTTCATTACCCATGATGATATTATCAAAGGAAGCAGGTTTACATTTCAGATAGACTCGAAGCCACCTATAAGATAGGGATTTCGCTCCCGTTTTTTGCGCCCAAACTCGAGGAAGGGGGAGCAGGCAAGACCAACCTGAAACCATCCGTCCAAATGTAGTCAGGTAGTCCTGATTTTATAGCAGGAAGTGGCAAGCCACCAGACTCTTGCATGCGTGGCGGGAATCCTAAAAATTAATTACGCTTTCCCTTGATTCTTTACTGAATTTATCGACTGATTAATAGCTGCCTGATCACCGAGATAGCTTTTTGTTTTAACATTAAGGATTTCGTCAAGATCATAAACCAGGGGAATTCCGGTTGGAATGTTTATATCCAGGATTTCTTCATCCGATAAATGGTCTAAATACTTAACCAGAGCCCTTAAACTATTTCCGTGTGCTACTATTAAAACTTTTTGCTGATTTAGAATTGAAGGTTTAATAGTTTTGTGCCAATAAGGTAAAAACCGGTCAACAGTATCTTTTAAACTTTCAGTAGCAGGCAAGAGTGATTTATCTATCGTGGAGTATTTCAGCTCATTAACAGGATGTCGTTTGTCAGCAACATCCAATTCCGGTGGACGTATATTGAAGCTTCGTCGCCAAAGCAATACCTGATCATCACCATATTTCTTCGCAGTTTCGGCTTTATTCAAACCTTGCAGGGCACCATAACTTTTTTCGTTCAGCCTCCAAGAACGATCCACTTGAATCCAGGCTAGATCCATCTCATCCATTACATTCCAGAGAGTGTGAATGGCTCTTTTCAGTACCGAGGTATAAGCTATACTGAAAGTGAAACCTTCTGCTTTTAAAAGTTTCCCTGCACTTTTTGCTTCTTCTATTCCTTTTTGTGTTAAGTCAATATCTGTCCAACCAGTAAATCGATTTTCTTTGTTCCATTGACTTTCTCCATGTCGTAATAAAACTAATTTCATTGCATTTTTATTAAATTTATGACCCTAATAATGACCCGATTGCATCTATAATAAAGTAAATCATCGTCTGTAAATGGCATTGTCCGTGAAATTTTTAAAAGAGAGAACGACACAGTAAAGTTACATGATTAATATAATCACGGCAACCTTAATTTTAAATGCATATTACACACAAATATCAGAATCGATGCGTGTCAGGATTGCATAAATGTTTCCTCCGCCGGACACCCTTTACCATGAGGGAGGAGGAATTAGAATAATTTACTGATTCTTCAGAGGTTTTCCCTCATCAATAACGGTCACCTGGACACGAGGATTTATCCCTGTTGGCGCATCACAGGTAAAAGAAATTTCATTTTTGCCAGGGTTAAGCATCGGTATTTTTCCCTGAACAGGGATGTCTTTAAGGAACTCCCCATTGGATCCGTATAATTTGCAATCGGCAGAGGACTTAAATTCGATGTACATACCTGACTCCATCTTAACCGGAAAGACAATTTTTTCTTCTCCAACAGTGATGGAAGGATTTTCGATAGTACAAGAAACAATTGGTATCGCCTTAACAGGCCCCAGAATACAACTTACCCCTTTCCCGGCTGGAAGATTATTATACCACAGCTGCAACTTGTCAATACTTTTGAATTCCAGCGCAGTGCGGTATGAAGCATAGACATAAAAACCGGAATCAGGCCAGATGTAATTACTGTATTCAGATGATTCTATCTCGACAAGTTCAAAATATTTCCAACCTTTAAAATCTATCTTAACAAAATGGTCACCGTGTGTGCCATAAGCAATATATTTTGGGCTTTCAATCCTGAAATTCAGGAGTTGTCCGTTACCGTCACCCTTAATCCATACCCCAAGTGCCTTATTTTTCTCTAAATTGAGCCATGGATCAAATGTCTTCCCAATCTTAACCCACGATCCTTCCCGTGGTGACCGGCCCGTACTTTGAGCATAGAAATTCCCAGTTGCCTCCCCGCCTTTGGATCTTTCGTTCGATTTTTTAATCCCCCCTGATACACCAGCTGCGCTGTCTGCATTATTAAATTTTCCGGATTCTGAAAAATCAGCTATTGTGATATTATCACGATCATTAAATGGTTTCACTGACATCAATGGTTCTATCCTGAGTTTAACTGGTTGTGCATCAAATTCATTGTTTACGGTCCATTTTGTCAAAGGATGATCAAGTCCGGTAACTTTATGCTTATGATATTCTATTGGTTTAAAATTCCATCCCCCATTTCCTTCTTTGACCAATGTGTATTCTTTTCCCGGTTGTCTGAGAAGAGCACGAATGGTGTCATTAAAATAATTCTTGTGACCCAATTCTTCATATTGCTTGATGATGGGAATCAATCGTGCAAAAAGAGGATTGGCATCCAGAGATTTCTTATCAACACCACCTAACATTGAGAGTCCGGCATTATTGCCGAGCATCTTACAACAGAGGTATTCAACATCATCGGGAAATGTGGGCTCCATCTGCGGCGGATTCCAGGTATGATTTCCCCACCATCCCAGGTGCAGAGGAAGTAGAAGCCCTCCATTTTCAACAACTGAATATTTGTCAATCAAAGGTGAATGACCACGCCATAAACCATGTTCCCATTCATTTGACTTTATCTCGTCAGTAAGAAAGAGTCCAGGTGATTTTATTGCTGCCAGATGAATATCTATGAATCGCTTATATCCACGTGTCGGTTGGTCCCATGCCTGCCATCTTGAACGGTAATGCCACCAGAGGTGTGACATGGAGCTCATCTCCATTCCTACATGCCGGTCCAGGTGTTTTGCAATTCCGAAAATAAATTTAGTGCCATAGTACCAGAAATCTTCCTCACCTGCAAGTATATCGCTTCCATCTATTGCATCTAAATATATTCCGTCAAATCCACATTCATTTACTATTTCAGCTGTTCTTCGTGCTATCTCATCAAACAGAGCAGTTTCGGGCCCTGGTACAAACCTGCCGAACATCTCTCGCAGATGAAAAACTTTTTCATTGACCAGGTGTGATGATGGTTTTGAACCATTTACTCCTCGTTTACAGCCGGTAAATTTGTATGGTGGTGATTTACTCACTCCGCTGAACTCGATCAATTCACTACCAATCCTGAGAGAGGCACTGTTCCTGACAAAAAAGCCGGTTATAGTTGATATGTCCGCCGTAGACTCATTTACTACAATCTCATTTGATAAAGTATCAAGAGGTTCTTTTAAAGTAAAAGAGCTAAAATACCCCAGGTCCTCACTTGGAACAGGAGTTACATATCTTGAGTTTTTATCTATAAAAAATGCATAAGTATGAAATATGGAAGATATACCTGCTTCATGTAACCGGGCATTTATCCGTTTGAAAGATTTCCATCCGTCGGGAAATTTCTTCTTATTAAGTTCAAAATCACCAAATTTAAAAAAATCACCTCCTCCATGATTATCTACCTGATTGAATCCCAGGTTGTGGCACATGTCAATCCATTCATCCACTGTATCTTCAGTCAAGTTTCCTCCTATATTCATCAGATATGAACCGTAACCCTCTTTCTGCATAAGTGCCCAGGCACCTCCTTTATCAGAATGTGGCAGATCTTTTGCATTCGACATAACATCGCGGATGACGGGCAGGATTTTCTGTTGCGGGAGACCAAGAAGAGTTATTTCAGCTCCTTTAAGACCAAATTTCTTAGTACATGTTGCCCACAAATCCGTTTGCAATGCAGGCAACTGCCTTACATGAGTAAAAAGATTCATGGAGATCACACATGCACCAAAAGGTTCATATGGCATCCCTTCAATCGTCAATGGGACATTCAGAAAAGTGAGTGATTCAACATCCCCTTTAACATCTGAAACTTTATATGTAAAACGATCCTGTTCTTTTCGGACATGAATATCTGCAATTGCACCAGATTTATCAAATTCCATCAGAAGATGGTTCCTTTTAAGATATAACTTCGTTACATCATATCTTTTACCATCACTTATTATATAAGCGCATTTTGATCCTGTTCCGTAATTGAGATAATCCTTACCCGTTGCCTTATCAATAAAATGAAGGTTTTTACCGTTGCTGCCGATTTCATATTTAAAATAGCCGTTTTCGATAACAATGCTCTCCTTGGAAATGGAAGAGCAGCTTCCAATGATAATACTCAATAGCAGAATAATAAATATTTTGAATTTTGGTATTCCATTGTTTTTATTTTTCATGATTCTACACCTGTTACAAAATAACTCTGAAAAGGGTCACGTCAAGATGTGACCCTACATATTTATATCCTTATACAGAGATAGGGACATGCCATGGCATGTCCCTATCAAATCCATCAATTCATAGTGTACAGAATGGTTTTTCATTGAGCTGAGGTCTTCTTTATAGCCTGGAGCACTCTTTCAGGCGTCATGGGCATTTGATAAAGCAATGCACCTGTAGCATCAAAAATTCCGCTTGCAATAGCTCCTCCCATACAAATAACAGCTGGCTCTCCGCCTCCGTGAGGAGGTTGATCCATCCTGTCCAGGATAACTGCATCAATATCAGGCACCCAGCTGAATTTGGGTATCTCATAACTATCCCAGTTCCGGGTTAGCATATTCGTTCCTTCGAATTTCAGCTCTTCGCTGAGTGAATATCCCAATCCCATTGTTATACATCCTTCGATCTGCATCAGTGTTCCAAGAGGATTAACGCACATGCCCATATCCTGAGCACATGATGCCCTTACAACCTGAACATGGCCGGTTTTAGCATCTACCCTGAGCTCAATAATTACAGCAACATATGTATCGACATCCGTTCCGAGCGCTATTCCGAAACCACGATGGCTGGGCCCTTTGGCTGGTGTGTAACCAAACTTTTCAGCTGCGGCTTTCAATACTTTAATCATTCTCTCATCCGCAAGGTTTTTAAGCCGGAACTCAATCTGATCCATTCCTGCAGCTGCAGCCATCTGGCAGATCTGCATTTCCCTTGCAAATGTGTTATTGCTGTTACCCGGGGCGCGCCAGGGACCTGTGGCAAAAGGATGTACCTGGGGATCACCTTCCTCCTGGTCATATATTGTTGTCTTCTGATGATTTACATCATATATGGTTTCCGCACCTCTGTCACCACAGTAATATGCATTGAAATCCCAGAATGTTATCTTTCCCTCCTTGCTGATGCCCGACTTTACTGTATGAAGAGCGGCAGATCTGAGAGTGTCAAAGAAGAATTCCTCTTCCCTGGTCCATGTAACCATTATCGGTTTTCCTGTGAGCTTGGTTAATCTTGCTGCTATTATAGCCTGAGGGTTGTCACCTTTTCCTCCGAATCCGCCACCGACAAAGGGTATTATAACACGGACCATATCCGGAGATATCCCAAGTTCATGCGAAACCTGGTCACGTACCAGAAATGGAGTTTGAGCAGATGCCCACACTGTTATCTTGTCACCTTCTATCGTTGCAACTGCAGCATGAGGTTCCATTGGCGAATGTGCCACATAACCGTCGTAGTAAACTGATTCAGTTATCTTTGCAGCGATTTTTCTGCCTTCTTCTATATCGCCTTTGGTATTAGTTATATTCCCCTTTTTTGCAGAACGCAGATAATGTTCAGTTACTGATTTGTCGTTAACATCAAGCTTGACAGGCAAGAATTCAGCTTTTACCTTTACTATTGCTTCGTCAACTTTGTCACGGTTTTCGTGAAGAAGAGCTACAAGGTCTTTATCTCTCACAACTCTGATCCCTTCAATTTTTTCAGCCTCAGAAGTATCTGCAGATATAAATTTTGCTCCATATGATGAGGGCCTGACAATTCGTGCAAATAACATTCCGGGAAACTTATAATCTCCGGCATATTTTGCTGCACCAGTCACTTTCTGAATGGCGTCTACCCTGTGATGGGGTTTCCCGATTACCTTAAAATCTTTGGCATCCTTCACCTTAGGTTTTCCGATGCTGGACTTCTGAATTTTCTTTCCTTTTGTAAGAGTAGCATAACTGATACTTCTGGAATTGTCTTTCATATCTGTCACAATGCCGTTAGTCACCTGCAACTGTGAAACAGGCACTTTAAGCTTTTCTGATGCCATCTGCAGCAGTATCTCCCTTGCTTTGCCTGCAGCCTTTCTCATTTCCGGTCCAAATTCCCTGATTGAGGTAGATCCCCATGTTCCGTCATCCCATGGACAGAGCTCAGTATCACCCATTACCATTTTAACATTTTCAAACGCAACATCAAGTTCATCTGCCATCATCTGGGCCAGAGCAATTATTGGACCCTGACCCATCTCTATCTTGCCTGTATAACAAGTAACCAGGCCTTCTTCGGAGATATGAAGAAACGAATTGAAGTCATCAGGAAGTGCATTTAGAGGGAGCGACGTTGCTGCAATTTTACTATGGCAGCCTCCAAGGGGAGCAAACAATATGACTATCCCGCCTCCGAGGTATTTTAAAAAATCTCTTCTTTCTATCAGGAAAGGCTTCTTTGTATAAGCCTTCTCATCAATGCGTGGATTCATTATTCTTTTCATAGTATAGTTCCTCCTTCAATTTTTGATGCAGCAGTTTCTATGGCTTTTATAATACGGATATGAGCCCCGCACCGGCAAAAATTGTCTTCCATGCCTTTAACGATCTGCTCTCTTGCGGGTTTTGGATTTTTAATCAGTAATGCGACTGCGTTCATTATCATTCCGGGAGTACAGTAACCACATTGAAGTGCATCATGATCCACAAATGCTTGCTGTACAGGGTGAAGCTTCCCATCTTTAGCCAAACCTTCGATTGTTATTACGTTTTTACCTGCAACGTCGCTTATTGGTATGCTACATGATCTTACAGCCTCTTTGTCTATTATGACTGTACATGCACCGCAAAAACCGCTTCCGCAGCCATATTTTGTCCCGGTCAGGTTCAAATGATTTCTCAGAACCCATAGAAGTGTTTGAGATGGGTCTGTTTTAAGTACAGTTTCATTACCATTAAGATGAAAGCTAATAGTCTCTTGCATGATTGTTAATTTTTATAATGCTGAATAGTATGCACAAGATAAATCATTTCGAAATCAAAAAAAAGCCCAGAATTTATTCCAAACTCCATCGCTTATAGTCTTACCAATCATAAAAAATACTTCATCTCCATTTCCTGATCACCCTGAAAACACTGACCCTCAATGGACGGTACAAAGCAAAAGTGGAATTTTCTTCACCAATTCCTTATGATATTAATGGAAATTTGTCGAATTTAGATGTACGATATTCCCCATATCGGTGCTTAAATAAAATTCATTTAAAGACTTAAAATGAAACAAAAAACAATTTATGCTGGCTTCCTCACTATCTGTACCATTTTTAAGCTATTAAAACAAGATCTCGTCCGATCAAAACCAATTCTCTGTTTTATCCTCCTTACCGGCATTCTGGCACAATGCTCAAAAAACAAAGAAATGCCCTTGCCTCCCGGAGACCCTGATAATGGCGGACTATTCCTGCCCGAAGGCTTTGAAGCAGTGGTTGTTGTGGATAGTATTGGTTCTGCCCGACATCTTGCAATCAACATGAATGGTGATATATACATTAAGATGCGTTTTGCTCATCCCGAAGGTGAAAATATAGCTTTGCGAGATACCAATAACGACGGAAAGGCAGATATAATCAAACGGTTTGGTGTTGTTGACCAAGAAGGTTCCTACGCCACCGGAATGAGAATTTATAAAAATTATTTATATTACAGTACAGCACGTAAGGTGCTCAGGCAAAAGCTGACATCGGGAAAGCTTATACCGGAAAGTGAACCTGAAGTCATGCTAACAGATGACTACCGAAATTCAGAGTACGGATATTCTCATATTGCAAAGCCTATAACTTTCGATGAGGAAGGCCATATGTATATACCTTTCGGTTCTCCCGGCGATATCTGCCAGATCGGGGAACGGAATATGCCTGGTGCAATGGGTCAAAATCCATGTCCTGAGCTGGAATGGCATGCCGGCATATGGAGATTTGATGCAAACAAACCCGGTCAGTTGCAAAAAGACGGCTACCGTTATGCAACCGGGATAAGGAGTGTTGTAGCCATGGCCTGGAATCACCAGGACAACACCTTGTATGTTGTGCAACACGGGAGAGACAATCTAAACCGTAACTGGCCGCAATATTTTACTCCATGGCAAAGTGCAATGCTGCCTTCGGAGGAATTCCTGAAAGTAAAAGATGGGACTGATGCCGGCTGGCCCTATTACTTCTACGACCAGATGAAAGGCAAAAAATTGCTCAATCCCGAATATGGCGGTGACGGCAAAATGGAAGGGAAAGGGGCTGATTATGCTCAGCCTATAATTGGCTTCCCGGCTCACTGGGCACCCAATGACCTCTATTTCTACGAGGGGAACCAGTTTCCTGACCATTACAAATACGGAGCGTTTATTGCATTTCATGGTTCAACCATCAGATCTCCCTATCCGCAGGCGGGCTATTTTGTATGTTTTATTCCGTTTGAAAATGGGAAACCTGGTAATTGGGAAGTTTTTGCTGATGGGTTCGCAAAGGTGGATACAATCGTTGAAACAGATGAGGCCGGATACAGACCTATGGGAATTGCCATGGGACCGGATGGTTCGTTGTATATAAGTGAAAGCGAATACGGGAAAATCTGGCGAGTGATGTTCAAAGGAAATAAGAATAATTTTGGCCAGGCTCAGCTTGCTAAAATGGAAGAACACAAAAAGCAACCCAATATTAAAACTCCCGATGAAATTAAGGACGATCTTACTCCTAAAGTGGCAGATGAGGGGGAAAAAATATATAATAAATACTGCGGCTCATGCCATATGGCAAACGGTAAAGGTGATGGCATCAGGTTCCCGCCCATAGCAGGATCAGAATGGGTCAAAGGCGATCAGAAAAAGCTCATAGACATTGTCCTCAGCGGATTAAGCGGACCCGTAATGGTGAATAGTAAAAGCATTGATGGGGTAATGCCACCTTTAGGTTACTTAAAAGATGAAGAGATATCCAGGGTGCTGACATATGTAAGGAAAGTATTCGGTGATAATTCTCCTTCTGTAGGAACATACTATGTAAAAGAGGGCAGATATTATGCAAGGAGGAAACAAGCGGGGAAAAGTTAATATGCTTTCATTTCTGGCCCGTGAAAGTCTAATTCGGGACATCTGTTCATATAGCCAGTACTTTGAATTTTAAAAGAGTTTCGGTTATTGTTGATGATAGACTTGTACTGGTCATTGTAATTCACTTAATTTTACTATCTCGTGTCTTCTTGTAAGCAGATGAATAATAAGCCATGCAGTTATATAGGTGAATCCACAAATAGTGAATATTAAGTTATAACCACCAATAAGATTTCCAGCTGTTTTGTAACTATCTAGTAAGCTGCCAACCAGTAATGGAAACAGAATTCCTCCTACTGCTCCCGCCATACCTCCGATGCCAACAACTGAACTAACAGCTTCAGTAGGGAACATATCTGAAGCCGTAGTAAATACATTGGTTGCCCATGCCTGGTGTACAGCAACTGCAAGACTTATAATCCCTACAGCCATCCATGCAGCTGTAGCAAACCGGGCAAGTAGAATTGAGAACTCTAAAATTGCAAATATAAAGAGAACAGTTTTCCTGGCCTTCATTGTAGGCATTCCTTTTTTGATAAGATACGATGAGAAGTATCCTCCTCCAATGCTTCCGATAGTTGTAGCGGCATAGATGATCATTAATTCCAGGCTTGGTTTCTTCAGATCTAAATCAAAGGTGGTAGAAAAATATGAAGGTAACCAGAACAGGAAAAACCAGAATATAGGATCAATCAGAGCCTTCCCTGTAATGAAAGCCCAGGTCTGGCGTAACGTAAACAGCTTATACCATTTAACTGTCTTTATATCAGTATCCAGCTTCTTTTCATTTTCCTGTCCGCTGATAATAAGATTATATTCTTCAGTGGACAATCGTTTCTGTTTTGAAGGGAGGTCGTAAAATATAATCCAGAATATGAGCCAGACAAAACCAAAGGCTCCGGTTATCCAAAAAACCTCGTGCCAGCCATAATGTCTTAAAATCCATGGAACTATAAGCAAAGCAAGTACGACACCAATACTTGTTCCTGAATTAAATATTCCTGTTGCAAGGGCTCTTTCTTTTTTAGGGAACCATTCTGATACAGTTTTCATAGCAGCCGGGAAGTTGCCAGCTTCACCCAATCCCAAACCAATTCTGGCTAAAATAAAATGAAAAGCGCTGCGGGCTATGGCATGAAACATCCCTGCCACACTCCAAACAGCGATAATTAAAATATAACCTAATCTTGTCCCTATTTTATCGATTATCCTGCCAACAATCAAGAGACCAATAGCATAAGCTGCGGTAAAGGCCATAACAATATGCGCAAAATCAGTTTCAGTCCAGTTAAATTCAACCTCTAGGATAGGTTTTAACAATCCAATAATCTGCCTGTCTATATAGTTAATTGTTGTAGCAATGAATAAAAGGGTTAAAATGATCCAACGGTAATTAGCAATTTTTAACGTAAGCATTAGGATATTTTTAATATCAGAAAATGAGTTGAATAGACAGCAATATTTTAAGCATTAAGGTCTTTGACTAATTGAGAACATGCATTAGTGAATATTCCGACGTCAACGGAATAAGATATGTATTGCACACCTGCCTTTTTCCACAAATCTGCAAGTTGTGGTGTATCAGTAAAAGTTCCAACAACAATACCAAGCGCACGGGCACGTTTCACGATATCATTCATAGCTTCAATTACCTGAGGGTGGCTGACCTGACCTGGCACTCCCAGCGATTGAGATAAATCATAAGGACCAATAAAAACAATATCAATACCTTTTACTTTCAGAATGTTGTCCAGGTCAAGAATTGCATCTTTTCCTTCTATTTGAATAATAATAAGAATGTCGTTTGCTTTTCTGAAGTATTCTTCACGGGGCAACGATGAGTAGTTTGCCGCTCTGACGAACCTGCAGACTCCACGTTCACCCTTTGGAAAGAAGCGTGCAGCTTTTACACAATCTTCAGCCATTTTAGCAGATTTTACCTGTGGTATCTGTACTCCAAGAGCTCCCAGGTCCAAAGGTTTGGCAATTGACACTTCAGAGTTATCTGATGTTCTTACAATTGGAAGCACGTTTGCTAATAGCGCTGCCCGAATCAAGTTCTGCATTTCAGAAAACCCGGAAGGGCCGTGTTCCATGTCAAGTATAACAAAATCAAAACCTGAATATCCTGCAACTTCAACAAAAGCAGGATCAGTGCTTTTCATAAATGGGCCAAATACAGGTTTCCCATCTTTAAGCTTTTGTTTGAACGTGTTTAGTATTTTCATTTGTGTTCTACCTATCTTACCAGTCAATTACAGAACCATCCTCAGCGTCAAAGCGTGGACTGTATGGTCTGGGTTCGCCAACCTGTGCCATGAGCTTGTTTTCGTCAATTGTGATCCCGAGACCCGGATCGGTAAGTAAGGGACGGTATCCATCTTTAACGGGAGGCAGTAGCTTTGCCAGCAGATCAGTGTATTCGTTATCTCCTCTTTCCTGAATGAGAAAGTTAGGTATGCATGCAGCTACCTGCAGACTGGCTGCCAGAGAACATGGACCCTGAGGGTTGTGCGGAGCGATAGGAGTGTAGTAAGCTTCTGCCATACCAGCAATAATTCTTAGTTCTGTTATTCCCCCAGCGTAACATACATCCGGCTGAAGTATTGTGGCTGCACGTTTCTCAAGGATTTCCTTGAATCCCCATTTAGTAAAGATTCGCTCTCCTGTTGCAATAGGAATATGTGTTTTTTTGGCAAGTTCCGCCATAATATCAACGTTGAGGGCTTGTACAGGTTCTTCATAAAACCACGGATTGTAAGGTTCCAGTGCTTTCATGAGGAGCAAGGCTGTCTGAGGCTGTACAGCACCATGAAAGTCAACCGCAATATCAACACCAGATCCTACCTTGTCGCGAAGAGCTTTAAATTGTTCCGTAGCTTCCTCTACATATTGTTGTCCTTCAACGTATTTTGTTGCTTGCCGTTTTCCGTTGGTTGGCTGTACTTTCATAGCGGTCACCCCTGTTTTAGGGTCCGGCGTGCCATAAACCCTCATCCTGTCCCTGGTTGGTCCACCAAGAAGTCTGTAAACAGGAACTCCAAAAGCTTTACCAGTAATGTCCCAGAGTGCCTGATCTATACCGCTCTGGATTGCAGTTTTGATAGGACCTCCACGATAAAAAGCGCCTCTATGAATTGCCTGCCAATGGTGAACCACCCGCAAAGGATCCTGGCCTACAAGATAGTCTGCAACTTCAAGTGCACCAGCTGCACAGGCTTTGGCGTCGTCCTTCAGCATTTCACCCCAGCCTACTATACCGGCATCGGTCGAGATCTTTACAAAAACCCATGAGTTCTTTAAAACAAATGACTCTATTTTGGTAATTTTGATGTTGTCTTTGGGACCGATCATTGCTGAATCGGATCGTTCAATTGATGAGTTTTCAAGGTTGTTCCTTTCTGCATAGAATTCCCGGGGAATTACTGTTCCGGCAATAGCAGAAGCGGCAGCGAACTGCCCGGTTGTTTTAAAAAATTTTCGTCGGGTTGTAACTTTACCTAAACCGGGCTTAGCAGGTATTTTTCTCATATTCCAAAAAAATTAGCAAAAGTTAATAATTAACCAAACATTATAGAGAATGAATCATATGAATGTGTTATTG
>Ga0302284_1001015_pt1 | contig 12724 bp, 9 predicted proteins | sample III_Fen_E2_1_FD_198760 | JGI IMG/M metagenome (GOLD analysis project Ga0302284, IMG submission 198760) | Peat permafrost microbial communities from Stordalen Mire near Abisko, Sweden - III_Fen_E2_1 | ecosystem: Environmental > Terrestrial > Soil > Wetlands > Permafrost | place: Sweden: Abisko...
GCCAAGGAAGTGCAAATGGAATGGTTGTGATTTATGGAGGAAGATCAAATGATTAGTCTGCTCTTAACGATACTTGGGGACTGAGAAGACATAGAGATGGAAGATGGGATTGGGTCAAGGCTCCATCGAAAGCAGATAAAGATTAGCCTACTGGGAGATACTAGCATTCTAGTTGTTTTGTAGGGAAACTGATGTTAATCGTTGGAGGTCGTACAAATAACGTTGGGGAACAATTATCACTGGAAGTATACGACACTGAGACATCTGAATGGGCAAAATTTAACTCTTTGTAGCGGTTCCGACATGGCGCTTGGATTTTTGAAAACTTTGTGTATGTTTATGGAGGGTTCGAGCTAGAATCTCCTAATATTCCAACTGATAATATTAACAGAGTAAATATCTTGAAATGCATTTAGAGTAATAGTGATCTGACTGCTAAAGTGCTAGGGTATCTGCGAGCATCCTCTCCGTCGTCTGCTTCGTTGTTTGAAAACTCCTTCTCGAATCAACCAGCCTCTCCTGCTTCAACTCCAGATATGAACTCAACAATGAATTCCAATGTTTATGGAAATTAATCTAGATCAGGCAATAATTCACACAATAACTCCTTTACCGGCTCTCAATCTCCTTACTCACCAATGGGAAACAACTAAAATTCGATTTTGAGTGCTTCGAATTAGGGAGCAAGCAACAATAACAATAATGGATTTTCAAATTACACGATGGGACCAAACAATTAGAATGGCAATAAATAAGTAGGATAAAATAAGTTAAATTCAACTTCTTCAAGCTAAGCTCCAAGATAGCTAGCATAAAAGTAGTTTGAGTTCCTAGACCCTCTCCAAGCTGAGGAGACTAATCCTGCTGACAAGAAAAAGGGAAGGCAACCTTAGTTCCAACAGAATTAAAATGCCCAAAGAAATTCCAAAAGTTCTACACATGATCCCTAGGCCATCCATAACATCATGATTTAGCACTTACTCTAGCCGAAAACTTATATAAATTTCCCAGAAAATGCTGCTTTCAAGTTTACTTCCGATCATATCATTTAATTGTGTGATTAAGCTGAAGAGATCATCAAAAACTAACCCATGGTTCTGAGAGGTAATTTAGACATTTTTTCTATAGAGTATTTCAAAGGAAAATATAAATTTGATTTACTGTTTTCTTTTCAGTGAGAGCTCCTTTGAAGATATTTGGAGACATTCATGGATAATACAGTGATTTAATGAGGTTCTTTGATTTATGGGGATGTCCATGTGAAAACGGAAAGGATGGAGACATTGAAAGTTTTGATTACTTGTTCCTTGGTGATTATGTTGACAGAGGCTCTCATTCTTTAGAGACTATTTGTCTGCTTTTAGCGCTTAAAGTTCGCTTTCCTAATCAAATTCATCTCATCAGAGGAAACCATGAAGATAAATGGATTAACAACGGGTAATTTAGTTTTGAGTAGTTTCTGTTTGCTAATTCCTTTGTTTAGATTTGGATTCAGCGATGAGTGCAATCACAGACTTGGCGAAGATCCCAGCGACGAGGATAGTGTATTCTTGAGAGTCAATCGCTTGTTTGAATGGCTTCCTCTTGCAACTGTCATTGAAGATAAGATAATTTGTCTGCATGGTGGAATAGGCTCGTCTCTCCATTATATTTCTGAGATTGAAAACTTGTAAAGGCCTCTAGAAGTTATCCACGAAGTTAATACTCCAGAATAGCAGCTAGTTGTAGATGTCCTCTGGTCTGATCCAACTGAATCTGATTAAGAACTTGGAATTCTCCCAAATGTGATTAGAGATCCAGCTGGCACAGGTAACATTGTCAAGTTTGGACCAGATAGGGTGAACTAATTCTTGACTTAAAACAACTTGAGCATGATAATCCGAGCACACGAATGTGTAATGGATGGATTTGAAAGATTCGCTGGTGGTAAGCTCATCACTGTATTCAGCGCAACTGATTATTGTGGGAGACACAAAAACGCTGGAGCTGTGTTAATTCTAAGAAATAATTTTGAGATCATACCCAAACTCATATACCCTTCAGAATCAGCTTAACAACAGCATAACTGGATCGAAGATGATGATGCTCTTCAGCGTCGACCTCCGACTCCTCCTCGTTGGGTTAGTAATAATGTCCGTAAATCTTTTGACTGAGAGAGAGAGAATATCCTAATAGCAAACTTGTTTCCTAATATTCTTAGATATTGTCTCTTTCCTATTAATTCGTGTTCTGAAAATGTGTTTTGTTTTTATTTTCGTAAAAAATACCTCTAATTTTGCCATTTTCTTATGTTAAAATTTCAAAGATAAAAGCCATTCTTATTATTTTTAGTTATTTTTGGTAAATTTTTGTAATAAAGATAATGTAAAGTAAACAACAACAATAAGAACACAACACTTTCAATTATGGTCATTCATTTTTTAATATCATTTTCTTGTTGTGCCCTTATTAACTTAACTTCTCCTTCTAGAATGGAGTATTTTGCATTGAGATTCGTAATCGCTGAATCGAACGCATCAAATTTTTATACAGTTAATTAAATAGTTTAGTTAAGACTCACAATAAGTTGCATCATCTCATTGAATTCTCTCACAGTCACAGCTCTTTCTAATTTGCTCGAAGTGCCTTAGTTTTTAGCTTAGTTTCCTTAAGATTCTTCTCTTTGATTATTTTAATACAATTAATCTTAGTTTGAACCTCTAAGAGCCTCATTATTCTTGTTTTACATATCTTCAACTTTACCATTTATTCCCTCAGCTTCTCTACTTATTCTTTCCTTTTCTTCTCCAAATGCTTGCTTTACTTCTTTGATTTTTGAAATTTATTAAGGGATTATCTTCTCAAACTCTGCTTTCTTAAGAAGCTCAACATCGCGGAGTGGATATTCCTCCATTTAAGGTAAATTTTACTAAACATTCTCAGGCTGGAAAATATCATTTTCTTAATCTTTATTCTCTTCATTTGCTCTTTCTTTTGGTGTTTTCATTCTTAATACATTCTTCTTAGGTTAAGGTGCAGCTTTCAGAATCAAATCGATAACTGTATTAGCCAGGATAAGCTTTTACTCTAGAAACCCATTTGATAGAAAACTCTTTATTGAAATCGAAGGCTTAAACCCATGCTCCATTTACAAGAATTTATAAAGACTTTCAACGAATTTCAAGTCTGACTTCGAGAATAACTCATAGCCTTTCGCGATCATTGCGAGATAGTAGTCATTACTATATATAATAACCGTGTGATGCAGAATCTATAAAAATATCAGAGGATTCTCTTCTTAAAATATTTTAAAAGTTAATGAAAACGGATAAGCAATTTTCTCGAGTTTCTTTTTGAGAATGTCGCTTTGGTTTTTCAAGTCACTTCCTAAACTCATGTTTCCTAGTAATTTATCTCTTTGTATTAGTTTTTTCTTGATTTCTCAAGTAGTAATTTTTACCCTTTCAACCAGATAATTCAAAAAAAAAGTATTAAAAATATTCCTATCCAGATTATTAATTCCTTTATAATTTAAATGGTGGGCTTCACTATGAAATCTGATCCTGTGGGAATAACCAGGAGGTGAGTTTGATGTTTGGTGTTTTTTGTGAGGTATATTTCGCGCTACAAAAAAATAAAATTCTCAGTTGTTCTAGCACAAGAAAAAATAATGGCTGAATAAGTTACTGCTACAACCCAAGAATACTCCGCTTCTTTAGGACTCTGCTAGTGCTTAAGTGAAAGCTTTGTGGTGCTATAATGCGTTCCGTAATTATTAATGATTTAGATTACATTGGGTTGGTTTAACTTAATCAATTCTTCATATTTTTTATTAGAATCATTATCTACATGATTGTTTCTCTGCTGTTGGAGTTTTTCTTGGTTTATTCTCTTTATCTCAATGTCAAATTCAAGCATAGACTGCTGAAGAAAAAGAATCTCATCTTGATATGTCTTCTTCTTGCTAATCTTGGTAAATGATAGTTTTATCAAAACAAGAAAGATAGCTTATTCAAACAGACATACATCCATAAACTCATACTTAGAAACTGATTTGCAAAGAAAAGAATTAAAGAAATAAATGAAACGAAGAACTTCTAAAAGAACACGAACACTTTAACCAACGATTGGCGCTATTTAGCAGTCTTCTTATTCTTTGTTTTTTTTATTAAACCAAACAGCATTCTTACTGTACAACATCTAGAGAAAGCCAGAGTATATTTACTTCTTCTAGAATTTCTTCATGGCCATCTAGTTCAATATTGTGATATTCTACTTTGCTTCTAAAGCATTCAAGATGAATAGCAATGAGAATACAACTAAGCTAATAAAACTATGTTTTGGAATCTTACTCCTTTACAACATTGGAATTCTCATTCTCAATTTTGTCTCATTTGCCAGCTCTACAAATGAAGAAATCTGCAAATGTAAGCTAGAACAAAAAGTTTGTTCTTCTTTTGATTGAACTCTTATTAATGCAGCTGGAACATGGATCTACATAAGAGCTGTAGAGCTAATACTCAGCTTAATCTTCGCAGGAATCGGTATGAAAATAGCCTTCATAGCAATTCCTTAACTTCTTAATATTTAGGCAAATACATAATTAATAGAATGGAGGAGCAACTCAAATAAATTTCATTCGATCACGAAACCATTGAGTCTAATGATTCTTCAGTAGTGTCAGGCCCACTCACTGAGACAATTAATTAGTATAAACACAAAGTCTCACAAAAAAGAAATATTTGGTAAAAAAACAATACTCGTACAACAATTATTCTTTTATATTTTTAATGGATATTAATTTCATTCTTGCACGAAGGCTCTTAATCATAATAAATATCCTTGCTGGGATCTCAGTGAATATCAAGAATTTTACCATTCTCTACAATGGCAGAGAAGATTGCAGATACATAGGACATGTAATAATTATTTTAAGAAAAATAAGGTTTAGAATTATTGCTATTATTATGTTTTGGGGTTCTAATAACAAGGGTGATGATGATAAGACAAACGGAGAAGATATAGCCGATGCTGTGATTGTGTTTTTAATGAAGATATTCACATATTACCTTCCAATTACAGCTACACTAATAATCTTCAAATTGAGACCAGAAGAAATGAAAGTGTTCTCAAAAGAGGAGTATTTTGAAGAAGGTGTTTTTACAACTGCTTTAGGGATGAAGAAAGCAAAGAGAAACCCTTCAGAAGATGATATCAGTGAAACAAATGATTAGCATCAAGAGTAAGAATGGAATGATTAAAATAACAATGAAAAGAAATCAAAGAATGACAGAAAAAATAAGGAAAAAGACATTACAGTTGTAAAAGAGTAATCCAAATCAATTAACGATATCACTCCTTACAACGGAGATGATTGAAGAAATTGTTGAAATTAAGTAATAAAGATGATAACTTTGTGATTTAGATTGTAATAAAAGTATATTTTTGTGTTTTATTTTTATTCACCATTGAATTTTGCGGAATAATAAGAATAATATTTACTCTTAATCTCGCCAAATAAGAAATTAATAAATAATATAATTAGGTGTAGGAAAGAGATGTCCATTCTTCCAATTCTTACAGAGGGATTAGAGGATCCATCAGATTCTTTGACAAAGATCAACTCCATTGAATTACCTGATAAAGACTGTTCTGCAGATTCTTGTTCAAATGCGACAAGTCTGACTCCTTTTCCTAGATTAATAGAATCTAAAATGTCAAATTGTGATGCATCTCCTTCTAAAAACACAGTACGTTCTCTTAAACCTAATGAAAATTGGTACAGCATGGAGAATCACTTGAAGAACATTTTTAAAGTAACAGTCAAGCCTGAAGACCCTGAAAAAATAAGAGAAGATAGGCTTAAATAATAGAGAAAAGTAATTCTTGAAAATAGCAATAAATAGTTGGCTAATTCTCCGCTTAAGAAAAAACTCGCAGAAGATGCTTTTACATCCAAAAATGAACGCGAGAAGAGATCGCAAGATAGGAAAAAACTAGTTGAATAGACTATCTCGCGTATCAAGCAAAATGATCATAGCAAACCCATTAATACTGAAAGAACAAGGAGAAGTTCAGTGATTGTTAAAAATAATAAAAATATATATTAAAGCTGTTTCAGTCCAAATCATTCAACTTTCATAACTTCTTCATATGTAAATGATACTTCCTCTAATCTTCCTACTGGCTGCCATCTACTTAGTAGTCCAGGAGATATTTCGTAGCAGAAAAACCTTCAATCTCTTGATAGATTAGGCAAGGAAGCTGTGGTGGTGATGAGTGAAGAAAAAAGGAAAGATTTTATTAGCTAATTTGACAGAATTAAACCAAAAAGACCTATGTTTAATGTCAAAGTTGACTACTGGGATTTCGATGGATTCTATGATCAGTTTGAATTCAGTTCTCCATCGCTTAGTAATGGAGTCAAACGGGTACGTATGAATCCACGGAATGCTTCAATGAACAACGGAGCTTACCTTGTTGATAAAAGAGAGAGGAGTAGCAGTATTTTGGAGTAAAAGTAGCAGGCAGCAAATGTATAAAAGCTGATAAGACCTATTTCAAATGAAGTTAGATCTTTAAAGTAGCACATACAGCATCCTCAAGGCGATAAACTTCTTGAAAGGTATGATTACAATAAAAAAGCGAAGAGAATGTAGATGGAAAGGCAAGGGAGTGATTCACTCATAGCTTAGATATAAATAAACATGTTGAAAAGCGAGATGGATAAAAAAAATCAAACTTTCAGAGAAGCTAATACTCGAAAAAAGATCAATTCCATACTTAAAATAGATGATGCAGTTATCTCCCCGTACAAGGTGCCTTCGAATAATCATAAGGAAGAGTTCTATTAGCTTAGTGGAAACAGCGTTAAATCAGCTTTAAGTAAATTCAGACATTATAGTCCATTTGAAAGAGATACTTTCTTCCCTATTAGAAATGCTTAAAAGAATCCATACTTCAGAGTGTACGCTGATGGATAACAAAAACTCATAAATAAATATATAAGTCAAGGAGTCAACGAAGAACGATTCTTTTATTAGCAAGAACACGACCCATTTATCAACGATCCAGAAAATTATAAAGTATTTGAAGTACTCGGAAGCACGTATATGAAACCAGTTCCACCTTTTGAATTTGCTCATAAAAGAAGATGTGCAAAAGATTAATTCTAACTTGAGAGAGAGGTTAATATGGCTTAGTCAGCATTTACAGCAAGCCAAGCGGAAGAAGGAAATACACCTCTTGATATTGTTAGTGATTCAGGAGAATCTTAGATATGATGAGGAACAAGATAAATTGTAAAAAAATACATGTTTCATATTCTTAAACCAAATTCCAAACACAATTTTTAGAAAATGAAGCCGATATTCTGCAGAAAAGCACATCATTGAAGGAAACTAAATAGTGTTGAATGACTAGAAGGCATGTTAAATGAACGGCAAGAAAGAAGGGCATTGTAAATTTCAGAGAAAATAAGAGAAAGTAGGAAATATTTAAATAGGTTCTCCCCCAAAATAATATCAATTATAAATTAAAAAGAAAGGAATAAAAGAAAATGCAAAGAATTTCACTTTTTTTCCTTGCTTGGTTCCTTTCTGTATTCGTTAGTGCCATCGGATATCATCAGGATAACAAAGTTCTCTCCTTTCCTCTCCATTTTGACAGTATTACAACAATCCAAATCGAAAATATTAATTTTGTTTCAAGGAATTCATCTAGTTTTTCTCATATTTTTGTTAATCTTATTCAAGCAATTTGTTGTAATTTAAAGTATTTTATTCTTACTTTTCCAAGTAATATTACAACCATACTCCCTCAAATAATAGTAAGGGATGCTAATATTCAGATGGGTGTGCAAACTAAAGAGTTAAACTTATCTAGAATGCATTTGAAAGCATCATCTTCATAAGACAATAAGGCATTTTTTATTTTAATTAGTCTATTCTCTTTAATTTTGGGGAAAGAGCAAAATTTATCTTTCATTCTTTAATAAAAAATACAGTAATTTCTTATTAAGTCTTCAAAATTAGCTCTCTTTTTCTTTCAACTTAAACTTTTATTCATCAACATTTATCTAATATCTTAACTTTTCATTTTAAGAACAGGGTAAATATCACTACGGACACATTGATGTAGGGAAGAATAATATTCAAAAGAACTTTAGAGTCATTTTTGATACTGGTTCTTCCACAACTTGGCTTTTTGGGGAAAATTGTGAGAAATGTTTAACCTAACAAACACAGAAACAGCTGAGATAATGTGAAGGTAACAGCTGTGCAAACTATAAAGATGGATAATTGAAGAGTATTTCCTATGGCACGGGGAATGTAATTGGATTTGAAGCTGTGGATTATTTGAGTGTATCTGAAAATGCATTGTCAGCAGCTACGAAAATACCTCTAAGTATTTTGCTTTTGGTAGAAGCTGATACTTATCTGCATAGATAGAATTTTGAAGGGATTGTTGGTCTTTCTTTTGCATCTGAAGAGGACACTGGATTCCTGAGATCACTTGTAAATAGCAAGATAATTTAAAAAGAATAGTTCTCTCTTGATCTTTCTCCTGGTAATCCTAGGATAATATTTGGTGGAATTGAATAGAATTTATTTCAGTCTAATGCAACGATGAAACATTACCCTATTGATGAAGATTAACGTTTTTGGAAGATACCTATCAAAAGCTTCTCATTAGACTCTTAGCACTCACTTCTTTCTGAAAAGAAATTAACTTAATCTACTAGCAGTGATAGCCTTAAGGAATAAATAAATATTTCTGAGTAAATTTCATCTTTAGACATTATTGATGATGATGATCAAATGATGGCTCACATTGACTCTGGTTCTAATGTCTTAATGGTGGATGTAGAAACAGCTGAGCGATTCAGAGATACCATGAAAGAGTAATACAGCACATCATGTGCGATATTCAGTGAAAATGGAATGAATAGGCTCAAATGCTAATGCAAAAACAAGAAAATATCTGATTTTCCTACTTTATCCTTTAAGTTCGGAGATTCGGATGAAGAGGAATATTTTATTGAACCTAAGAACTATGTTCTAATGGATGAAGGTGTTTCAACTATGTGTGACACTCTGCTTTACGTGTCAGAAGATGAAACTTCCAAGAATGAAGTTCTCCTTGGTCATCCATTCTTTTAGAGCCATTATTTAAATTTTAATGCTGAAACCAGATCAATTGGAATCATTTCTAATAGCTAGTTGATACCAACTGGCCTCCAAAATGAGTAAAAACTCTGGATGTATTTATCAATAGCCTTGATGATTGCTTTGATTTCCTATTTTGTAGCTTCATAAGCCATAAAAATAATAAATAAATCTTGATAATTTACAATAGATTTCAAATTAACTGATTATCAATGAGATTTCAACAAAAAAACCTAATGAAATGTCCATAAATAAAGAATAAGCTGAGGAGATACACTGCTTCACAATTTCCTTCAAAATATCTAATAAAAAAGCATGAATTATTTTAATTAAAAGCTTTAACTGCCAAACATTCATATATTTGATTTGCATGTAATTTTGAAATTGTTTCAGTTGATTGTTCCCATTTGAATTTAATTTTATTTTAGTTTTTTCATAGATCCCACCTAAAAAGGAATTAATTAAAAGCTTAAACAATTCAAAGACTAAGTAAAAATTCATCTACCCTTCCTTGACCTTCTATAGGCTTGAGTTGAAGGCAGGATATGAAATGATGGCCAAGTTTTTAATCGGTAGTTTTTCAATCCCGAATATAAATATACAGAAATGTGTAGTGTGTACCTCTCCGCGCCATTATTTCAGTTTTTACTTAGTCAGATCCAAAAAAGCTCATCATTAGCTCAATTCATGATTGATTATACATGAAACTTTCTGCGTCTTCAAGACAATGAATATAAAATTTTGCAAAACAAATCCTTCAATGCTTATCTATGGAAAAAAAATTGATTTTAAACACAAATAAAACAACAAAATCAAATAAATATTAAAAATCAAATAAAACAACTTGTAAAAATCAAATTAACAACTTTTAAACAACAAATAATATTCCACATTTTAAAATCAGCAGAATTTTGAATGTAAATTCTTGTATTTTTTTCTCTTCCACATGCTTGTACAACAAAATATTAAATATGATATGTATTGTCTGGATTTTCTTAAAAGATTTATTGATTTTATTTGAAGAAAAAACCATTATTATGTGTCAAATTTCAATGGGCAAGACTTTGAAAATTATGAAAAAACAAAAGAAAAAAATTGAATTTCAAACGGACATTTGTTAGTATTTTTGAATTCAAGAATCATAGATTTAATTTGAAAACTGTATTATTTTAAATCTTTCAAAGGAATCAATTAAAATGGGATAAGTTAATCAAAGGGGAAATCTCTAATTAAGAAAGAAAGCCGCTTTATTAAATACAAATATTGCGTTGCTTCCTTAATAAGGAGAATCTAGAAGATATTTTGAATCTATTAGACTCATGACTATTAAATAATAAAAATGGCTTGATAGCAAAATAAAAAAACTTTTCTTAGTCGGAATTCTATTTCAAAGACAATTTGCGAGGTTTTTTTGATGTTTTCAGACTTTATTCATTTTAGCCCATCAAATTTACATTTTAGTACTTTTCCTTCATATTTTTGAAGAATTTACATTTTTTTTTCCTTTTATTATTGTTAATCCTGAGTTTCTTTTTTTAAATGCTGTCTCACAAAATGAGGAGATCATTGTAATAAAATAACAAGTGATTACTACTTATTCAAGTTATTTTAAGTAATCTATAATTCTGTGCAAAGCATGTTTAATTTATTTAAGAGTCAAGAGGAAGGGGAGTTAGAGTGAAGATCTCTTAGATATTCGATTTTGAGCTTTTATGAGTATTTTTCTTTTGAAATTTGATGGCTTTTAACTTTCATTACGATCAAAAAAAAAGGAAATAGAAAATAAATTTTAAGTCTCGTTAGTTTAATAATAATTCCCCATTACGCAAAGTGTTTTACCGTATTTTGGGTAATAAATAATTCTGTGAGGGAATTTAGTAGAAAAAGTCATTGGAAGTGTAATTATTATTTGTATCATAAGAGATATCAAGATGCGCAGTGCAAATTATTCCCTTATCCAGCCTAGTTAAAACATGCCTGCTCTGTAAATCATAAAACAAAATAATTGTTGTTGTCTAAAGTTTGCTTTGTGAAAAGAATGGGAATTTCAATTATTAGCAATAATGACAAGCGTAGAAGAAATGTGTCCATGGAAAGCTCAGTATTGCGATAGAACTCTAGATCTCATATTAATTCAAATCTAAGTAAAAATGCATTAACTTTTGGCTTTTTCTTTCGATACAATTATGCTGTTTCATCATGATAGTAAAGCTTATATTTATTTATAATCAATTTATTATATTTTCATTAGAAGCCAGTCCAAACGTTGGTTCGAGCCCGCAACCATCTCAGAAAAATACTACCTAGAGAACAGTTGATCTTGAAGTATTTTAGAATAAATAATACCTCTAAAAATATTCATTTATTTGTTTGGCTTATTACTAGACAGAGAAAGTACCTGGTTTTGAGACAGAGGAGAGTCCTGAAAAATGTACAAAATTATAAATTATTTTAGTTTTGCTAAAGTAAATTATTTGCTGTAAAAACTGATAAATTAGAAAATAAGGCTAATGAATACAGTGATGAAAAGATAGAATCAACTCCAATTACTGTTTCTCTCAAGATGAGTCCGATGAAGGGGTCACATCATAATCACAGGTTGACTAAGAGAAATGAAAATTAGTTGCGAGGTAACATAAATAAATCATTTTTAAGATGTTTATTCAGAGTTTTAAGGATAATATAATTTCTTCTTTTTAAACTGTATCTCTTTGAATTTAGACTAATCATGTCCTGCGACTTTAGTAGCGAGAGACTTATCTAAATCTAAGAATATTGGAGAAAAACGTGATTTCTCTTTGTCAGGAGAAAAAAAATAATATCCATCATATGTAGATGGCAGAAATATTTAATAAGATGGAATAACTGAATAGCAGCAGTAGGTTCCGTTTGAATGGTAGCAGGCATCACCTGAGAAGCGATAACCGTATCATCCTAATTTGCTTGTAGTTGGAGGGAGAAAAGATTAAGAAGCTGCAAGGGTTGCAGGAATGATGAAAATTAAAGTCTTGGAGGGATAGAAAGTGAGTGTTGCATAGGCTAATTCATCAAATTAGAATGTTCAGAATATGATTAAAGAAATGATTTTTGCATAAAGTCCGATGAATAATAGCAGCAAGGTATCTTCAATTCGAGCAAGTAACTAACGGATAGAGTAATAGGCAGGGAATGGAATAACTGGTAATAATGGGAATACTTCCTTTGAAGAAAGGAATAAAATTCTCAAGAAAATCTTAACTTAGTTCAATGTGAGAGTGCATCAAATAGAGCACAAAAAGTTCATGAACATCTTTGGACTTGATATCAAAGCTATTCCACCATCTGATGTTATCAAACCATAGCCTAAATCAATGTTAAGCTCTTTAGCGTAGGTTGGTCAACTAGCGAAAAAGAGGATTTAAAGAAATGCTTCGAATGATTAGCCTGGAGAAAAAGATTAGAAAATGAATGAAATTCAAATGAACGAAATTAAATGGTGTAAAACAAATGAAACACAATAGAGAATGAAGGAAAGTGCAGTTAGAATATTCTCAAATGACAGATTAAATGAAAGTATGATCAAACTCAGTGAGACAATC
>Ga0302284_1001017_pt1 | contig 12716 bp, 9 predicted proteins | sample III_Fen_E2_1_FD_198760 | JGI IMG/M metagenome (GOLD analysis project Ga0302284, IMG submission 198760) | Peat permafrost microbial communities from Stordalen Mire near Abisko, Sweden - III_Fen_E2_1 | ecosystem: Environmental > Terrestrial > Soil > Wetlands > Permafrost | place: Sweden: Abisko...
TTCGCCAACACATCATGTCTGATAGTACCCCTGCCCCCAGAGAACCTAAACGTATTTTTTGAATACAAATTCCTTCATTTTTGCATATGTTCTGTGTTATTTTCTTCTAAGACACTTCCTACGAGACACTCAAGGAACTTGAAGTTAACAGAAAGCGTCAAATTAATCGTGGCAATAAATCCTTTGACATCAAGCTTAAGGTTTAGAAAAAAGCAATTTATTTTATGTAATCTAATGAGTTTAAACATGATTAGGTTGTTGAAGTTGCCAACAAGAAAGGAAGACTTGGTGACAGTACAGCTACTATTAACTTTATCGCAAACGGTAAAAAAAAGAGATTATTATTCTACATGAATCAAACTTGTTCCTTTGTCTAAAGTCATCATTTTGATTTGATTCCTTAGATGATGTTGTTCTTGCTAATGAGTAGACATATGACATTTCTGCGTCTCTCAGAATTGAAGATTACAGACTTACTCTTGTAGTCGAAGCAGCTAAACCATCGGAGACTAAGGTTAAAAAGATACTTTTTTAAATTCTAAAACAAAAAACTAATCCAATTAACTCTTTTAAAAATTTAGATCTCTTCAGTTGGAACTGACAGCCTTAGCTCTTAACTCCTTGACCCTAATTCAATCAAACCTCTCGTCAACATCAAGGCACTTTTGGAGAATGTGATTGGGCAATCCTTCTTTGCTAAGGTAAGTAGAAAAATACCAACATTTTCTTAATAAAAATTTAACTTTTTTTCAATTTTTTACAGCTTCTCAACATCTCTAAGGGAGAAGAAAAAGTCGTAGCTGTTCTCGCTGATTCAACAGGCAAAATTGATGCTGAAATTCAACTCAACAAAAAGAGTAAAAAATAGTCATTTTTTGTGATTTTATCAAATCATATCTTAGAAATGAAATTTCTATTTCGATTTTTATTTCTTAATTAAAAAAAAAATATCTAAATTTCAATCTTTTTATCTTTCTATCAAAACAGATATCTCCTAAGAAGTGTTGAACTCCTTGACTGAAAATCAAACTTATCTCTGCAGCGATGTTGCCCTTCAATTCACAGCAGAGAATAAGCTTGTTGTTAAATTCAACTACAGAAGCAGCATTTCCCCTGCGAAACTTGTTATCCCAACCGTTGGATCTCTAAATCTCTCAGAAAATGTCTATTCGCAAGAATAAAAGGATAAACTCTAAGAAATACTCCAAGTCAAAGAGAAATCTGAGAAAGTTGTTGCAAAAAGAGAACCTAGATCTTAAAAAAGAGTAGCTGCTCCTAAAAAGCAAGACCAAGGAAATACAAAACCAAGAAGTAATCCTCTCGCATCTCATGAGTTTGTTACCATTGATAAACTTGAGCCTTGGAATAATAACCAATCATTCATTGGCAAGGTAGGATTTGAAATCTAATTTAATAAAAAAAATTTCTTAAAATTAAATTAAAATTGATCTGCAAAAGCTGATTTATTTCTGTGATTCTTTTTGAAGGTTCTTTCAGTGAATGTAGTGTAGAATAGCGAATACAAAAATCTAACTTTCTTGAAGGGATAAGTTGCTGATAGCACTGGTGTCATCGATTTTGATTTCGTCTAGAAAAATGGATAACCTTTAAGTGTCAATGATGTAGTCAGATTTGAAAGAGTCATGAATAAGGGAAAAGATGGAAGACACTCTCAACATTATGTAGAAATAAAGCGTTTTGGATCATACACTGTTCTCTCTGATGTCGTAAGATCCCTTTTCATTAAAAATATTTTTTTAGATAAATTCTAGATATTATTTCATTTGTTTTGCTTGATCGGTTAATCTAAACTCTATTATTCATCTTTATTAGAAAATCAATAGTCTTAACACTGCAAACAATATGTCTAACAAGGAGCTTCCAACTCGTCCTGAAAGTAAAAATAGCATAATTTAATTGCAAATAATTATTGGACAAAAATTAAAAAATTTGAATTGTTTTATTTAGAGCCAGCTGGAGATAGACCAGTTTAAACTGAAGGAATTGTTAAAATCAACTAGCTTGTTATTGGCAACAACAAACAATCTACTATCGGCAAAGTATAAAAACACATTTCTATTTGATATCATAGCTTATCTAACATTTTTACTTTATTAGATATTGAGTGTTACTGAAGAAACAAGAACCACCGCTAAGGGTTAAGATCTCTAACACTTAGTTGGTTAGCTAGCTGACGAAACTGGAGCAGTTGATTTTGATATCATCAAGCAAGGAGATTCCACTTTTAAAACAGGAGATACTGTGGAATTAGATCGCGTAATCAACAGAGCAGTTTCTGGTAAACATGTTGTTGTCCTGCATCTAGGGAAGTACACTGTTAGTTCTTCAAATAAACTCCAATAGGTTAACACTAACATCATTCCTCTTCATAGAAAGCTCAACAACAACAGTAAAAAATAGAATTCTATTATGTTTTAATTTCTTGTCTAAAAGAAGTGATTTTACAAAATAAAAAAGGAAATAACTAGCAGTCTCAAGGAAATAACATCTAATCAAACTCTGGTTCTAGAAGATCGAATAATAGAAGTGAATCTAACCACTAGGAAGGACATCAACGAAGATAAAATAACAGAAGTGACTCTAACTAGGAAGAACATTAACGAAGATAGAATAACAGAACTGAATCTAACCAGGAAGGACATCAACACAAGAGACATGAGAATAGCAATAATAACAACACTAACTCAAATAGAACCAATGGAGATGGCCAGAGAAGATATCACAATAATGAAAATAAAAATGAAAGCAATGTTCAAAATAACCATGGAAGACAAAGAGCACAAGGAGGTTAAGGAGAGGTTACCTATAAACCTAGAAATTAGACTGAAAATACTCCAGGGAATCAAATCAGACCTAGAAGAGAATAGGGCAATCACGACAACAGTGAGCGTTAGAGAGCTCCTCTTGAGTACAGCAAGATTAAGACATTGAGACCAGGTTCCAATGGTCAGAACTTTGTCGGAAAAGTAAGAAAATATTTATCAAGAATCGTTTAGAATGTCTAATTTATTTGAATGTATTTTCTCTCTCTAGGTGTTTGAACTCGAGGAAGTTACCCGTGATATTTCTGGTAAATCTGTTACATTCCTCAAGGGAAGAGTCGGTGATGACAGTGGCAACATTGCCTTCGATTTTTCCTCAAGAGATAAAGTTGAAATCCACAATAACGATGTCGTTGTCTTCAAAAACATCATGAACAAGGTTGATGATAACGGATATCACTTCATCACCATCGGCAAGTTCGGTTTCGCTCAACTCGCTAGACACGTAAATTTAGCTTATCATTTTGTTTTTAAGTTAATTTACTTTCTCTTTCTTAATCTTTTTGATAATTGTATTTTTTTTTTGCAAATTCTCCAGAAAAACATCGGAACTGTGAATACTGAAGAAGGCGATTCCAACCTTTCTACTATTGAATACATCAAGAAAACTATCGCTGTTTGAGTTAAAGTGAAAAACACTTAGAAAATTTTATCTATGTCTACCATATTTGTCAGATAATTTAAACCAATCAACATATTTAAGTTCATATTAATTTATCCATACATTTCATAATTATTTGCAGATTCTACAAATATAATTTCTTAACAATATTGTTAAAATAATAAATTATCATTGCCAAAATTCTATTTAGATAAAATAATCATCTCCTCCCCTGGAGTATATTAATTAACATGATAATAAATTAGTTTTTGACATGAAAAAAGTTTGCTCTTTTAGTAAAAGATAATTCTTTTTGTTTTTGAAGATATTTATCTGTTTCAGAAATTCACCAAAAAATGCAGTAGTTCTAGATAACATACAAGATTAAACAATAATTCATCCTCTGTAGTATTTAGACTCAACAAAAGGCATTTTTGTAACTTCGATTGGGAATTCTTTGCCTTTAGAAAGGACCTTTAGTTGCATGCCAATCTAAAAATGACAACAAAATAAAAATAAGATAATTATTTTAGAAATTATGAAGGATAAATATGTTTACGGCAGAAACAGCTGGAGGCACAAAGATCATGCCAACACCTTTCTTCAAGATTGGTGAGAATGTACCAGAACAAACATGTCCGATTTTTTCCCCAGAATCATTGATAACTTCACTTCCAAGTCTTAAAATTCCATTGTTTTTCACTGCGAAACCAACTCTTTTTCTGGAAACTCCTTCCTAAAATAAAGATAAGTAGTAGATTAGCCTCTTCAAATTACTCAATTCTAAGTATTTACCTTTCTTTGTTTTGCTAGGACTTCACTTCCAATGAATTTGTGTTTTTCCGGGAATGGATTATCCTTCTGTTTTTGTAATAATTAAGAAGTTCACTACTTAAATCACAGAAAATCATGAATTAGAGTATTGTTGTTTTTACTGTTTTCCTGACAGTCCAGAGAAGAGTAGCTTCAGCAGGTGACACAGTGTCACTCATGTCTTAACCATGCAAGCAAAGACCTGCTTCTATTCTTAAAGAATCTCTTGCTCCTAGCCCTGCTGGTTTCATCAAAGGGTTGGCAAACAGCAAATCAGCAAGTTGCACTGTTTCATTTTCGCTAACGCTAATTTCAAAACCATCTTCACCAGTGTATCCACTACGAGAAATATTCACTTTCATTCCATTCTTTAAAGTAATATCTCTGTATTGCATGAACAACACTTTCGATAAATCGAAGTCAGTCAATGATTGCAATACTTATGCAGCCTTTGGTCCTAAAAATCGAAAAGATTTAATTATTTTTTTATTTTTTTCCTGCTAAAAATTCTACCTTGAATTGCTAAAAGCTGACGGGTATCCAGGTACTCAATGGAAATATCAGCCTTAGGGAAATATTCTTCCTTTACTTACTTCATATGTTCCAAATCGATGTACTTATTTGCTCCATTGACAACCATGTGACTGCATTAAGTAAATTGAATTAAAAACCAAGAAATTAATTAATTTGTTAGCAATTAATAATTAAATACACGTGGTCCTCAAGCTTTGTGATAATAGTATCATCAATGATTCCAGCTTATTTGTTCAGAATTAAGCTTAAGAATCCTTCATGAACTTTCTTGCCTTTTATAAAATATTAATGATTTATGTCAATAATTAATTCTTTTCTTTAAAATATTTTACCTCTAACATCACCAACGGCAAGTTTCTCTACAAAGTCGATTGCATCTTTGCCTCGAATCCTAAAAATTAAAGATAATTGAGCTTTTTCTCAATCAAAGAAATTCATTTGTTAGTTACTTAATTTGACCCATGTGAGACACATCAAAAAGTGAAGCACTTTCACGAGTGAATAGATGTTCTTTCAATACTCCTTCCTTATACTGAACAGGCATTTCGTACCCTAATATTCAAATAAATATCCATGATTATCATATCTGGCTTATTATGAAAACGCCAATGGAAATATGATTATGTTTTACCAGCGAATTCCACCATTTTGCCACCAAGTTTTTATCTGTGATACTCGCAGAGAGCAGTTTTAGCAAGCGGCTTATCTGACGAGGAAAAAGCAACTTTGTGTGCGTTCACGAGACTTCTGATTCTTTTCATTTTCTAGATTCAGCTATTGAGAGAGATATCTTTGTAGATTGGTGTGTTTACAATTTCTTATTTATTTTTTAATAATTTGTTTCTAATCTCCTCCCAATATTCCTGAAAATAATGTCATACTTACGAAAAAGTAAAAATAATAAAGATATTTAACAAATTTAGCTTGCTTTTGTGCTTAGAAACAATACTTTCTATATCTTTGGAGAATGCTAAAAGATTTTAATATTATGCCAAAAATGGCATAAAATCAAGAAAAAAGAATCAGATTATCGACGTATGGTTGTTTTCATAGATCACAAGGATCTCGCTGTTGAATGTTGTTTATCATCCTAATATTAACATAAATATAGATTTCGTTCATTGAAATAGAGGGGTTCATTTCATTTTATTAACTTTCTTCTTGAGATTTATTTCTTTATGGGTTTCTTTAGACCAACATATTCAGAGATTTCGTTAATATTATCAGCGAATTCTATTTTGACAACTTTAAAAAATCCATTAATTTTCAGAAGAAAATAGAATTTTCTGGGGAAAACAACCACTTATTAATCTTCCATTATCCCCTCAAAAATAAGTCAATTGCTTCAAATTACAATTATAATTGGAAGTAAATCACATACTCCTGTGACAGTTTATCTTTAAATAAGCCAACCCTTAGACATAAATACCATTTGAACAATCCTAAGAATGAAGCAATTCCTTTAAGCATCTATCAGATCTCGTTTGTGGGGTCTAGGACAAAATCCTAGTTCTATGAAACTCTTTGGGACTTAGCTTCCTAACCTAACTAAAGTTCCATCTCTTTTTAATCATCCAATGTATAGATTTTGTACAGAAAAAAGATGTAAAAGTGATGCGAGCAAAGTATGTCAAGGGAAAGGAGATTGTGGATCTCATAATCACGACCATAATCACTCTGGCGGATGCAGCCACAATAACCCATAACCTTAATAAAATGCATAATAGGAAGATCCTGATATTTTGAAGCTCAAAGAACTTCTAAATTCTTCTTCTTCCAAGAGTGCCTAATAAGGAGGATGTTGTGGAGGCAAATAACAAGGAACATGCAGCTCTTAAGAAAGTGCTTCATGTAGCTCTGAAGAAAAAGCAGCTTGCAGCACTAAAGATCATGAAAAACAAGGATGTTGTGGTGGACATCATAATCACGATGCTGCACATGATCATCACCATCACAATCATGAAGCAGATCATAGCCATCGCAATCATAACCATGAAACAGCTCATCATCATCACCACGACCACGATCACAGTTGTTGTGGGCATGATCATAGCCACGATCATCAGCACCATCATCACGATCATAATACTGGAATCGACTTATCTGAGTTGTCAAAATAAGAATAAAAAGAAAAGAATTTTACTCTCAAATCTGGCAAATCTGTCAATGCAATCTACACAGATACTACAATTTCGTATTCCCTTGGTGATGAAATCAAGGGTGTCAAGGCAAGAAGACAAGAAGACGGTTAGTATGTTATGGTATTTACTTGTACTGTATGCGAGACACGTTCAACTAGATCCTTCACAAAGAAAGCTTACAACGAAGGAGTTGTGCTTCTCCGCTGCGAAACATGCAACAGTCTTCATCTAATCGCTGACAATTTAGGCTGGTTTAACGATGAAAAATCTAATATTGAAACAATCATGGAAGAAAAAGGAGAAAAGATCACAACCATTCAAAACAAAGAAGAAATCAATGATGTTCTTTCTTTCTTCATCAACAAGGAAGATCAACCTCAAGAAAGTGAAAACAAGTCATCATAAACATCTAACTCTTGATTCTTGTTTTTCAAGTCCATGTTTGTTGTGTACACATACAAGTTAGAAAGGAGAAATCTTTGGTTTGGGAATTATTTTATCTTTGGAGGTTGCGTCATATAAATACAGCACTTTAGGCTGGAGGTGACGAAAAGAGCAAATACCTTTATGTGTTTCTTTAATCAATGAGAAGATTTATCTGGTAGGAATGGTTGATTTTAAGAAGATATTTATTAAATTAAAAAAATAATTAACAAAAAAGTAAGAAAAAAAGACTGATTCACTATGAAACCTTGGCTAAGAAACAAGCAGCAGACTAATGCACAATAAGAGAACACAGGAGAAAGAAGGGCAATCTTGCAGTAAGTAGTCGAACTGCTAAGAAAAGAAAACCAAAAAGGATATGTACTTAGATTGAAGGGAGGAGAATGCTTATTTTAAAAAATGGAAGAGTTAGATGAACGACTTAAAGCTCTAGATAAGATCAAACCTTATGAAAAAGAGCACATGGAAGAAGAAGAGAACATAGCTGCGTTTATGTCTTTCTTAATTAACGGATACATCAACATTGGAGGAGAAAGATTGAGTTAGGAATTTATTTAAAAGATAATGCAGACTAAAATGAATATATCCTGGAAGTCATCTAGATACTTTTCAATAATTGAAGAGAATGGTGATGTGGTTGTTTTCGAGAATGGAGTGCTGAATGATAGCTATTGTGATTTTGGAACTGTCAAACTTTAACCTAAATCTAATCAAAATGCAGGAATTTCAACAAAATCTGATGAAATTATTATGAAGCTAAAAAATGGAACTGATTTGATAGTGCCAATTACTAACAAAATTGATACAGCCGATATTGAAATTCATCAATTGGAAGGTACAAATATCAGCACTTACTTTACTTGCACTCGATAATACCTTCTCCTTGACAGTAAGAATAGCCAGCAGAAATTACAGCTAAATCTGATGTATTTCAATGACAATAAAATTATCTCTAATTCTACTCTCTCAAGGTTCTTGTACCATATCCATCTTTATAACACTTATCCTAAATGTTTTGCACCGATTCGCAACGAAATAGCCCTCATTTAACCCAAAGACTCGCCAAATAAAAGTGCTGTATTCATTGTGAATAAACCAATTTGCTCCCTTCAAGATATTATCAGAGAACGAAGCCTTGAAGGATAGCATTTCACTTAGGGATAACTGAAAAATATCTTCGTGCATTTAACAGACATTCTATTAGATGTCCTTCACAAAAAAGAAAATGTTTATGTAACTGAAATGGCTGCATCAAACATAGGATACAGCAAGAAGCTCAAATAGGCTAAAAAAGAGGATGAAACTTAAGCATAAGCAGATAAAACAAAATAAGATGATTAACTACTTTGTCCTCCTGAAAGTAGCACTGAAACTGTTTAAAATAAAGATGCTTCTTATGAAGAGCACTACTATTTGTCATCTTTGAATCTGTTAACATCAAGAAAAAACTTTTTCTTATCAAAAAAAGATTTACTTCCACGAACTTTTTAGGAGATTCTAGAAAATAACTACCCTCCTGAATTTGACGCTCTTAAAGTTAGCATGCATTCTCTTGCAGGTACACTTCTTCAGGTCTACAATCTTAGAGAGGCTCGATACTCTTCAAGTGAATTAGAAGAAATCGCTCAACAAATAAAAAAAGAAGAGATTTAAGTTGATGATTTCCTCAAGGTTGTTTTGTACCTTATTAAAGGAGAAGAAGTGTCTGTTCAGGAGAATTTAAAAATTTTAGTTTTGAGAGAGTAGATCGAACAAGGGGAGTAGACTATTAGTTATGGAGATGCTGAAATTGCTAAAAAAGTTGTTGAGAAATAAAAAAATAAGTTGAAAAAATAAAAAAAGAAATAAAGAGATAATTCTAGTTTTATGAAAGTTTAAGACATTGCTGATGGATATTTAGCAATTGAGGATAAGAAGAAGGCATTGGAGGCGTATTAGAGTTTTGTTGTGTCAAATAAAGAAGAAAAAGATGGAAAAATGACTGAAAATAATTAAAAAGAAATGATATGTGCGTTCTAAGAGATGGCAGTGATTTAGATTTCGAGTGGAGAGCTAAAAGAAGCTGAGTAAAGTCTCAGAGATGCTGCGTAAATCGCGGTTCAATATTAGCTCATTGAGCAACTAAAAGAAAGTGAGATTATTATAAATTATTTTCAAAAATAAACTTCTATTCTTTTTTCACTGCAAAACAAGCTGACCTATTTTTGCCTTAGTTTCTCATGAATGGCATTCGTTGGGTAAGCAACTTAACCAAAAAGGCCTAATGAAAGAGCACATTTAGATTCAGAAAGAAATCTTAGAGTTACTTGAGCGAAATCTCTCAGATCCATAAGATGTAGCTATTTCAGCATCACTTTATTCTCTAGGAGAAGCCTACAAAAGTGTAGGTGATTTTGCAACAGCCTTACCTTTAATAAAAAGAGCCTAAGATATTGATTTGAAAACTCATGGCTCAGAATCTCTACAAGGTAATAAATAACAGAACCATTTAGGAAAATAAGACCAAAAGTATTAATCCCTTTGATTTGTTTGTTGATTCCTCCAGCTGCAGTTGCGCTGCATGAGTTGGGTACAATCGAATTGTAAAAGGGGAATTTCCAAGAAGCTATTAACAACTTTGAGAAATCACTTACTATTAAGAGAAAGCATCTTTCATCAAACGATTTAGACAGTAACATTCATTCCATTTTTTTATTTTTTATCTCAGTTTGTTTTTTTCAAAGTTGTGAAAGGAATCAACAATGAAGCAGAAGCTTATCGGGGTATGGGCAATAATACAAAAGCATTGGAATTGTTCTAAAATGCTCTCACAATATTAGAAAATATTCATCAAAGTGACTCATAAGAAGGTAGGTTTAGATATCCCCCAAAAATTGTGTTTTTTCAAAAATAACTAACCTTTTGTTTCTTTTGTGATCATAATTCTCAGCTTCTCCAATCTTGAACAACATTGGAATCATCTTTTACCAACAAGGGGAACACAGCAAAGGCATCGAATTCTTAGAAAAGACTCTCCAAATTGAAAAACGAATTCTTGGTGATGACCACCCAACCAGTAAATAGCAACAATATCTAAAAATTTCAACATTATTTAAAATTTGTAAAAAAAAACCCCATTTTTTCTCTCTTTAATCGATTTATTTGTTTCCCAGATGCTTAGACAATGTTCAACTTGATGATCATGCTACAAAAGATAAATAAAATAGAATAAGCGATAGAATATGGTCAGAATGCCTACAGAATATTCTTAAACATTATGCCATAAGGACACCCAACCTTAGTCCAATGCTAATAAGTTCTCAACTTTCTCTCATCGAAAAATCAATGAAAGAATCTATTTTTTAAAGGTTTCTACATATTTATGTTCCATGTAAATATTTATGTATTGTTACAAACAGGCAATTACAAACATAATTAACATTAGATAAACACTTCTGAAACTTTTCTCAGTAATGAAAAAGCTGAATTTACTTTTCCCAGATTTATTCTCTTTTCGAAAGAGGACTCATACTCACAATAATATTCATTTTCTTGAATTTATTGAGTTGTGTTAGTATTCTCACATTTTCCTTTGCAGCTGCCACGTAGTCTACTTACGGTGTCGACCAAGGAGAGGCTTTTTTCTCTAAAAGTAGCTGTTAATAATTAGGATAAAAAACCCATGCATTTCCAACAGCAAAAATACACTTGAAAAGAATTTCAATAATGCAAAAATTAGAAATAATTTTACATAACATATTTTCTCGAAGCCTTGTTCAATAGCAAAGAATAGAGGAGTCCTTCCCATCTATTCAAAACAAAAGCAAATTACAGTGTTAAAAAATATAATTCCCTATGCAAATATTACAATGTCCTTGCTATTAACATCTGAGCCATTTTTTAGAAGGATTTCTACAATCTGAAGATGATTTCTCTTGGACGCCCAATGGAGAGCTGTTAAATATATCTAGTATTCAACATGCGTAAATGGAGATTTAAAAAAGTTCCAAGCTATTTGGTTAGTAAAAAAACAATTAAAATTTCTAAAATAGCCGTTACATAATCGAAATCGAAAACTAAATATCTGTTTTCATTCAGGCACTCTTTGACTTTGAGGACATTCCCAAACTTCGCTGCTTAGATTAAATCATATGAAAATGGTTTCTCAAAAGGTTTGCTGCTAAATACTTTCATTGTGAGTAACTTTTCAAAGCAAAAAATAATCATGAGAGAGTAGTCTTTAAAATGACACTAAAAATCGTACATCTCTTGGTGCAACATCCAAGCTTCTTAAGTAATAAATAGCTTTTTTTAGAGCCAGCCTGACTTGTTGGGGAATTAATTTTTTCCTTTGATTTTGAGATACAAACTAACGGAAAAGTTTACTGTCCTGTCCCATTGTATTTGGACCGATAGATCTCCTACTTGCTCGAGATTTATTGGAAATATTATTTGATGGGCTCATCAGTCGCTAGAAGTTTAATCCAGCAGACTCTTCATCTATTTTTAATAATAAAGAGTTTATCGTATCAGTGAATTTTCAGCTTAACCAAAAAAAATATTTTTCGATCTCTTTCTCTCTCTCTCTCTTTACAATCATTAATTTACTTTATTAAGGTTGTTAGCTGATTATTCTTTCATCTTTGAGTACTACAGAACTAGTTTTTTTCAGAGTTTTGTTAGCCTAATAACTTAATTTCTTTTTATCGATTTCATCTCCAAAAGGCAAGTTCTATGCTAGCTCGATTTCCTAAGTAAGAATATCTTGTGTAGAAGACATAATATGGATTTTGCTTCCAATCTTAAATGTAGATCTCCTTTTGAATTAAGAAAGGAATTGCTATTTTATATATCTGTTATTTTCCAAACAATTATTCGAATAAAGAATTGTGCTTTTAGATTATGACATCACATTAATTCTCTTATCAGCATTGCGTGATTCTTTCCTAAATTGCTATTCGTCGTTGAATAAAATTTGAGATGTCTCTTTCCTCTCTTCTTTTTTGAAAAAAAATCAATATATTTATTTTAATTCTTTGTCAAAAGAAAAAAAATAATATGCGACTTTTATTACATGATGAACTTTAAAATAAAGAGATATCCTCTACTTAATCTTGTTTTTCAGAAGTGTTTTCGATATTATCAATTGAGTTTGTGCCATGAAAAGATGAATTTATTTGTGCAGAGTTAAGATAGTCTATCACAAACTATTTAGAAAGGATATCTTTGTTTAATTCTTCATTTTTTTCTTATTTGCTGTTCTCCCTTAATTACATAAAGTATTAAATCAAAGTTAAGAGTCAACATAAAACAAGATATGTACTTTGGAAAGTAGGAATGGTTGATTTTTCTTTGCCTCAA
>Ga0302284_1001018_pt1 | contig 12698 bp, 13 predicted proteins | sample III_Fen_E2_1_FD_198760 | JGI IMG/M metagenome (GOLD analysis project Ga0302284, IMG submission 198760) | Peat permafrost microbial communities from Stordalen Mire near Abisko, Sweden - III_Fen_E2_1 | ecosystem: Environmental > Terrestrial > Soil > Wetlands > Permafrost | place: Sweden: Abisko...
AGCCGGAATAGCAGGTACCTGTCTGATGGATCGTATGTGAAATTACGCAGCCTAATGATAAGTTATGAATTACCAAAAAAGTTGATAAGCAGGGCAAAGCTAGACAGGATGAGGGTATATATACAAGGTCAGAACCTGCTTACATTCACAAAATACAAAGGATGGGACCCGGAAGTTTCAACTGATTTTCTGAATGATAATATTACTTCAGGGTGTGATTTTTATTCAGCTCCGCAACCCAGGTCCATTGTCTTCGGTATTACTATCGGGTTATAATAACATAAAAAATCAGAAACGATGAATAGATTAATTTCAATAATATCAACAATTGTCCTCTGTGGTTTATTTACAGGATGCGACAAATATCTCGATCTTCAACCTTCTCAGAGTGTAAATGAAAGCATTGCTCTTACAACGGATGAGAACGTCAAAGGTGTTCTTCTGGGTGCCTATTCTCAGTTTGCCCTACCCGGGATCTACGGCGGTAATCTTCTAAGAAACGCAGAATTGCTTGGAGGCGATGGGGAGATCAGATGGGTAGGTACCTATATTGATCCACGTCAGTTATTTCTAAAGACTATATTGACTACCAACTCCGAAGTTGAAGTTCAATGGAGAGATAGCTATGCAGTTATTAATTCTGTAAATAATATACTTACAGCGCTTAATGTAGTAAATTCAGCCGATAGGGACAGGGTTCAGGGAGAAGCTCTCTTCCTTCGAAGTCTTATGTATTTTGACCTGGTACGCTTTTTTGCTGATCAATACCAATTCGGAGTTGCTAATAACCAAATGGGGGTACCTCTGATTCTTACGCCAACAAAACTTCCAATCGAAAGCACCTACGTTGGACGAAACACTGTTGATGAGGTTTATAATCAAGTGATTACTGATCTTCAAACTGCTGCTTCAAAATTACCTGAAGATAATGGGGTATATGCTTCCAGTGGCGCCGCAAATGCATTATTGGCAAGAGTTTATCTTCAAAAAGGTGATTATGCAAAATCAAGAGATGCTGCAGATGCTGTCATAGGCTCAGGTATGTATGCTCTTCAGAAAACCTATGCAGGTGTATTTAATAATGATAATAATACCTTAGAAGATATATTCGCCACTCAGATAACTCCACAGGACAGATTCAGTTCAATGACTGAGTTCTTCTCAGTCCCGGATTTCGGTGGAAGAGATGGTGATATTGAAATCCTTGATGGTCATCTTAACCTTTATTCTGCAGGGGATAAGAGATTTGACCTTTTCTTCAATGGCAATGGTTCAATAGAGTGTGGTAAATGGAACAACCAGTATGGAGTTGTTAACTTAATCAGACTTGCTGAAATGTATCTTATCAGGGCAGAATGCAATACCAGACTTTCTACCAGCGTAGGAGCGACACCTGTGGATGATTATAATATAATTCATACCAGAGCCGGTCTGGATCCTGTAGCCTCCGTAACACTTGATGAGATTCTATTTGAGAGGAGGCTTGAACTGGCGTTTGAAGGATTTAAAATTCACGATGTCAGAAGGTTGCATGAGAGTGTAGGAGATTTTCAATATAACGATCCTAAATTAATATTCCCTATACCTGCAAGAGAAATTGATGCTAATCCTGCTCTTAAGACTCAGCAGAATCTAGGATACTAATTTAAAATTCCCGGAATGATCAGACGGCAGCAATTTTTGCTGCCGTTTTTTTAGTCTCAGATACTGACTTTATTAATAAATATTATATCTTTGCAGCCACAAATTTTGAAACAGGTTAAATAAAAAGCGTAAGAATTAATGGCAGTTAAAATCAGATTAGCTAGAAAAGGCCGCAAGAAGCTGGCCTTCTACCACATTGTGGTTGCAGATAGCAGATCGCCACGGGATGGCAGATATATTGAAAAGATAGGATCCTATAATCCTCTCACTAACCCCGCTACTATCGAACTCGATTTCGATAAAGCATTAGGTTGGCTGCAAAATGGCGCATTGCCTACAGATACCTGTAGAGCTATCCTGTCTTATAAAGGTGTATTGATGAAAAAACATCTTCTTGAGGGTGTTAAAAAAGGTGCATTTGACGAAGCTGAAGCAACAAAGAGATTCGATGAGTGGATCAAACTGAATGAAGCAAAAATCGAAGCTAAAAAATCTAATCTTGAAAAATCTCAGGATGATGAATTAGGAAAGAAGCTTTCGGTCGAAAAACGCGTTAACGAAGCAAGAGTAGCAAAACTTGCAAGGAAAAATGCGGATCTTGCAGCTAAAGCAGCAGCAGGAGAAAAAGCTGAGGCTGTGGCCGAAGAGGCTGCACCGGATGAGGAAGCAACTTCATTACCTGAACATGAAGAGGAAACAACTCCGTCATCTGCTCCGGAAGAAACTTCATCCGAGCCGGTTGCAGAAGATAAGCCTCAGGAGTAGTCGGGGGTCATAAGGATCAGAGATCCAATGGCTTACAAATGCGACATATTACTGGGCAGGATCACAAAAATCAGCGGGTATGAGGGTGCCGTTGCAGTCAGATTAGAAAAAATCTTTACTGAAAATACTCCCCAAATGGAATCGGTCTTTCTGGAAATTGAAGGAAGACCGGTTCCTTTTTTTGTTTCCTCATTGGAATACTCCGGTGCAGATATTCTAAAGCTATGGTTTGAAGGTTATGACACTTATGAAAAAATAAGTGAATTCATTGGTTGCAGGGTCTTCTTAACATCCGGTTTGTTTAAGGATTGTCCGGCTAATGATGATAAGAACCTCATAGGCTTCAGAGTATTTTTACAGAAAGATAAACTTCTGGGGTCAATTTCTGAAGTTCTGCCAAATAAGGATCAATGGCTTATTAGTATTATCTCTATAAATAGTAAAGAAATACTGATCCCTTTTCATGAGGATTTTATTATCAGTATTGATAAGAAGAAGAAAATTGTAATTATGAATCTTCCCGAAGGACTCATTGATATTAACTGAAATATTTATTTCAAATGATGCAGCTTTTTTTAAAAAGGCAGGTCTATAGAAAGTAAAATGTTAATACTCACTAAAACATAACACTATGAAAAGGGGAATTATCTTATCTGCATTTATTTTAGCACTGGCAGGGTCTACAGGTTTTGCCGGCAGCCAATCAGATGTAAAAGAAACCAGGAATGTCAAAGACTTTACGAAAGTTAGTTTTGGCGTTGCCGGTAATCTATACATTAATATTGGTCCCGAATTTAAAGTTGTTCTCGAAGGAGAAAAAAAGGATCTGGAAGATATAATTACCGACGTATCAGGAGGCAAGCTCGTAATTAAGAAAGAGAACTGGAGATTCAACATGAACGAAAAAATAACTGCTTATGTTACTATGCCTGAGTTGAAAGGGCTTGGTGTTTCAGGTTCAGGGAAAGCCGAAATAAAGGATGCAATTAAAGTTGAAGACCTTGATCTTAGTGTGAGTGGGAGTGGTAAAATATATACAAATGATGTTACGGTAACTAATCTTGGTTGCAGTATTTCAGGTTCAGGTGATATAATTCCGGGAGGCAACGGGAACGCAGCTAAAGCTGAAATTTCAATAAGCGGATCCGGTAACTTTGATGGCGGATCATTTAAGATTGGATCGGCTGAAATACATATTTCAGGAAGCGGAAATTGCACTTGTTATGTTTCGGAATCTCTCAGGGCAAGTGTTTCCGGCAGTGGAGATGTGACTTATGGAGGAAATCCAAAAGTTGATGCGCATGTATCGGGATCCGGAAAAGTTAGGTCAAAATAAGCTAATTCCTTATAATTTTTATCGTACCGTCATGATTTATTTTGATGACCGGGGATGCAGAACTTATGCTCCGGTCATCCTGACGGTATCTCACAACAAAATCAACTTTTTCAATAAGGGTTTTTTCTATATCGCTGAAATTCCCGGGGGAGGGACTTCCGCTAAAATTAGCAGAGGTGGAAACAATGGGTTTACGAAACCGGGTTATCAATTCATTACAGAATTCATCATGACATATTCTTATTGCTATTGAATTATCTTTCGCGTATACGCCTTCAGCAAGATATTTTCCTTTAGGGTAGATAATGGTGAGTGGACTATCAGAAACACCGGCGAGTTCGATTACAACCTCCGGGCAGTCTTCTACATATCGCTCAATCATCGATAACCCGTCTACAAGAATGATGAGGCTTTTATTCTCATCTCTTGATTTTAGTTTAAAGATCTTTTTTACTGCAGCTTCATTCGTAGGATCACAACCAAGTCCCCAGATAGTATCCGTAGGGTAGAGTATAATACCACCATGTCGTAGGATTTTCAGAGACTCTTTTATATCTTCTTCGAAAGTCATTTAAACGAAGTTACCACCGACGCCGTTTTTGTTCAAAAGTCTGAGTTTCTTGTACTTATTGAAGGTGGATTTTGCATACATTGAACAAATCAGGAATCCGCTGCGACCGTCAAGGAATCCTCGGTTTATTATGTAAGATCTGAAAAATCCCCAGAAATAGTGAATATAGGGTGTTAACAGATTTGCTCTTTTTCCTGCTTTATGAAACTCTTCAGCACCGATAAGAGAGTAATTATGCATCTTATCAATATGATCCTGGAGGGATAAAAAAGGCCAGTGGAGAAGGTCACCTTTCAGCTTCCCGATTGTAGCGCCGTTTGACATTAAGAATTTTTCGTGCAGATTCAGTTCTCCCCATTTACCATGATCGGCGTAGAAAAGCCTCAGCTGCCTGTCGGGGTACCATTCGGAATGATTAATCCATTTTCCGCAATAATTACTTCGTCTGTTGAATAGGTATCCATCATAGTTCCACTTATCTTTAATTTCGATTATAGATTCTCTTAGCCTGTCGCTTAAAGCCTCATCTGCATCAAGGGACAAGATATTCTTGTAAGTGGCGAATTGAAGTGCGAAATTCTTCTGATCACGATAACCTTCAAATGCGTGTTTTATAAATCTGACGTTATATTTGTTACAGATCTCTTCAGTTGAGTCAGTTGAGAATGAATCAATAACTACAATCTCATCAGCAATACCATCCAATGATGCCAAACATTTACCAATAAATAACTCTTCGTTATATGTTATTATTACAGCAGATATTTTAGGCATACATTGGCATTGTTTAGGATTGTGCTCAAAATTAACACAAAATCAATAATTAGCAATTTTAACATTGAACTATTTTTCCGTAAATCGATAATATATTATCCATCTCAGAATCAAACTGACAATCATGGCACAAAAATCATGCCGGGATATCGTATTCTCTAAGTGCCTCATTCAGAGAAGTTTTCATGTTAGTCGATACTTTGCGGGTTCCTATTATGAGAGCACATGGAACACTGAAATCACCTGCCGGATATTTCCTCAGATAGGATCCGGGTATTACTACTGATCGTGGTGGAACATATCCTTTATATTCGGTTTTTGTTTCAGATGTGACATCAAAAATTTTAGTACTGTTTGTAATTACAACATTTGCACCCAGAACAGCTTCTTTCCCTATGTGTGCACCTTCCACAATTATGCATCTTGATCCGATAAAACAATTATCTTCGATTATTACCGGAGCTGCCTGAACGGGTTCCAGAACTCCTCCGATACCTACTCCTCCGCTGAGATGGACATTCTTTCCAATTTGTGCGCACGATCCGACTGTTGCCCATGTATCAATCATTGTATTTTCTTCAACATGTGCTCCTATATTAACGTACGATGGCATCATAATTACCCCGGGTGCCAGATAAGAACCATACCTGGCTATTGCATGAGGAACTACTCTTATACCCAACGACTTATAGTTCTTTTTCAAAGGAATCTTATCATGAAATTCGAGAGGCCCGACTTCAATAGTTTCCATTTTTCTGATAGGGAAATAGAGAATTACCGCTTTTTTTATCCACTGATTTACTTTCCATCCGTTTTCACCGGGTTCTGCAACCCTTATCAATCCCTTATCGAGCAATTCAATTGCTTTGTTTATTTCAGTCTGAATTTCAGGGTCATTAAGTAATGATCTGTCTTCCCAGGCTTTTTCAATCAGGTTGATGTTTACAAGATCCATAAGACTAATTTTTTGCAAAAATAGTAAATGTTTTAAGCAGAAATGTTAAACAATCGGCGTGTACTTACAATTAAACGTCAACCTCTTCAAAAAAGTGTCTTCAAAAGAACATTGACGCTATTTTTAGACACTGCATGAAAAAAAAGTTATATTTCAACAGTAGTAATCCGTGATGGGAATTCAAATAAATCCTGCTGTTTAAGAAAGTTCCGGCAAAACCATGAAATTTTTCAATCACAAGGGAACTGAATTATCTTGTTATCATCCGTTTAAATCCGGATGTCATATATTCCCTGTAATTACCGCTATCATCACTATAAATCAGCAAACCTTCAAGCTCAGGGTGATTCTTTAAGGTCTCAATGCTTTTTTCGAGACCCATAACCATTAAGGGCGTGTCCCAACCATCGGCAGTGATACAATCTTTTGCAACAATTGATACGCTTAAAAGCCGGCTGTTAACAGGAAACCCGGTTTTTGGATTAATAATATGCGAGTATTTAATCCCGTTTTCTTCATAGAACTTGCGATAATTACCTGAAGTTGTAACAGACTGGTTATTAAGGCTTATAATCACCTGAAGCTTTTCACCCGGGACCATGTTACCTTCTTCCGGCTTATCAATTCCAATTCGCCAGTAAAGACCCTTTGAATTCTTACCTCGTGCCCGCACTTCACCTCCAATCTCAACCAGGTAGTTTTTAATACCTTCCGAATCAAAAAAATTACTCACAACATCTACAGAGTAGCCTTGCGCAATAGAGTTTACATCAATCTTCATGGCAGTATCAGCCTTTATAAGCTTGTTGTTTTCGAGGTGGACTTTTTCGAAACCGACATACCTGAGCAGACTCTTAATTTTTGCACTATCTATTGGGGTTTTTGATGTAGGACCAAAACCCAGGGCATCAATTATAGGACCCACTGTAATGTCCATGAGGCCTCCTGACTGCTCCCAGATTTGTTTTGATTTTTCAAAAACTGATTTGAAGTGTTTATCAACTATTACAGTCGGGTCATTTGCATTAATCCTCGAAACAATAGAGGCGGGTTGATATTCCGATAAAGACATATCAAAATCTTTAAGGATTGAATCAATTATCGGAGCATAGTTTTTAGAGGTTTTGTTTTCGAAACTAATATTATAGGTTGTACCCTGTGCAAAACCCTCAATCTGGTCATATCTAAAGTCCTGTTTTGACTTACACCCCAATATGGCCAGGCATAACACACAGATAGTAATCAATCGGTTTTTCATAGGTTATGTTTATATAAGTTTTTACTTTATAAAATATATTCCGGATTCTATAACTTAAGAAAACATTGAATCCGCAATTATAGTTATATCACACGAGCTGAGTTTTGCGATTCTATAATTAAGACCTGATAAAAGTAATACAATTGATGTATTTATTGGAATGTAAACATTTTGGATTTCTTTGTTGTGGCTGGATATTAATGTTCAAAGTGCTGTTATTCCGCATTGAGAATAAAATCAACTATATTTAAGAATTGATTCTTCATAAAAGCAACAGATATGGATGGGGTATTTCATTTCCTGAAACAGCTGGTTAATCCCGAAAGTATAATACATTACGGAGGAATCTATTTGCTTCTCTTTGTTGTGTTTGCTGAGACAGGTCTGTTCGTTGGTTTTTTCCTTCCGGGTGACTCTCTGCTTTTTACAGCCGGATTGTTGTGCTCAACGCACGTTATTGAATTGCATCCTTCTATGCTTATTGCCTTAATAATTATTGCTGCTGTTGCAGGAAACATGGTAGGCTATGCATTTGGGAAAAAGGTAGGGCCATTGTTATTCAAACGGAAATCCGGACTTTTTTTCCGGCAGGAACACCTTGTTACTGCAAATGCGTTTTATGAAAAACATGGGAAAAAGACTATAGTATTAAGCAGGTTTCTGCCTATTGTACGGACTTTTGCACCTATTATAGCAGGTATTGTAAGGCTGGATTACAAAAATTTCTTTTTATACAGTTTTTTAGGTGCATTTTTTTGGGTGAGCATACTGGTTTTAACCGGTTATTTTCTTGGAGAATATATTCCCGGAACTAAAGATTACCTTGGATACATAGTCATTTTTCTAATTGTTATAACATCCATCCCTTTCATTTACAATTCCATTAAGAAAAGACGATAAAATCCGTTTGTCAGAGACATTTGAAAACTGGTTTGTAGTTAATTTCTTCAATAAAAATTTATCCTTTTATTCTATATGAATTATGGGGTTGTTATATTAATTTGTATTTCAGGTATTTAAAAATATTTTAACAAATTTATTGATATTGCTGATTATGTTTTATGCTTTCTGCTTGGCAGAATATAAATCTGTTCTATATTTGTACCTTCCATATTTTTGTTTTTTCGGTTTTTTTTAACCTGAAACAATTTGATTTGTTGAGTATTAATAATTATCCTATGAGTAAATTTATTTATTTAACAGCAACCCCTGAGGCTTTGATTGCCTCAATGCTGCCACCGGCAGAATTTGGAGCGTACCTTTCAACAGGTACAAAAAAAAGAAATAAAGGTCAGGCAATTTTCTTTGAGGTTGACCTTGCCAGGATTGAGAAATTGATAGATATGGACAGTCTGAACAAGAGATGTGTTGCCAAAGCAGATGGCCGACCTAAAAGCTCTGTCTATCTTTCAGTTTACAAAACACTGGAAATGATACCATTATCAGCACTTGGAAGTTTGTTTCTTACCACTGATAGCGGACATACTCTGGAATTAAAAAAAGTAACTTATGACAGCTCAAGAGAAGTATTGGGTAAGCTGCATCTTTTCCAGGAGTTATGTCCTGTAACTCCACTGGTGGCAAGTGAATTATCTCCTTCCGCATTCCTTAAAAGGCTTACTGACGGATCAACTCCCATTGTTCTTCCTAAACTATTTTTTGTTGATCTGAAACTGGGTGATCTGGCAACAAATCCACTTTCCGGTTCAGTCGAATATCTGCCTTACTCAAACATAGGTCACCTCAGAGACTGTCTTGAAATTTTAAAAGGTGAATATGAAAAACATATGAAAACAGTTCAGCGGCTTTATTCAGGTTCGCTTCTCTACAGGACAATTGAATCTGGTTTCTATGTCGGTTCGAAAGACGAGATCCTCTATTATCCGTATCCGACTCTGACAGAACTGGAAAACATTAATTATGAATTTTTTAGATCTATATAGTATTAATCTTTTTAATTGAATATTCATTATGGTTAGTTTACCGGGGGCAACCCCATTTGAAGTAGTTGCAATCTGGACTGTTCTGGTAATTGCATTTTTCGGACTTGCTTATGCATTGTTTCTGCGCCGGCAGGTAATGGCCTGTGATAAGGGAACAGAAAAAATGCAGGATGTATGGGATGGGATACGTTTAGGAGCAAATGCTTATCTGAAGCGACAATTAAAAACAATTATTCCGCTTATTTTCGTTTTTACTGTTATTCTTTTCCTTTCTGTTTATGTTGTTCCTCCCACAGAGGAGTCGAAACTTCGCTTTGTAGGTTTTTCTGATGAATCTCTTAAGCTTGTTATAGGTATCGGCAGGGCTGTTGCTTTTATCATGGGTTCTATCTTTTCACTCCTGGTAGGTCAGTTCGGTATGAGAATGGCTGTTCAGGCAAATGTTCGTGTAGCTTCAGCTTCAAGAAGAAGCTTTGCGGAAGCACTTAAGATTGCTTACCGGGCAGGTACCGTTACAGGTATGCTAACAGACGGTTTAGGGTTACTTGGGGGAACATTGATTTTCATTATTTTCGGTGTTGCATCACCTGATACACTTCTTGGATTTGGTTTCGGTGGTACTTTGCTTGCACTCTTTATGAGGGTCGGAGGGGGTATCTACACAAAAGCTGCTGACGTTGGAGCTGATCTGGTTGGAAAGGTTGAAGCCGGTCTGCCGGAAGATGATGAGCGTAATGCTGCAGTAATTGCTGACCTTGTTGGAGACAATGTCGGTGACTGCGCAGGGATGGCAGCTGATATATTTGAATCTTACGAAGTAACAATTGTATCAACATTAATTCTTGGGGTTGTACTGTTTACTCAGACACACCAGCTTTCATGGATTATTTTCCCTCTGCTCGTCAGAGGTATCGGAGTTCTCTCTTCAATCATAGGTACTTACCTGGTTAAAGGAAGTAAGACAGATAAAAGCAATAATGCTCTTAAATCAATCAATAAAGGTTTCTATTCTTCAGCGGCAATAAGTATTACTGCATTCGGAATTCTCTCCTTTTTCTATCTGCACGATTGGAGATCATTTCTATCGGTAGTTGTAGGGATTTTACTTGCTATTGTACTTGATGAAATAACCAAGCATTTCACCGATGGTCATTATCATCCTGTTAAAGATATCGCAAAGAACTCAAAGACAGGTTCTGCAACATTGATCCTGAAAGGATTGAGTTATGGCTTTGAAATTGCAGTATGGCAGACTATAGTAATTGCTGTTACAATTTTTGCGTCAATAATGATCTATCACGGACAACCTATTGTTTACGTTCTGTATGGAGTTGCTATGACAGGTATCGGAATGCTTACCCTTACCGGTAACAACGTGGCAATGGATGCTTTCGGACCGATTGCCGATAATGCAAACGGTATTGGTGAATTATCACATCTTGATAGAGATGCACGTAAAATAATGGATTCTCTCGATGCAACCGGTAATACAACTAAAGCTATTACAAAAGGTGTGGCAATTGGCTCGGCAGTAATTGCAGCAGTAGCATTGTTCGGATCATTTATTACCGATGTGAGTAAAGTTCAGATTCAGATGGGATTTGATAAAGCATCACAGCTTATTGAAACTGGTATACGTATATCAGTTCCAATGGTATTTATTGGATTACTTATCGGCGGAACTATTCCATTCCTGTTCTCATCTCTTACAATCAATGCAGTAACACGTGCTGCAGCCCAGATTGTAGAGGAGGTTCGCCGTCAGTTCAGAATACCTGGTATTATTGAACGTACTGTAAAACCTGACTATCAGAGAGCAGTTGATATTTGCACCGTTTCGGCACAGAAGGAACTTATACCACTGGCGTTGATTTCTGTTTTATCTCCGATTCTTATAGGAGCGCTACTTGGAGTTGAAGCATTAGGTGGGTTCCTTGCCGGAGTAATTCTGTCGGGGCAGTTACTGGCAGTCTTCATGGCGGGTGCAGGCGGTGCCTGGGATAATGCAAAAAAGACTATCGAAGACGGTCTGTATGGTGGTAAAGGATCTGATGCTCATCATGCAGCTGTTGTCGGAGATACTGTTGGTGATCCTCTTAAAGATACCGCTGGCCCTGCACTCAACCCGATGATCAAGGTAATAAACCTGGTATCGCTTCTTGCTGCACCTGTAATCATTGCATACCAGAAACCCGGACATGAGTCGGTAGGTATGTTTATCACAGGCGTTATCTGCCTTGCAATTATAATAGGGGCAATTACATTCTCCAAGAGAGGCGGATTTAAAAAAGAAGTATTCGAGCAATAATATCTCAGTTTAAGCCGGAAGGTCTAAACCTTTAAATTATTTTGATAATGTAGAGACAGGTCACAGACCAGTCTCTACATTTTTACAGACCTGTCTCTACTATTTTATACACGTAAACCTTAAGATCCGGGAGTTTTATTTGTGGCCATTACCATCTTCACTTTCAACCTGCTGCCAATCTCAAGAAGATCAGCAAGATCTTGTACTGTAAGTGAATATTCAAGCCGGAGAATGACTGTGGGTTCCTGGAGAGTAAGCATCCTCGATTTAAGAAGTGGTTCAATATCATCAAAGGTTATCTCATGGCTGTCGATATAGTATTTTTTATCTTTTGTGACGGAGATTGTGATCTGCTGTTTACTAAGATTCTGGGCTGATTTTGAGTTAGGCAATAATAGTTTGATTACATTTGGATTAGCCAGCGAGGATACAATCAGGAAGAATAAAAGCAGGAAAAACATAATATCATTCAGAGATGAAGTGCTTACCTCCGGCTTAAAATGTTTTTTTCTCTTGATAATCATTTTATAAAGCTTTTATAACCTCATTAACCTGCCTCTGCATATCTATTGAATACCGGTCTATCATCATTTGCAAATAATGATAACAGCTATAAGCTATTACTCCTACAATTAATCCTGTGCCGCTACAGATCATTTTCTGATACAATCCTCCGGCAATGATTCCAATGCTAATATTATCAGCCAAAGAAATGTTATAGAAGATTTTAATTACACCGGCGATAGTCCCTATGAAGCCGAGCATTGGAGCAATTCCTGCAATAATACCAAGATACCCTGTGTTTTTTTCCATCTCGGATATCTCGAGGTTGGCTGTAGCTTCCATATAATTCTCAATATCTTCCGGAGTTTTCCCCGACTGGCTGAGTCCGCTCTCAAGAATTCTGGCAAGTGAGGTATCATTATTCCGGGTGTGCACCAGAGCTTCCTCGGGTCTTTTGTTTCGGATTTCCCCTATAATATCCTGGATGAGGTACTCATCAACAACAGTGCTTTTTCTGATATAAATAAATCTCTCAATAAAAAGATAAATACTGAATATCGAAAGAAGAATGATGGGGATCATGATAAATCCGCCCTTCATAAGCAGTTCAGCCACATTATTAACCGAATTTGTATCTTTT